>Ga0209488_10000170_pt1 | contig 50344 bp, 32 predicted proteins | sample Rivendell_Oct201_8_FD_188349 | JGI IMG/M metagenome (GOLD analysis project Ga0209488, IMG submission 188349) | Vadose zone soil microbial communities from the Eel River Critical Zone Observatory, Northern California, USA -... | ecosystem: Environmental > Terrestrial > Soil > Vadose zone >...
CACCGCCCAGTCACCGGCGCGTCCGGCGTCGACGGCGCCGTTGTCGCCGGCCGACGAGGCGAAGACGTTCCACCTGCCACCGGGCTACCACCTGCAGCTCGTCGCCTGCGAGCCGATGGTGATCGAGCCGGTGATGTGCACCTGGGACGCCGACGGCAACCTGTTCGTCGCCGAGATGCGCACCTATGTGCAGGACATCGACGGCACCGGCACCGACGCGCCGAAGTCGCGCATCGTCCGGCTGACCGACCGCGACGGCGACGGCCGGATGGACGAAGCGGTGACCTTCGCCGACCACCTGGTGCTGCCGCGCATGGTGTTGCCGCTCGACGATCGGGTGCTGGTGATGGCGACCTATGACGGCATCCTGTGGAGCTACCGCGATACCGACGGCGACGGCAGGGCCGACGGCCGCGAGCAGCTGTTCGACTACGGCAAGAGCGGCGCCAACCTCGAACACCAGGACAGCGCGCTCAGCTGGGCGATCGACAACTGGATCTACTCGGCGATGGGCAGCAAGCGGCATCGCTTCGGCCCCCTCGGCGCGCTGATCAGCGAAGACGTGCCGCACGAGTTCGCGCAATGGGGGCTCGCGCTCGACGACCTCGGCCGCGCCTGGTTCGCTTCCGCCGGCGGCGAGCGGCCGGCGTACGGCTTCCAGCAGCCGGCGCAGTACGGCCTGCTCGACCTGCCGGGACAGCTGGCACAGGGCTTCGAAGAGCCGTTCCCGCTGGTCGCACTGCCGGACGTGCAGGGCGGCCCTTCGCGACTCAAACCCGACGGCACGCTCAACCACTTCACCGGCTGCTGTGGCCAGTCGATCCAGCGCGGCTCGGCGCTGCCGGCGGACACGCTCGGCGACTACTTCCTGTGCGAACCGGTCGGCCGGCTGGTGCGCCGCGCCAGGATCGAGATCGAGCAGGGCAAGCGCGTGCTGCACAACGCGCACCCCGGCAGCGAATTCCTGCGCAGCACCGATCCCAACTTCCGGCCGGTCTGGTCGGCCAACGGACCCGACGGCTGTCTGTACTTCGTCGACATGTACCGCGGCATCATCCAGGAGAGCAACTGGGTGCGGCCGGACAGCTACCTGCGGCCGCAGGTGCTGGCGCTCGGTCTCGACCACAACATCGGCCGCGGGCGCATCTGGCGGCTGGTGCACGACAGCAAGCAGCCCGCGCCCGCGCCGCGGCTGCGGCAGCAGACCAGCGCCCAGCTGGTGCAGGAACTGGCACACCCGGACGGCTGGCGCCGCGACACGGCGCAGCAGCTGCTGGTGCTGCGCCACGCCACCGACGCGGCAGAGGCCTTGCGCGCGCTGGCGTCGCATGGTCCGACGCCGCTCGCGCGCGTGCACGCGCTGTGGACGCTCGACGGCCTCGGCCTCACGACCCGCGACCTGCTGGTCGCGGCGTTCACCGATGCCGATGCGCGCGTGCGCGAGACCGCGGTGCGCGTCGGCGAGACGCTGCTGCGCGCCGGCGACCACGACCTGCTGCCGCAGCTGCGCAAGCTGTCGATCGATCCCGCGATCGACGTTCGCGCGCAGGTGCTGCGCTCGCTGCGCTATGTCGCCGGCGACGCCGGCCGCGACTTCGTCATCGACCTGATCGCCGCCAATCCGAAGAACGAACTGCTGCAGGCGACCGGCCAGTCGTCGCTGCGGCGCGGCGCCGACCAGGAGGAACCGGGCCTCGCCAACCTGACCGCCGCCGACCTGCTGCGCTGGAAGAACGGCCGCGAGATCTTCCGCACGCTCTGCATCACCTGCCACGGCCCGGACGGCAAGGGCATGCCGTCTGGTGAGCTGCGCCTGGCGCCGCCGCTCACCGGCTCGCGCTGGCTGCTGCACAATGACGAAGTGGCGATCCGGATCCTGCTGTACGGCATGACCGGCGCGATCGATGGCGTGGAGTACCCCGGCAACCTGATGGCGCCGCAGCACACCAACCCCGACACCTGGATCGCCGACGTGCTGACCTATGCGCGCAGTTCGTTCGGCAACGCCGGCGCACCGGTGCACGCCGCCGACGTCGCGCGCGTGCGGCAGCAGTGCGCGGGCCGCAGCCAGCCGTGGCGCCCCGACGACCTGCAGCCGCTGTTGCCGGTGGCGAAGGAACGCATGGCGCAATGGCAGCTCACCGCCAGCCACGCCGGCGAGCCCTGCGAGCGCGCGATCGATGGCGACCCGGCGACGCGCTGGACCACCGGCGTCGACCTGCAGCCCGGGCTGTGGTTCCAGATCGACTTCGGCGCGCCGTTCACCGTGCGCGAACTGCGGCTCGACACGCGGCGCTCCCCCGGCGATTACCCGCGCGCCTTCGACCTCGTGGTCGCCGACGACGGCGAGCACTGGAGCCAGCCGCTGGTCAGCGGCACCGGCGACGGCCCGATGACGGTGATCACCGTGGCCACGCCGCGCGCCGCGCGCTTTCTCCGCATCGAGCAGACCGGCCGCCAGTCCGGTCTGTGGTGGTCGATCCACGAACTGCAGGTGTTCGGCCGGTGACCGTGCGAGGCAACGATCACCGCGGCCGCGCGTGCACCATGACCGAGGCGCCGTGGCCGCACAGGCTCTCGAGCGCGGCGAACGGCGTGCAGGCGACGGTGACCGCGAGATAGCCGAGATTCGCGAGCAGCGCCGGCAGACCGGCAGCACCGCCGCCGCGGGCGATGCGCGCCGGCGGGTAGAGGCCCGGCACCAGACTGTTGGCCAGCGTCGTCGGGTTGTCGCGCAGGCTGTGCTGGGTCCGGGCCACGACCGCGAAGCCACTGTCTTCGAGCAGCCGCAGCAGCGTGCGATCCGAGTAGTCGACGAGATGGCGCGGCACGTCGAGCCCGGCCCAGCGCCGGCCGAGCACCTTCGCCTGCCAACAGCGCAGGTTCGGCACCTGCAGCACGAGCTCGCCGCCCGGCGCCAGCAACGCCCGCATGGCGGCGAGCACCGGACCCGCCGGATGCACGTGTTCGAGGAAGTGGAACGCGGTGACCAGCGAGAACGCGCCGGCGCCGAGCGCCCCTTCGGCCAGCGTGCTGCGCAGCGCGCGGATGCCGCGCGCCCGGCAAGCCCGCAGCGCCGGCAGCGACAGGTCCATGCCGATGCAGTCGGGTTCGCCGAGTGCTGCGAGAAACGAACCATCGCCACAGCCGACGTCGAGCACCCGCACCGTGCGGCCGCGCTCGCGTTGAGAACGCAGCACGCGCCGCACGAAGTGCACGTGGTCGCGCAGCACGAAGCGGCGGTAGCGTTCGAGCAGGCCGCCGTGCGCCGAGCGCCCGCGACCCTTCGGCGCGACCCAGTAGTCATCGGGGTAGTAGCGCGCCTGCTGCTGCAGCTCCGGCATCACCGCGAGGAAATGGGCGGTGCAGTCGTCGCAACGCTGCACGTCGAAACGCTCGTCGGTGGTGTGGAACAGGCGGTCGCCGAGCCCGGCCCAGCGCACGCGGGTGCGAACCGACCTGCAGACCGGGCACGCGAGCATCGGCGCGCACGGTAACGCGCGGCATCGCAGCGCGCACCCGGTGCATGCGGCGCTGCGCAGGGCGCGCCAGGCCGGAATTGCCGCGGCCGGAACCGGGTGGCGGTATCTTGCCGCGCCCCTCGATGCCCGGATCCCCGCGAGTCAGCGCCATCGTCGTCAACTGGAACGGCGGCACCATGCTCGACGAGAGCCTGGCATCGCTGTTCGCGCAGACCTGGACCGACCTCGAGGTGATCCTGGTCGACAACGCCAGCAGCGACGGCAGTGCCGAGCGCTGCCGCGCCCGCTACGGCGACCGGCTCGTCTGCCTGCAGAACGCGCGCAACGAGGGCTTCGCGCGCGCCAACAACCAGGCGTTCGCGGTCGCCACCGGCGAGTGGGTGTTCCTGCTCAACAACGACGCCGTGGTCGCTGCCGAGGCCATCACCGAGCTGATGCAGTTCAGCGTCGGCCGCGACGATGTCGGCATGCTGGCCTGCCGCATCAACTGCTACGACCAGCCGCACGTGTTCGACTCGGTCGGGCTGTTGATCTATCCCGACGGCGTGTGCCGCCCGCGCGGCTGGCAGGAGAAGGATCTCGGCCAGTACGACCGCAGCGAGCAGGTGCTCGCGCCGCACGGTTGCGCCTGCGCCTATCGCCGGCGGATGCTCGACGACACCGGCGGCTTCGACGCAGTCTACTTCTGCTACCTCGAAGACCTCGACCTCGGCATGCGGGCGCAACTCGCCGGCTGGAAATGCTGGTACGTGCCGACCGCGCGCGTGCTGCATCGCAAGTCGGCGACCGCCGGCAACTACTCGAAGTTCAAGGCCTACCACGTCGAGCGCAACCGCATCTGGAACGCGGTCAAGCTGCTGCCGCGCTTCGTACTGCTGATGAGCCCGCTGTTCACCCTGAACCGCTACCTGATGCAGGGCTATGCCGCCGCGACCCACGCCGGCCTGTCCGCCAGCTTCGTCAAGGAGTACTCGTGGCTGCAACTCGCCTGGCTGCTGCTGCGCGCCTACCTGGCCGCCCTGTGGCGGCTGCCGGGCATGCTGCAGAAGCGACGCCGGCTGGCGCGCGGGCGGCGCATCACCACGCGCGAATGGTACGAACTGATCAGCCGCTACAAGCTGGACGCGATCGAACTCGCGTTGAAGTATTGACGACATGCGCCAGCGGCACCTCGGCACTGGTCTGCTGCTCGCGGCCGGTTTCCTGCTGTTCTATCTGCTGCAGGGACGCGAGGCATTGCACGGCTATGACGCGTTCGCCGCGCTGTCGGCACTGAAGGACCCGACGCAGCAGGCGCCGGGCCACATCCTCTACTTCCCGCTGGTGCGCCGGTGGTGGGCGATCACCGGTCCGCTGGGCCTCGATGGCCACGCGGCCCTGCGTTCGCTGTCGGCGGTCGGCGTCGCGACCGGCGTCCTGTTCGCGCAGCGCACGGCGCTGGCTCTGCGCCTGCGACCGGGCAATGCGCTCGCCCTGGCCGCCGCCTTCGGCTGCCTGCCGGACGCCGTCTACTGTGCCGCGATCGTCGAGGTCGACGGCCTGCTGCTCGGGGTCTCCAGCGCGGTCTGGTACCTGCTGGTCCGCCTCGGCCGCCGGCCGACGCTGCGGCGCGCCGCGGCGCTGGGCCTGTCGACCGGCAGCTGTGCCGGCCTGCACGGCGGCGGCCAGCTGCTGCTGCTGACCGGCTGTGCGCTGCTGCTGTGCTGGGCGCTGCAGCGCGCGTGGCAGCGTTCGCACTGGCCGCGGCTGTGGCGCGCCGCCGGCCTCGTTGCCGTGGTGGTCATCGTGCACGGCGGCCTGTTCGCGCTGCTGGCGCTGCTCGCGGCCCACCAGGGGCAACTGCAGATGGCCGCCAACGTACTGTTGTTACAGCAGCCGTGGGAACGGCTGCCGACCACGCTGTGGCGCGAGTGGCTGGTGCCGTACGCGCCGTTCGCCGTGCTGTGGGCCGGCAGTCTGCGGCGGCGCAGCCTGCGCGGGCCGGCCTGCGGCTTCGCGCTGTGCCTGCTCGGCTACCTGGCGTTCACCAACGCCGTACTGGGCTACTTCGAGCCGCTGGGTTTCGAGACGCAGGAGCGCGGCGCGTTCATGGTCTGCATCGCGCTGCCGACGGTCGTGCTCTCATGGCTGTGGCTGCCGCGCTGGGCGCGTCCGGTCGCGCTGGTCACGGCCGCAGTCATCGCCATGGTCGACGTGCGCACCGCGGACTGGGAGCCGATGCCGCCGGGCTTCGACACCGACCTGCTGCAGGTCGTCCACCAGGAGCCGAGTGAAGTGTGGGTCTCTGGCTTCGAGCGCGAGTTCGGTTGGATCCGCAAGCGCGTGGTCGATGTGCGCTGCTACTCGGTGCTCGGCATTCCGCGCGAGATCGCCCTGCGGGAGCACGGTGGCGCGACCGTCGGCGCCGAGCTGGTCGTGCTCTGGTTCGATCTGCGCCACCGCGCGCTGGAGAGCTCTGGCCTTGGCCATCTGATCACCCGGGATGCACTCGCCTGGATGCACGCGGCCGCGGATCCGCGCATCCGGCAACTCGCCGACCAGCACATTCCGGCGCACTACACGATGCAACCGGTCGACCAGGGTGCGTTCCACGCCGTCCGCTTGACCAGCCGGTGATCGCGCTCACTTGCGCGATGCAGACATGGCCGAGCGACCAGCAGCAGCTGGCCGCCCGGCGCGAGCACGCGACCGTAAGCCGCGCGATCGCGGCCGACGCAGGGGTTTTTCCACGGCCGGTGACGCCGCGGAACGGCAGCAATAGGTCTCCGGAGCTTCACCTGGAATGCCCGACCATCGAGGTGGTGCCAGTCCCTGAAAGGAGATGCACATGACTCTACGCCTGGTGATGTGTGCCGCGATCAGTTCGATGATCGTGGCTGGTCCGCTCGCCGCACAGGATCCCAGGCCCGGAGTGACGCCGGCGCCGGCGGCCGGCAGCGTCGACAAGAAAGAAGACCCGTTTGCGGTGGTCAAGGTGCTCGTGACATTCGAGACCGGCTATGTCGGCGAACGCGTGGAAGTGCTGCGCAAGAGCACGATCGATGCGCGGAAGAAGCAGGTCGACGCCTTCAACAAACAGCAGAGCGACGATTACGAGAAGGCCAGGCAGGACGCGCTGGCGGCGAAGAAGAAGTTCACGGCGGTGGCACCGAAACCGCAGACGCTGAAGGTGGTCGCCGACAACTTCAAGACCGAGGCCGAAGCCAACACCTTCGCCGAGAAGGAGAAGAAGAAGACCATGCAACCGCCGGCGGACAAGCCCGGCGAGAAGCCGAAGGGAGACAAACCCAAGTGAGCCGACCGCCGCCGCACACCCGCGCGCTGCGGCCGGCCGGTGCCTCAGAATGAACTGTCGAGCGCCTGGGCGTTGCCGAAGAAGCTGAACACCTGGCCGCTGCCGAACGACACCGAGATGCCGAAGTGCTGGCCCTGCGCTTCGTCGAGCGGCTTGGCCACGTCGAGGCGCAGCACGCGGCTGCCGAGCAGGTGGCTCGAGCCGAAGCGCAGACCGGCGCCGAAGGCGCGGTTGCCATCCTGCATCGAGCGTCCGAGCAGCGGATCCTGCACCCAGCCGACGTCGAAGAACGCGGCGAGGCCGAGGTGCACCGACAGGATGTCGAGTCCGGTGTCGATGCGATCTTCGAGGTTGAGGCGGGCGAAGCGCCGGCCCTCGAACTCGCGCGCCGGGTAGCCGCGCAGCCCGTTGTCCTCGCCGAGCGTCAGCTGCGGCTGCAGATCCTCGCGATCGCCGGCGACATCGAACGTCAGGCTGCCGGCCAGCGTCTGCGCCGGCAGCGACAGCTGGTAGGCGTGCAGCGCGACGCTGCCGCGCCAACCTTCGAGGCGGTCACCGTCGATACGTACCGTGCCTCCGGCCGCCAGGGTCAGGTAGGTGTCGGTCAGCGGTTGCAGCGCCAGCCGCAGCGACAGGTCGAGCAACGGTTCCAGCTGCGCTGCCGCGCCGACTTCGTCGCGGTAGCGCCCGGCCAACCGCAGCGTGCAGTTCGCCCCGAGCGCCACGTCCTCGGTGTAGTCGAGCGCGTCGAGCCGCTGCACTTTGTCGAACCGCGGCCGGTAGTCGATGCTCACGTACGGTCCGAGTTCGACGGCAGTGGTGTCACCGGGCACGCGATAGAGCGGAGCATCGGCACCAAGGGCCGCGCCATAGTCGACGGTCGACAGCCGGCAATCGAGGCCGACGGCGGTGCGCAGCTCGCGCGGCCCGGAGGCGCCGGCGGCGAACAGCCGCAGCGACTGCCGCCGGCGCCCGATCGACGCGGTGGTGTCGCCGCCGCGGTAGTAGAACACGTCCTCCTCGGCGCCGCTGTAGTCGACGCCGTAGCTGAACGGATCCGCCAGGGTCTTGAACGGACGATGCAGCTGCAGATCCGCGAACGGCCCCACTTCCGTCGTGCCGGCGCGCACGAACAGTTGCTGCCAGCTGTCGAGCAGCTGCGGATCCCAATAGGTCAGCGACCGGGTGTAGCGGTTCTCGGCGTCGCTCGAGTCGAAGCTCAGCTCCTTGCCGGTGCCGAGCAGGTTGGTGTCGGCCACGCCGAAGATGACCTTGTTGACGCCGCCGGTGCGCGAGACGCTGCCGCTGGCCGACAGCGAGAAGCGATCGCGCGTCGCCACCAGCAGGTCGACCTCGCCGTTGCCGGCAGGGCGCAGACGGGCCGTGGCGTCGCCGAACAGTTCCAACCGGCGCAGGTTGCGTTCCAACTCGTCGGCGTCGGCCGCTGTGATCGGGTCGCCCGGCCGCAGCCAGACTTCGCGGGCGACGACCTGCTCGCGGGTCACGGCGTGCAGCGCGTTGGCGATGCCGAAGAAGAAATTGCCCTCGGCTTCGCCGGGCGCGAACACGTCGTCGCGGGTGATCTCGACGGCGCGCAGGCGCAAGGCCGGCGACGGTTCCTGCGCCGGCAGGGACGCCAGTGCCGTGATCCACAGGCACAGGTGCTGCCATGCCGAGCGCATCGCCACGGATCGGATGCTAGTCGGTGGGCCCGGTTACGCGCCGGCGATCGTGGCCGGCCCCGCCCGACCGCATCAGCGCGCTTCGAAGACGTCCGGCGCGGGCGACAGCTGCCTCATCGCACCGGGAACGTGTAGTCGATGATCTGCGCCTGCGGCACCGCGTCCGCCGGCACGTCCGGCGGCAACTGCAGGCGCACGCGGTGGCCGCAGCAGCCGCGCGCATCGCGGAACTGCCAGCCGTTCTGCGCCGGTGAGAAGCGTTCGCGCACTTCGCCGTCGACCAGCAGTTCGGCCGGCGCGCTGCCGTCCGGCAGCTGCAGCTGCAGGCGCAGCGTGTCGGCCTTCCAGTCGACGCCGTGCAGCAGCCGGTCGCGGTCGCCGGTCAGCAGCCGGCGGCGCTGCGGGTCGTCCGGGTAGAGCACGCCGTACGGGAAGTCATCGGCCGACAGACACTCTGGCACCGGGCTGTTGCGCGGCCGCACCAGCATGAAGTAGCGCACATCCCGCCAGCCGAGATCGTGGTCGGGGTACGGCAGCCACAGGATCTCGTACGGCAGCTCGCGGTCCCCCGGCCGCTTCGGCAGCGGCGGGAACAGCAACTGCTCGCCGACCCGGTTGCCGGCGCCGACCATGTAGGCGATCTCCTGGCTGCGCACGTAGTCCTGCGGATCGGCGATCTGTCGCCGGATGTAGTCGATCGAGTTCATCAGCGGATCGAAGCTGACGCACTGTCCGCCGCTGAAGAAGCCGACGGTGCCGGGATCCCACAAACCGATGCGGACCGCCGGTGGCACGTGCCGTGCCTGCCACAGCCCCATCTCCAGCAGCTGCATTTCGCGCGGCGGCGCCGTCAGCAGACCGTGCTGCAGGCGCAGCGGCATGCCCGCGGGCACCGGCCACAGCCACGCGGCGACGGCGACGATGACCACGGCGGCGAGGCGCGGCAGCGGCCGCGGCCAGCGGGCGGCGATGCCACCCGCGAGCGCGCCGCCGAGCAACGGCACGGCGACGAACTCGGCGACCGCGTACCAATCGGCAAACCGCAGGTAGACCTCGAGCAACAACACGTTCGCGTACGCGGACAGCAGTGCCGCGATCACGCCGGCGCCGAGCACCCAGGCAGCGGCGCCCGGCGCCGCCGGGCGGTTGCCCAGCACGCGCGCGGCAATGCCGGCGCCGACCAGCGCGATCAGCACGCCCTCGCAGCAGCCATAACCCCGGTCGAGCAGGAACAGCAGGTAGCCGGGCAGCGCCGCGGCCGCGTGACCCAGGTGGCCGAGGCCGAGCCAGGTCAGGTGCTGCACCAGTTCGATGTCGCCGCGCGTGACCCACATCTTCCACACGCCGCTGGTCGGCAGGGCGGTGTGGAAGTGCAGCTGGGCGTAGAGGTACCACGGTCCGGCGACGACGACGGCGACGCCGAGGGCGGTGGCGACGGCGCGGCCACGAAGCCGCCGGCCACCGCCGTGACCTGCCGCGGCCAGCAGGATGCCGAGCAGCGCACCGGCGGCGATCGCGGCATTCACGCGCGTCGCGATGGCGAGCCCGAGCCACAGCCCGAGCCAGGCGCCGGCGCGCGGCCTTGCACCGAGGCGCAGCTGCTGCAGCAGGTTCTGCAGCGCCAGCACCAGCAGCAGCGCGTAGAGCGCGTTCTCCTTGAGGCACCAGCACCACACCATGATCGACGGATTGGCGGTCCACAGTGCGGCCGCGATCACGCCACCGAACCAGCCCGAGAGTCCCGCCCCGAGCCGGAACAGTGCATAGGCGACGGCCCCGTGCAGCACGCAGCAGAGCACCTGCACGGCGTGGAAGAACTGCGCCGGGTCGGGGAACAACGGCTGGATCGCGATCAGCAGCAACTGCCACAGCGGCTGGAAACCGTAGGTCGGGTTGCGGCCGTCGAAGCTGAACTCGCCGCTGCGCCAGAACTGCTGCGCGACGCGCAGGTAGAAGAACGTGTCGTCGGGGATCGGCCACACCTGCTCGATCAGCGGCAGCGACAGCAGGTAGAGCACTTCCCCTGCGACGACGGCCAGCAGCACGAAGCCGATGCACCAGGCGATCGACCGGGGCAGCGCCGCCGGCAACTCTCCGTACGCCCCCGAAACGGTACCGCGGACATCGCGCGGTGCTGCAGCATGCAGCGGCGCCGGCGAAGGTCGCACCGGCACCGGGGCCGGAAGTCCTTCGGGGCGCAGGTGTCGCTTGTGCGGGCTGTCCATTCCCAGGTCACGTTGCCGAGGTCGATTCCTTGCAGACGGTGCCGCGGAGCCGGCCCGGATCTTCCCCCGGGCGAGAAGCTTGGATGTTCCTGCGCCGCGGTGCCGCGCGTCAAGCGGGGCTGGGAGTCGCGGTCGGCGAGGTCACCTCTCCGGCACGGCGCCAGAGCCGGTTGCCGACCGTGATCCGATCGATGCGTCCCCTGGCCGGCCGTGCACTGCTCTCGGCAGCACGCCCGCCGGCCATGACGCGCGGGTGCTCGGGCGGCATCGTGCCCGACTGTCGTGGACGCGGCGACGGGCAGTAACATCGCGGCGATGCGCCACCGCTTGCTCTGTTTCGTCCTGCTCCCTGCCCTTGCTGCGACAGCGCAGGCGCCATCGGCACTCGCGCGGTTTCCGCAGACCGGACCGCTGGTGCTGCACGAACAGCCCGACGCGGTCTCGGGTCCGCTGCTGTCCGGCACGATGGACCGGGCCGAAGATCCGGCGCATCCGGACGGGCGGCACATCCAGCTGAACGTCCTGGTGCTGCCGGCGCGCGCCGAGCATCCGCTGCCGGATCCGGTGGTGTTCCTCGCCGGCGGTCCGGGCCAGGCGGCGACCACGCTGGTGCAGCAGATCACCTTCGGCTACGCCTGGGTCCGCCAGCAGCACGACGTGCTGCTGGTCGACCAGCGCGGCACCGGCAGGTCCAATCCGCTCATCGTGCCGCTGCCCGGCAGCGCCGACGATCCGCAGGGCTACCTCGACCATGTCTGGCGTGTCGACACGTTCCAGAAGGCGCTCGCCGAGCTGCAGAAGACCGCTGACCTGACCAAGTACACGACCGCGATCGCGATGGACGACGTCGCCGCCGTGTGCGCGGCGCTCGGCTACGACCAGGTCGATCTGATCGGTGGCAGCTACGGCACGCGCGCGGCACTGGTCTACATGCAGCGGCACCACGAGCACGTGCGCTGCGCGGTGCTCGACGGTGTGGCGCCGATCGCGTTCAAGAACCCGCTCTACCACGCGCGCAACGCCCAGGACGCGTTCGAGGTGTTGCGCCAGGAATGCCTCGACGATCCGGCCTGCCGCGCCGCGTTCGGCGATCTGGCAGACGATCTGCGCAAGGTGCTGGCGCGGCTCGAAAAGCCGATCGAGATCGAGGTCGAGACCGCGGGCGGCGACACCAGGAAGCTGAAGCTGTCGCGCGACGCGTTCGCCGAGTCGCTGCGGCATCTGCTCTACAGCGAGCCGGCGAACCGGCAGACGCCGCTGCTGCTGCACCAGGCCGCGGCCGGCGACCTGAAGCCGTTCGCGCAGATGGCGCTGCAGAACAACCGCGACCTGCACGACGTACTGGCCTACGGCATGCTGATGTCGGTCACCAACGCCGAGGACCTGCCGCGCATCAGCGAGGCGGAGATCGTGCGCGAGACCGCGGGCACGTTCCTCGGCGACACGCGCGTGCGCGGCCAGCTGGCGATCGGCGCGTTCTGGCCGCGCGCGGTCGTGCCCGAGGCCGACCAGCCGGTCGTGGTCGACGTGCCGGTGCTGCTGCTGTCGGGTACGCAGGACCCGGTGACGTCACCGCGCTGGGGCGCCGAAGCCGCCTCGCACCTGAGCCATTCGCTGCACGTCGTGGTGCCCGGCTGCCACGGTGTCGCCACCAAGCCGCAGGTCGGCAAGCTGGTGGCGCAGTTCCTCGAGCGCGGCTCGGTCGAAGGGCTCGACACCAAGGTGGTCGAGAAGGTGCACATGCCGCGCATCCGGTTGCCGAAGGCGAGCGACGACGGCAAGTGATTGGTGGCGGCCAACGCTGCTCATGCGGGTACGCCGATGATCACCGCATCAGCTCGCGCAGCGCTTCCTCGATCCGCTCCGCGTCGGTGGTGAACGTGATCTCCTGGACACGCGGCATGGGTTTGATCGTGACGACGGCGGGTGTCGCCGGCAGCGCAACGCTCCATTCGTGCCCCGGCTTGTCGAGCACGAACGTGATTTCGTATTCGTCCGCCTGCGAGAGACGGAACTGGAAACGCCCTGGTTCGGGCAGCTCAGCCGCGGCTTCGCCCGAGCCGGCCATCGGCCCGCGCCGTGAGCGCATGGCCCGCCCGAAGAAATCCGCGGGAGGGCCTTGGACCCGTGCGAACGCGTGCAGCGTCACGCCAGCTGGCAGGACGAGTCCTGGCGTGAGCAGGGCACTCAACTCGATCTGCGGTTCCAGATGCACCGTGCGGTCCCCGTCGATGCCCTTCAGCTCCTGGTGACGGAAGCCTGACACGCGGATCGTCGCATCGATTGGCTGCGTCGCAATCGGGACCACGAAGACGTCGTCGTGGAGATCTACCCAATGAATGCTGCCGAGCGCGCGGTCGTTCAGCAGCAGCGATCCCTCGCCGCGAATCGGCGATCCACTGGCATCGATGACGCGTATCTGTGCGAGTCGGAAACGGCCGCGCAGGTCGATCGAGGAAAGTCGCGGGTCCTGCACTGCACCAGAACCCACCTCGATGTCCGAGATCGTCGCCAGCGGATGCGGATCGCCGGCGATGCGCACGTGCAGCGTGTAGCGTCCGGCCGCGAGTTCCGAGAGGCTGATCCACATCCGCCCGGGCGCCGACGGGCCAGCACTCCAGCCCGGACGCACGGCCTCCTGCTTGCCCTCGGGCACGACCTCGGATTGCAGCATCTGGGCCTGTTCGAACGGCAGGTCGTGCAGCACGGTCACGTTGATCCGGCCCTTGCGGCGCAGGACCAGATGGAGGTCGTCGGCGCCGCGATCGAAACGGACGGGGTCGATCGGCGGGTCGTCGCGTCCCCCTGCCGTCAACACGAGTTTCTGCTGGGCGACCCAGCCACGGATCGCGAAACGGTCGCCGGGTCCGAAACGGACGCTGGCGGTCACCGGCGGCGGCTGCGCCGTTGCCGGACCCGTATCAGCCGGTCGGACCTCCAGATTCGCGTTCGCGAAACCACCCTGGTCATCGACCAGTGTGCCGGCCGCGATCAGTGGCGCTTCGACCAGCGCGACATCGCCGAGATCCAGCGGACCCGCGGCCAGCGTCTTGCCGGACTCCATCCGGGCCATGACTCCAATTAGCTGCCCCCGATGCTGCACCTCGACCTGCACCCATTGCACCGGCAGCGCGGCGCGTCGTGGGTCGAGTGGAGGTCGGTACCTGAAGACTCCGTCGGCATCCGTCTTCACGGTGCCCGAGTTGTTCGTTTCTGCGAACTCCAGGGACACCTTCAGCATCCGCTGTCTCAGCGGCTCGCCCGCCGCATCGAGCGCGCGCCCGCGCACCAGCAGCTGCTCCGCAGGGAGTGCGAAGCGGAACACGACCTCTTCGCGAGGTTGCCGTGGACCTGGCCTTACCTGTTCCGGGACGACATAGGTCGTCACCGCGAACCTGGCACCGAGCCCGACGTGAGGAAACACGATTCGCCCTTCGACACCGTCGGTCGAACAGAAATAGGTGTTGGCGGAGCTGCCGAAGGGTCGGATCGAAGAGGCTTCCTCCCGCTGTTCCAGGTTCGCGTTGAAGCGTTCACATGTCGGCGCGCCATCGGCATCGACCAGTTCCACGGCGATCCGCCCGGTGGCCGGAATCCTGATGACGATCGGTTCGTCCGGCAGATGCGCCAGATCGATCCGGACTCCCGTGTGCACGAGCGCCGGGATGCGCGGCACGACAGCGCACCACTCCGGCGGCGCCGGCTTGATAAGTTGGTGCTCCGCGACGCGCACCTGCGTGTGCGGTGCGATCACCATCCCGGCCATGTCCGTGGTGCCGATGTCGACGAGCGTGGGCTCGGGCTGACCGCGCCAATGCAGGGCGAGCGCAACCATCACCTCGGCGCAAGGCGCATCGTCCGGCCCGGCGACACGTACGCGCAGCCATCGATCGTCCTCGAGTTCGAGGCGCACGTCTGGCCGGTCGCGGTCCCACCGCGCGTAGCCATACCGACCGCCAGATCGGGCGATGAAGCGTGCGCTCCACTTGCGCGGTCGCGGGACGGTGACGATGCCGTCCGCTCCGGTGCGCCAAGCCTGTCCGAAGCGCCGCGCTTGTGCTTCGGGGTCCACCGATTCCAACGCAGTGAACGCTTCGTAGTCAGGGTCCGGCAGCAAGGCCGGATCCAGGTCGAGAACGGACAGCACCTCGGCCCCAGGCTCCGGTTTGCCGCTGCGCGCATCGATGACCTGCACCTTCAAGCCGACCGAGCCATCGACGGCAGGTTCGGCCGGCGTGCGCTGCGTGACCGTCGTTGCCAGGTCGGGTCCGGGCGGCGCACGACCTTTGTCCGCATGCAGTGCATCGACCCCACGCGTCTCGGCGACGGGCGTGGCCCGGCTCGAGTCCGACCCGGGCCAAAGCGTCCACAGCAGCAACGCAGCGCAGATCGCGCCGACGGCCGAGAGCATGAGTTTCTGCATGAGCACACTGCCTCCGAACCACACCGCCGCCAGGGGAACGGAAACTCCCGCGACCGCCGTCGCTTGCAGCACGCCCGCCTCGGCGTGTACCGCAGCCCGCACCGCCGCGAGACCGCGGCCGGTGAACGCTCCCGCCGCCGCGAGCGCCAGCGCCGGCACCGCCAGTCCGCGCGGCAAGGCCTTGCGCAGCAGTTCCAGGCCGCGGTGCATCTGGCTGCGCACGGTCTCCGGCGAACGCTCGAGGGCGCGCGCGATCTCGACGTTGCGCAGGCCGTGGACGAGGTGCAGCACCAGCACCTGCCGGTACGGCGACGGCATGCCGTCGAGGACGCGCGAGACTTCGGCCGCGAGCTCCTGGACCTCGGCGGTCCGTGCCGGGTCAGGCGGCGGCGGTGCCGTGACGCGGTCGGGATCGGGCCGCCGGTAGCGCTCGCGCCACGCGACTGACGCCTGGTGCGTCAGGATGCCGGTCAGCCAGGGCAGCACCGGCCGCGCCGGGTCGTACTGCTCGACGTTCCGCATCGCCGCGAGGAACGTCGCCTGCACCACGTCCTCGGCCGCCGCGGCGTCGCGCACCAGATGCATCGCCACCAGCAGCAGTTTGCTGGCGGTCGCATCGAACACCCGGCCCAACGCCTCGGGGTCACGCGTGCTGCGGTAGCGCGCGAAGTCGCGGTCGATCTCGCTCGGCGACTGCGGGGGCCCGGTCATGGCGCGCCCTCTTTGTACCGCCGCGCTCGACCGTTGCAGGAAATCGCCGCCGGCCCGGCGCCTGGTCAGCTTGCCGTGGCGGCGGCACTCGGGAAACCGCTCATGCGCGAGCGAGCGAGCCGCCGGCTCTCGGTCCATCGCATCCGGGCCGACCAGTACGGACAGTGCGGGCACACCCCGCCCTCGGGGAAGTCGACCCCATCTTCGTGCGGGCAGCCGACGATGCCAGCGGTCATCACCACCGAACTGGCCGCATGCCGCTTCACGAATGCGAAGACGCTTTCGCTGATCACGGTGTCGCCGCGCACGTCACCGTGCTCGAGCGTCCAACGCGCGAGGGCAGTGGCCTCGGCGTCTTCGCCCGGCACGATGGCAACGGCGACCTTGTTCGCCCGACGCAAGTCGGGGCCGAAGAACGCGATCGTGGCGACGGGATAGCCGCGGAAACCACGACGCGCTTTCGACACGAGCTGCAGATGCATGGGACCTCGCAAGTCCCTCCCAAACCGGCGATCAGCATCGCTGCGCTCGCGAGCAGGGTCCAGGAACTCCATCGTTCCGCGTGCACTCGGATGATGAAGATTTCTCCACGGGTCGTGGAGTCAGTGGAGAACGATCCACGGCTCCCCGGGTCGTCGAGTTCCGATTGGCGTGGCGACGCGCTGTGCGTGGCTCAGTACGACGTGGCGTGCGCGATCGGCAGCAGACTGCGCTATTTGAACAGCGCGTCGAGGTAGCCGAGATGGTACGCCAGCGCCACGAGGGCGACGACGAGCAGCGACGTCGTGATCCGGAGCCGGCGGCGGTAGGACCGCATCCGGCGCGACAGCCTGGTGAACGCGTCGTAGGCCACGCACTCGCGTGCATCGCGCAGCAGGTCGCCGCTGCCCGGCACTCCTTCTATGTGCTGCGCCAGCCTGGTGAGCGTGCGCATCGCGAAATCGGCATGGTCTTCGATCTCGGCATCGGCCTTCCGGTTCCAAGGCATGGCTTCGAACTCCCTGGGTTGGAGTACGGGCATGGTAATCGACCGCGTGCTCCAGGCCAGGAAGATGAAGATCGGAGACCGGCAGGAGTTTCGCGCAGGTGGCGCGCGCCGCCCCGGTTGGTGGAAGCCTGATGTGGCCTTGCCCGGCAGTTCGCCGCGGGCGCGCAGCATGGTGTGCACGCGATCCACCACCGAGGAGTCTGCCGATGCCACGTCATGGCTTCGTCATCCTGCTGCTGGCCGGTGCCGGCATGGCGCAGGACCACCTGTTCCCGCTCGGCTTCGCCAACGCCGGCGGTCCACCGGCCGAAGGCGCTGCGCGTGCTCGTACAACCCTGAGATCGCAACTCTGACCCGCAACCTGGACTCTGCACCCTGCCTTGCTTGACCAGCGCCGCCGGCCATCGGGTCGGCGGCGTTTTTCTCGGCGCCGCGTTCAGCCAGGGACGGTTGCTGCTCCGGTCGTGCGTCTGGCGCGCCCGTTCACTCCAAGCTGCAGCCGATGACCAACGCGGCGCGGTAACACGCATCGGCGAGCAGCTGCGCGTCCGTGCCGTCGACGCCGTCGGTGATCACGTCGTAGCCGACCAGGAACACCCGTTCGCCGAGGCCGAGGCGCAGGCGCTCGTTGTAGGCGAAGTCCTCGAGGTCGCCCTTCCACTTGTCGCTGTTGAGCTGGTGGCAGTTGCGGCAGTCGCGCTTGAGGTTCTGCAGCTCGGCCTTGCGCTTGCCGGCGTCGGTCGCGCCGGGCAGGGCGTCGAGCCCGGCGATCGCCGTCTTGAGCACTGCGGCGTACTCGCCGGCGGCGGAGCCGAGGGTCGGCGCGAGATCGGCGCTGCGCGCAGCCATCGCGCGGTAGGCCGCGCGCATCGCTTCGACCTGGGCCGCGGGCGGGGCCTTGCCCTGCTCGAGCGCGTCCAGGACGGCGCCGCTCGCCGCGGCCTGGCGCAGCATCTGCCGGTGCAGATCGACGAGGGCGGCGGTGGCCTTGGCCGGCGCGTCCTTGCCGTTCTCGGCGGCGGCGATCAGCCTGGCGGCGGTCGTGCGCGTCACCGCGGCGTCGAGGCGGGGCAGCGCCTTGCCGGCGAACTGGTTGGCGAAGCTGTTCCAGGTGCTGACGAGCTTGCCCTTGCCGTCGAGCACGCCGCCGCCGCGGCACTTGCCGTCGCGCGCGCCGATCAGCACGACCTGGCGACCGGAGTCGTCGCCGACCGGCAGGCGCACGAGGCGCGCTTCGTCCGGGTCCTCCTCGGGCCAGGCGTGGTCGACGCGCCAGACCGCGGCACCGTCGAGGGTCGGTTTGCCCGGTGCGGCGGCGACGATGCGCGCCAGCAGCTCGGCTTTCGGCAACGGCAGTGCCTTGCCCGGCGTGAGCTTGCCGACCAGCGCCGGCGCCAGCGCCGTACACAGGTCAGCGAGCGCGGCATCGGCCTGGGCCGGCAGGCACGCGGCGAGCAGAAGGCCACTGAGCAGTCGGTGTTGCAGCATGTCGTGGGCGCGCAGAGGGTCGTTCGTGGTGGGCCGCAGCCGACCGGCAGGTTGCGGGCGGCGCCGAGGATAGCTGCTCGCCCGCTCGACTGTCCACGCGCCGCCAGGGCCTGCTGCCTCCCGGCACCGACGGCGGCAGGCCGCCGCTGTCACTGCTGCAGCGCCCGCTGCACGAGATCCGCCTGCTCGGCCTTGTGCAGCTGCAGCGATCCGGTCGCCGGACTGGCGGCGGCGCGACGGCTGACACATGCGCCCCACTCCGCGAGCACGCGGACGTGGGACCAGGCCCCCATGTTGGCGGGTTCCTCCTGGCACCAGATCCACTCGGCGTGCGCGTACCGTGCGCGCAGGGCGGCCATCGCCGCCGCCGGCCAGGGATACAGCAGCTCGAACCGCACCAGCGCCACCGCCGCGTCCGCCGGCCGCGCGCTCAACAGATCGTAGTACACCTTGCCGCTGCAGCAGACGACGCGCGCGACCTTCGCCCCGCCGTCGGCGAACGCCGGATCGTCGATGACCGGCTGGAACGCCCCGGTCGCCAGCGCCGCGGCCGGCGAGCCGGCCTCCTTCATGCGCAACAGACTCTTCGGCGTCATCACCACCAGCGGCTTCTTGTCGCCGTCGAGCGCCTGCGCGCGCAGCAGGTGGCAATAGCTCGCCGGCGTCGACGGCACGGCGACGCGCAGATTGTTCTCGGCACAGAGCTGCAGGAAGCGCTCGAGCCGCGCCGAGCTGTGTTCGGGGCCCTGGCCGTCGTAGCCGTGCGGCAACAGCAGCACGAGTCCCGAGCGCTGCGCCCACTTCGCCTCGCCGGCGCAGAGGAACTGGTCGATCTGGATCTGCGCGCCGTTGCCGAAGTCGCCGAACTGCGCCTCCCACAGCACCAGCGCCGGCGGCCGCGCCACCGAGTAGCCGTACTCGAAGCCGAGCGCCGCCTCCTCGCTGAGCAGCGAATCGATGACCACGAACGGCGCCTGGCCCGCGGCACAGTGGTTCAACGGCACGTAGCGGCGGCCGTTGGCGAAGTCGTAGAGCACCGCGTGGCGCTGGCTGAACGTGCCGCGGCCGGTGTCCTGGCCGGCGAGGCGGACTGGCACGCCGGCCTGCAGCAGGCTGGCGAACGCCAGCGTCTCGGCGGTGGCGAAGTCGACCGGCTGCTTGCCCAGAAGCATCTGCAGCCGGCGCTGCAGCACGGTCAGCACCTTCGGATGCGGCGTGAAGTCCGCGGGCCACTGCAGCAGCCGGGCGTTGAGCTCCTGCAATGCTGCGAGCGGCACCGCGGCCGGGGCGGCGCGCCATTCGGTCGCCGGCGCCTCCGGTGCGAGCACGACCGCTGACGGCGTCGCCGCGCGCACCGCGTCGAGCGACTCCTTCAACTTCTGCTGCACGCGCTGGTCGTAGTCCGCGACCTCGGCCGGTTGCAGCACGCCGGCGCGCAGCAGCAGGTCCTGGTACTGCGCGCGCACGGTCGGGTGCAACTCGATCTTCTTGTACAGCAGCGGCTGGGTGAAGCTCGGCTCGTCGCCTTCATTGTGGCCGTGCCGGCGGTAGCAGACGATGTCGAGCACGGCGTCGCGGTGGAACTCCATGCGGTAGTCGAGGCACAGCCGGATCATCCGCACCGCCGCCAGGGGGTCGTCGCCGTTGACATGGAAGATCGGCGCCTGGATGCCCTTGGCGACGTCGGTGCAGAACGGCGTGCTGCGCAGGTCCTGGGGGCTCGTGGTGTAGCCGATCTGGTTGTTGACGACGACGTGGATCGTGCCGCCGGTGCGGTAGCCGTGCAGCTGCGACATCTGCAGCGTCTCCGCCACCACGCCCTGACCGGCGAACGCGGCGTCGCCGTGGATCAGCACCGGCAGCACGGCGCCGCGCGGCTGGCCGTCCGGCAGCTGCTCCTGGAACGCGCGCGCCATGCCTTCGACGACCGGGTCGACGGCTTCGAGATGGCTCGGATTGCTGGCCAGCTCGAGCAGCACCTCGCCGCCCGACGCCTTCCAGGTCGCACTGGCGCCGAGGTGGTACTTGACGTCGCCCGAGCCCTGCGCCATCTCCGGATCGAGCAGGCCTTCGAACTCGGCGAAGATCCTGGTCAGCGGTTTGCCGAGCACGTGCGCCAGCACGTTGAGCCGGCCGCGGTGCGCCATGCCGAGCACCATGCGCACGACGCCCTGACCCTGGCCGCGGTCGAGCAGCGCGTCGAGCACCGGGATCAGCGTCTCGCCGCCTTCGAGCGAGAACCGCTTGTGGCCGACGAAGCGCGCGTGCAGGAAGCGTTCGAACGCCTCGGCCTCGACCAGTTTGTCGAGCACGCGCAGCATCGCTTCACGCGGCAGTTCCTCGGCGTTGCGGTTGCCCTCCATGCGCCGGCGCAGCCAGGTGCGCTGGCCCTCGTCGGCGATGTGCATGAACTCGACGCCGATGTGCCGGCAGTAGGTGTGGTGCAGCGTCTCCTGGATCTCGCGCAGCCTGGCGAACGGTCTTGGCGTCACGCCGTCGCTGAAGAACTCGCGTTCCTTGTCCCAGATCGTCAGGCCATAGGTCGAGATGTCGAGCTCGGGCCAGTCCTTGACCTCGGTGCCGAGCGGGTCGAGGTGCGCGAGCACGTGGCCGCGCACGCGGTAGCTGCGGATGTAGGTCATCAACCCGGCGGCGCGCTCGAGGTTGTCGGCCTCGCGCAGCGAACTGCCGAGCGGCGGCCGCCGGTCGGCGGTCAGGCGCACCGGCCGGTACGGCACTTCGAGAGCGCGGAAGATCCGCTCGTAGAAGCCGTCGTCGCCTGAGAGCAGGCGGCTCATCCAGTCGAGCAACTGCCCGGACTCGGCGCCCTGGATCACGCGGTGGTCGTAGGTGCTGGTCAGCGTCATCACGCGCGACACGCCGAGCTCGGTCAGGGTCTCGGGCGCTGCGCCCTGGAACGCCGCCGGCACCGTGATCGCGCCGGTGGCGAGGATGAAACTCTGGCCCGGCAGCAGCCGCGGCAGCGAGCTCATGGTGCCGATCGTGCCCGGGTTGGTCAGCGTGCAGGTCGTGTCGGCGAAGTCGGCGGGCCCGAGCCGGCCAGTGCGCGCCTTGTCGATCAGCTGATCGAACGCGGCGAGGAAGGCCGCGAAGTCGAGGCTGCCCGCGTCCTTGATGTTCGGCACCACGAGCGCGCGGCGTCCCTGCTTGCCGGCCAGGTCGACGGCGATGCCGAGGTTGATGTGCTGTGCCTGCCGGCGGAACGGCGCGCCGCCCTGCTCCTTGTAGCTCGCCGCCATCGCCGGTACGCGAGCCAGCGCCTGCACCAGCGCGTAGGCGACAAGGTGCGTGAAGCTGACCTTCGACAGGTACAGGCCCTGGCGGTGGCGGTTGAGGATGTGGCGGTTCTCCTCCAGCACCTTGACCGGCAGCTCGCGCGCGGAGGTCGCGGTCGGCACCGACAGGCTCGCCGCCATGTTCGCGGCGATCCGGCCGGCGACGCCGGTCAACGGCTGCAGTTCATCGTCGGCCTTTGCTGCCGCGTCGGTGGTGACGGCGACGCGGTTGCCGGCGGCCGGGACCGGGCGCGGCCGGGCGCGCTGGTCTTCGGGCAGTGCCGTCTCGAACCACATGCGCCATTCCGCCGGCACGGAGTCGGGCGCGGTCAGGTATTCACCATAGACTTTCTCCGCGTAGGCGGCGTTGATGCCGAACGTGGTCGCAAAGTCCGGGTTGGTCATCCGCGCGCACTGTACCAGTGCTGGCGGCAGATCGCGTGCAGGTCTGGTTCCATGCCTTGAAGCTCGACCTACCCTGCAACCGCTGCGGCAGGGGCGCGCGGCCGGCACGTGGCTGTCCGCAGTTTCATTTGGCATGGTGGCGCAGACGAGCGCACCGGCGCCCACATCCACGAAGCTGCCGCTGACGCCATGCTGCTGGCTACAGGAAACGGGAAGGGAAGGCAGGCCGAGGCACACACGGCGCGGCGCGAGTGCTACGCTCCCCGCGGAGGTGTCTGCGTGCGTGTTCTCCATCGCTGCGTCTCGTTCGCAGTTCCACTCGCCATCGGTTTCGCTGCCGCTTTGCCGGCGCAGCGCCACATCTGGATCGTCGATCCCTCGGCTGGTCCCGGCACGAACTTCACCGACGTGCAGGCGGCCGCCGATGCGGCGCAGCCCGGCGATGTCCTCCGCCTGCGCAGCAACCGCGGCTACCTCGGCCCATTGACGACGGACAAGCCGTTGCTCCTGCTGACCGATCCGGGACAGACGCCGACCCTCGGCCTTGCGAACCTTCACGACCTGCCGGCCGGAACGACCTTCGTCCTGGCTGGCGTCGCCCTGGGGTTTCCGTACGGCAGCACGCCCTCGATCCGTCTGTCAGCATGCCAGGGGCAGGTAGTGCTGCGGGACCTCCGGTCGTTCTTCCCCTTCCCGGGCGACCCTGGGTTTGCGATCGACGCCAGCGACTGTCGCAGTATCGACGTGCTGAGGCTCACGACCACGAATTCGCGCGGACTGTTGGCCCTGCGCAGCTCGGTCACGCTGTTGGACTGCTGGTTCAGCATCGACAACTACGAGATCACCCCGAGCTACGGCCACTCCATGATCGATGCCGGGCAGTCCGACCTGTCCCTGGTCGACACCGTGTGCATCGGCGGCCGCGGCAACATCCTTGGCGGCTACGCCATGCGCATCGTCGACGGTCTGGTGCGCATCGGCGGAACTCACGCCGGGGGCAGCTTCCTGCAGGCCGGTCCGGGTGGCAGCCGGCCAGCCGTAACGCTGCTGCGCGGCGCCATCGTCTTCGATCCCGCCGCCACGACGATCGTCCTGGGCATCGCCAACGCCGGCGAAGTCCGTGCGGAGCCCGTGCCCGTGACGCAGAGTGACGAAGCGCTGGCCGGACTGGCGACCGCAACCCTGACCGCTCCCGCGGGCACGCCGGCGCTGCTCGCCTTCGGCCTGCCGCTGCCGCCGACGCCGACTGGCTTCGGCGATCTGCGGGTCGATCTTGTTGCCGGCACGTGCGCCCTGGCGGTCGGCACGACTTCGAGCACAGGCGCGCTGTCGACCAGCAAGCAAGTGCCGAGCGATCCCAACCTGCTCGGCGCCGTGTTCATGGCCCAGGGTGTCGCCTGGACCAGCGCGGGGGTGCGGCTGACCAACGGCGCGCCGCTCGTCTTGCAGTAGCCTCTCGATTGTTTCGTCGCTGGCCTGCCGCGCGCCCATTCGTCCGGCTGGGGCTCCCACCCCACCTGCGCGCGCTTCTGGCAGCGACACGAGACTCGCCGTCGCGCGAAACCGGCAGCCCGCCGCGCACAGCAGCGTCCTGGCCGGCGAGCGGCGCGAGTCCAAGAACCGACGCGACGGCGATGCGGGTCAAGGTTTCTCCGGTTCCAGGCAGGCCGGGAGCCTACCACTCCGCCACGAACTGCGAGAATCCGTGAAACCTCGCGGCACGTTCGCGCGGAGGAAGGTCGTGACGACGAGCACCCCCGAACAGGACTTCCGCCGCTTCCGCAGCGACGGCGACGCGCAGGCGCTGGCAGCCGTGTTCGACCGGCTCGCGCCCGAGCTGTTGCTGGTCGCCGCGCATCTCGCCGGCGGCGACGTCGCCGAGGACCTCGTGCAGGCGACGTTCCTCGACGCGATCCAGCAGCGCGACCGCTGGGACGAACACCGGCCGCTCGCACCATGGCTGGTCGGCATCCTCGCCAACCATGTGCGGGAGGCGCGGCGGCAGCGACGGCGCGCGCCCGATCCGCAGCGGCTGCCGCAGCGCGAGGTCGAAGGGCCCGGGGCCGCCGCCGAGGCGCAGGAATTGGCCGACGCGGTGCACGCCGCCGTCGAACGGTTGCCGCTGCCTTACCGCCAGGTGTTGTCGCTGCGGCTCGTGCACGCATTCGAACTGCAGCAGATCGCGCACAGCCTCGGCGCGCCGCTCGGCACCGTGAAGACACGGCTGCACCGCGGCATGGCGCTGCTGCGGCGCGCGCTGCCGGCCGGGCTGGCCAGTGCCGTGGCGGCGCTGCTGACTACGGGGCGAGGACTGACGGCCGTTCGCGAAGCAGTGCTCGGTCACGCGAACGTCGCGGTGGGAACGACGGTCGGCGGTGGTCTCTTGCTCGGAGTACTGACGTTGAAGAAAGCACTGATCGCGGCGGGTCTGGCAGTGTTGGCAACCGGTGGTTGGTGGTGGCTCGCGGCGCCATCACGCGAGGCTGCCGCGCCGCCGGCGGCCTCCCTGCAGGCAGCAACGGCGACCGCGCTGACGCCGACGCCGGCGGTCCCGATCGATGCCGCGAGCAGCAAGGACTCGGAACCGGCGCTGGCGAGACTCGGTGAACGCCAGCCCGTCGCGACCACCGGTGAACTCGAAGCCGAGGTCGTCTGGCAAAGTGACGAGACGCCAGCAGTCGGCATCGACATCCTGGTGGTCAAGCACTCGCTCCCGCGCGGGAAGCCGCTGCACGAGCAAACGGATGCCTGGGGCCGGGTGCACCTGCAAGGTCTCGAGCCCGGCCCGTACCAGCTCCGCGCCACCTACGTCACCAAGCCCATGGTCGCGCGCGCAGCCGTGGCCGCGGGGGCGGTCGCGAACAGCCGTCTCGTCGTCGACGGCGACCTCGACCTGCGCGCAGTCGTGGTGGATCGGGAAGGCCAGCCCGCTGGCGGCGTGAACGTCTGGGTCCTGGATGCGCGGCATCTTGGCGCGGATGCGGACAGCGCGACGCGGCGGCTCGGAGTGACCGATCGCGACGGTCGCCTGGCGTTCCGCGGTCTGCCCGTGCACAGCGTGTGGGCGCGCTGCCCCGCGGTCGAACCGAGCCGGCCGTTCGTGCTCGATTACGAGGCAGGTCGCCACCAAGTCCGGCTCGCGCTCGGCGGCACTGGCTGTGTCTTGCGCGGTCGCGTGGTCGATCCAAATGGCCGTGCCGTGCCGCACGCCTTCGTCGTCGCCGCGCAGGACGACTCACTGCCGCGGCGGGGGAGTGAGGATCGCTGGGCAGCAATACGCATGGAGACTGACGACGACGGCGGCTTCGTGTTCGACGAGCTGTTCCCTGGGGAACACCCGGTCGTCGCACTCGCCGAGGGGTTCGCACCGGCACAGGCGCGCGTGCGCGTGGCGCCGACTGCACCGACGATCGTCGAACTCGTCCTACGTGTCGGTGCAACAGTCGCCGGCCGCGTCACGGGCAGTGACGGCAGCGCCATTGACGGCGCCACGGTGCAAGCGAGCTGGACCAGAGCCACGCTGGGCTTGGAGGACGTCTGGGACCGGTTGCGAGGCAAGGACACGAAGACCGGCCCCGACGGCACCTATCGGCTCCCGGCGATCACGCCGGGGTCCGCCAAGGTGACGATCTCCTGGCAGAACGGCAACGACCCGATCGAGGCCGACCGGCAGCTCGAACTGGGTGACGGCGATCAAGTGACCTGGGACGTGGTGTTGCCCGAAGGTGGAACGATCTCCGGACGCGTCGTCGATGCCAGGGACGAACCGCTGGCGGGTTGGCGCGTGCTGGCGATGGGCACCGACGCTATGCGCAGCAGGCAGCCGATGACGAAGACCGGCAGCGACGGCCGGTTCCAGTTCCGTGGCTTGCCGGACATGGTATTCCGCGTCGCAGTGATGGACCCTGATGCCAAGGGCGCCGCGCAGATGGTGTGGCACGCCGCCGCCGACAATGTGCGGCCACCGGCCAAAGACCTGCTGCTGCGGGTGACATCCAGGCCCGGCCAGCCAGCCTGGATCAGCGGCCGGATCGCCATGTCCGAAGGGACGGTGAAGGCCAAGGCCACTCTGTCGCTCTACCCCACCGGCGCGCTGGCCGCGCACGGCGGCTTCTCCGTGGCTGCGGAGAACCTCGAGCCCGGCGCCGACACCTTCCGCATCGGCCCGCTGCCGCCCGGCGACTACGACCTGCTGTGCGATGTCGAAGGACGCGGGCGGCTCGCGCAGCGCGGACTGCATCTGCTGACCGGCCAGACGCTCGAGCTGCCGCCGTTCGACTTCGGCCAGCAGCGGCGCCTGCGAGTGATCCTGCGCCAACCCGACGGTCGTGCCGCTGCAGGGGCGACCGTGCGGCTCACGACGGATGCCGACCTCGTGCAATGCAGCGAAGAACAACCCGGCGAGTACGTGTCGATGCCGATGTCGCCCGGTGCCGCCACCGCCAGCGCGCGCGGCCCCGGCTTCGCGCCGCTCTCGTTCGCGGTGGTCGTCGGCGCCGATGCCGAGCCGCGGGTCGAGCACACGGTGGTGGCGGCGACGACCGTCGAATTCCGCATCCGGCCGAAGGGTCCGCCGCGCGAGCGTTGGGTCGCGGCGATGCAGGTGGAGGTCCACGATGGCAGCGGTGGCGAGGTCGTGCGCGACATGATCCAGGTCGACGGCAGGGACCAATTCGCGTGGCCGCTCGGTCTGCCGCCCGGCGACTACACGATCAAGCTGCGCGATTTCAGCGGCGGCGCTGCCGAACTGTCGCTGCAGGTGCCCGCGGCGACTGCGCCACAGGTCGTCGAAGTCCAGCTCAAGTGAGCGTTTGGCACCGGGCCACGCTTGCAGAGAACCGCGGCACTCGCACTGCGCCCCACCTGCTCGAGCGCCGCGGCACCAGGCTGCAGCCGTGCACGCCGGTTAGACTGCGGCTCATGCACGTTCGCGCCCTCCTCGGAACAGTTCTGCTGGTCGCGGCCGCACCGGCCCAGACCTTCATCGTCGACGCCAACAACGGTCCGGGCACCAACTTCCTGGACATCGCCAGCGCGGTGCCTGCAGTGCCGGATGGAGCGACGCTGCTGGTGCGCGCTGGCAGCTACGTCGGGTTCAGCATCACGGCCAAGGGGCTGGCGATCCGCGGCGATCCCAACGTCGTGGTCACCGGCAGCGTCTCTGTGCGCAACACCGCGCGGCAACAGACCGTCGAGTTGCGCGGCCTCGGCTGGACCGCGGCACCGTCCTCGACGACGAGCATGCTGATCCTCGACAGCTGTGCCGGCCTCCTGTTGCTCGACAGCCTCACCGTGCCGGGAGTGCTCAATTGCGCGCCCCCGGGTCTCCACTGCCTGCGCGGCCCGGCAGTGGCAGCCACGAGCTGCCAGCAGATCCTGTTGCATTGGTGCAGCATCGCCGGCAACGTCGGGTTGCAGTCGAGCAACGCCGTGATCGATGGCTGCACGCTGTACGGCGAGGACGGCGTGCTGGCCTACAACGGCGGCCAATACGAGGTCGCGAATCCTGCGCGTACCGCCCTGTCACTCGGCGCCAGCACGGTGCAGTCAGCGGACAGTTTTGTCTACGGCGGTCCCAGCACGAACCTCGGCCATGGTCTGGTTTTCCTGGGGGCGCCCGGCGTCGACATGTCGGGCGCCAACCTGCGTTTGCTCAGCGGTCAGGTGACCGAAGGCTCTGTGTTTCCCGCTCCGCGGGTGCCGGCCATCACGGCCGTCAGTACCGACGTGCTGCGCGCCGATCCATCGGTGGTGATCAACGGGGTCGTGCAGGGCACGACCGTGATCACTGTCGGCATGCCGAGCTTGTCCGTGATCGACGGCACGGTCGGTGGCAGCGTCGGTGCGTCGGCGACGGCGCCGAGCGGTGATCTGATCATCCTGGTGCTCGCGTTCCCCGGCCCGGTCCGGCAGCTGCCGGGGATCACCGATGCGTTCTGGTTGGATCCGACGGTCTACAGCTTCGAGGCCTTCGGCATTCCGCCAGTCGGGCAGTCTCTCAACGGCTCGGCCGCGGTGCCGAACCTGCCGCAGCTGCAGGGCATCCGCGTCGCGTGGCAGGCGGTCAGCTCGTCGGCCGTGACCGGGGCGCTGCAGGCATCGAACCCGGGCATCAGCACCGTCCGGTAACGTTGCGCGCGCCGAGTGAAGAGTGACTCAGCCGGACCCGCTGCGCGGCGGCCATTGACAGACCGCTTCGGCGAGTTCCTTGCCGTTCATGAAGCAGGCAATGCGCGCCAGCTTCTCGCCGCGCAGCTGGAAGATCGCCGCGCGATGAACGGCAAACGGCTTGTCCGCTGCGGCGAGGCGACCGAGGGGTCGCTGCAGCGTGCCGCGCATGATCGTCTCGACCAGCACGAAGTCGCCGGCACCGAGAATGCTGGTGATCTCCGATCGTGTGTCCGGAACGGCGCGGGTCCAGGTCTCGAGCCAGTCCTGCACGGCGCGCTTGCCGATGTGCGGCTGCGGGTCGGTCAGTTCGTCGAGCACGGCGTCGTCGGCAACGCGACGAAGGAAGGCCGCCATGTCCTTCGCGTCCAATGCCGCGAGGCTCGCCGTCACAGTGGCGACGTTCTCGCTCTCGGCGCGCGAGCCGTTCGCCGCGTACGCGTGCAGCGCGGCCGGCAGCGCCGGCACCGCGCGCGCTGGTGACGGGCCGAGCAGACCCATCTGTGCCATCGGCGTCATGCTGTCCAGGTAGCGACGCTCCTCGGCGATCAGTCCCGATGGCAGGAAGCGATAGAACAGCAGACCCTCGTGCCCCATCGGACCGCGCGGTGTCGCGGCATTCACCGCATAGTGCGCGACGGCCGATGGACCCTGCTGCCAGACGGCGAAGAACGCGAACCGGGCGCCGGGAAACTGGCGCAGCAGCGCGACCTCGTACTGCTCGATGGCCGCGCGGCCGCGGAGTTCGCCGCTGCCGTGGATGGTGATCACGGCGTCCGGCGCATAGACCCTCGCATAGCCCGCGGCGTCGCCGGCGTTGACGGCGTCCATCATCTGCGTGAGCGCCGCGACCTGGCGATGCGCCATCTGTTCGTCGCCCGGTGCGTCTGCAACCGTTGGCTGGTGGGCAGCGCACGCAACCGCGAGAACTGCGAACGCTGCCGCCGCGACCTTGCCGGCGGGGCGGCAACGCCGGCGAAGCGCGGCGGACCCGGGCGATCGAGCCGTGGAAGGCACCGCGTTCGCGCCGGCGTGCCTCAGCTCTTCTTCTCGGCCGCTTCCTTGGCAGCCTTGTCCTTGGCCGCCTTCTGCGCCGCGTCCCGGCGTTCGCGGTCGGCGTTCAGCTCGGCCTCGAGGAACTTGATCCTCTCGGCGGTGATGCGCTTGCAGCTGTGCTGCAGCATGTCGACGAAGTGCGCGACCTCCGTGGGCTCGCTCGGGTAGCCGGTGTTCTTGCCATTCGCCATCGTGCTCGTCGCCTTGGTGGCGCCGGCGCTGTCGAGGAACGCGAGCCACGGGATGCCCGATTGCTCGGGTTTGCCGAAGCGCTTCTCGATTTCCTTCGCGTGTGTCATCCGGTCTTCGTCGATCTTGATGTCGACGAAGTCGAGCGCCAGCACCGCGGCGATGTCCTTGCGCGCCATGAAGTCTTCGAGCTTGTGGCACCAGCCGCACCACGGCGCGCCGAAGTGCAGGAACACCAGCTTGTCCTCCTGCTTGGCAGTCGCGAGTGCGGCAGCGAGCGCCTGCTCGCCATCGACCGTCGGCACCTGCCACTTGGTGAGGAACTCGGTGACCTTGGCCACCGAATGATGGTCGCCGCCCTCTTCGAGCGGGTCGGAGGGCTGGTTGACCAGCACCTTGCCGTCTTCGTCCAGCACCGTGAGGAACGGGATGCCACTGATCTCGGCACCGTACTTCGCGACGATGTCCTGGTTGCGCGTGTCCTTGTCCGCGCCCTCCCACACGTCGACCAGTACGACCTCGTACTCGTTGAACAGCTGCTTGGCGATCTCCTTCTCCTTGTGGAACGTGTCGTGCAGCTTGACGCACCAGCCACACCAGTTGGCGCCGTACTGGATCAGCACGCGCTTGTGGTCCTTCTTCGCCTTCACCAGTGCTGTGGCGATCTGCGCCTTCGCGTCGGCGCCCTCGTCATAGACGGGCTTGCGCTCGGTTTTCCTGGTCGCGGCAGCGGCGGGTTGGACGGCCGCAGGCTTCGGCGGATCCTGGGCTCGGACGGACAGCGCGCTGGCGAGCAGCGCGGCGATGACGATCGTTGGCGAGGTGTGAGGCATGGCGGGGACGGTACGCATTCCTCCTTGGCGTCGCAATCCGCGCGCGAACGACACGGTGTCGCGTGCGCGCGCGCAGGAAGAACTCCCCGCCGATCGGTCGCCGCCTTTGCTCAGCCCGTGGCGCCGAACACGCCCGCCGAGTAGTCGAGGAACGGATCGAGCTTGTCGAGCACCGCGTTGCCGAGGAAGCCGACCGCGTCGCTGCGCGCGAAGTAGCCGACGCGCGGTTGCACGATCGCGAACGCGCGCGGCAGCGTGCGCTGGCCGATCGTGAGTCCAGGCAGGCGATGCACCGGCAGGTCGAGCTTCTGGCCGCCGGTGCCGGTCGCCGACCACACGGCCACCGGCTGGCCGGTCAGACCGAGCTGCTGTGCCTGCGCGGCGGTCACGTTCACATAGGCATCGTCGCCGGGCGCCAGCGAAGCACCGGTGTCGAGCCGCAGCTCGAGCCTGGTCTCGCCCACGGCGGCGGTGATGCGCGGGATGCCGTGGTCGAGCTGCATCGGCACCACGGCCGCCGGCCGCGGCGCAGCCCAGCGGAGCTCGCCCGCGCGGTAGCGCAGCTGGAACGGCGCGCGCCCGAGCAACTCGGCGCCGAGGATGCCGACGCAGCGCGGATCGTGGTTCCCGAACTCGTACACGGTGAAGTCGACGGCGAAGGCCGCGAGTCCCGGCACTTCGACCTCGGCCTGCGCCGCGCGCGCCGCCACGGTGCCGGCGCTGCCTTCGACCGTGCCGCCGTCGTGCAGCGACAGCCTGAGCTCCCGGGCATGGCTGGCGGCCAGCGCGCTGCGCGAAGCACCGGTGTCGAGCACGAAGTGGCGCGCTTCACCGCCGGCGACTCGGGCGGCGAGCAGCAGCGTGCCCGTCGCGTCGTAGACCAGCGGCACGGTGACGGGCGCCTCCGGTTTCTGGTCCTTGCGCGCACAGCCGGCAGCGACGGCGGCGAGAGTGGCGGCAAGGAACGTGCGACGACTCGGCAGCGTCTCGGACATCGCCGGCAGCATGCCACGCGCGGCACGAGCCGGCGCGGACGCGGCCCGCGGGTTTTTCCCGACTGCACGCGCGGTGCGGAACTTCGCCGCCTTCGGCAACTGCCCGCGGTTCGTTGCACAACGGCCCCGTGAACGTGATCGCGTGCAGACCAATCCAAAGCCTGGTCGACGCCCTGGAAGCCGCCTGCAGCCTGGGCTGGACGGCAGTGGTCATTTCATACGAGCCGACTTCCTGACGCGGCTGCAAGCGCTGCCGCGTCAGTACAGCCGCATCACGCCCGCATTGCTGACCGCGCCGATGCCATTGCCCGCCGCCGGATCGAACACCAAGGCCTGGGTCGCGACCAGCACACCGGCGAGGGCCCCGTGGTTGGGGATCGTCAGCGGGAAGGTCGCCGCGCCGCCGGGATGCGCGACCAGGACGCTGCTCGCGGGCTCGATCCAGAGCATGCACCCCGGCAGGGCCGGGCCGAGATCGAACGGCAATGCCACGCCGTTCCACCGCGCGATGCTGGAGCCGAACGCGAGGTAGAGCACGCCGGCGCTCGCAGGGAGCGCGGTGAACTGCAGCGGAAAAACCGTTCCGAGTGCGGGCAGTGTGCGCGGCATGCGGTCGAGCGACGGCGTGCCGGCGCTGCCGGCACATCCGGGCCCATGGCGGGTCCAGGTCGGCACCGGAGCCGGGACGAGCTCCCAGGTCTCCGTGAAGCGGTACTCCGCGCCTCTGCCCCCGAACAACACGGTGCGGCCGCGGCCACTGTCATAGGCAAGGGCGTGCCAGATGCGGGCCCCCGGTCCGACGCCGGTTGCGATCGGATTCCAACGGCGGCCGTCGTACTCCCAGGTGTCGGCGAGCCAGCCGGTGAGGTCGCCCTCGCCGCCGAACAACACGCTGCGGCCGCGGACACTGTCGTAGGCAAGGGCATGCATCCTGCGAGCTGGCGGGGCGGCGACGGTCGGGATCTGCATCCAGTTGCTGCCGTTGAATTCCCAGGTGTCGGCCAGGAAGGTGCCGAGGGCCCACTTCACGCCGCCGCCAAACAGCACCGTACGGCCGCGAGCGCTGTCGTAGGTCAGCGCGTGGCGGAAGCGCTGCGGCGGTACGCCGGCGGTCGTGACCTGCGTCCAGTTGCTGCCGTCGTACTCCCAGGTGTCGGCGAAGAACCTGGTGCCGTCCGTTCCCCCGAACAGCACGGTGCGAGCGCGCGCGCTGTCATGGGCCAGGGCGTGGCCGAGGCGGGCCGGAGGCGAAACCGCTGGCGCCGCCTGTAGCCAATTGCTGCCGTCGAACTCCCAGGTGTCGCTGAGATTGCCGCCGTTGGTGCCGCCGAACAGCACGGTGCGGCCACGGACGCTGTCATAGGCAAGCGCGTGGTAGTAGCGACTGATCGGGGAATTGGCGGTGAGCCGCTGCCGCCAGTTGGCGCCGTCGAACTCCCAGGTGTCGGCCAGGGGCGCAAAACGGGCATCACCCCCGCCGAACAGCACGGTGCGGGCGCGGACGCTGTCGTAGGCGAGCGCGTGCACCGCACGCGGCTGCGGCACGATGGGTGTCGGAGTCTGCGTCCAGTTCGTGCCGTCGAACCTCCAGGTGTCGGCGAAGTGGACGTTGTTGAGGTCGTCCTGGCCGCCGAACAGCACGGTGCGGGCGCGAACCGGATCGAAGGCAAGCGCATGGCCGTGTCGAGCCGGTACTGCGGCGGTGGTCGCGACTCGAGACCAGTTCGTGCCGTCGTACTCCCAGGTGTCGGCGAGCATCGGGTTGCCGACCCGCCAGCCGCCGAACATCACGGTGCGGGCGCGGCCGGTGTCGAATGCGAGCGCGTGGTAGGCGCGTGGCGGCGGCACCGCGGCGGTCGTGATCTGCGTCCAATTGCTGCCGTCGTATTCCCAGGTGTCGCCGAGGCCATAGCTGGTGCTGCTCCGGCCGCCGAACATGACGCTGCGGCCGCGGGACGGATCGAAGGCAAGGGCGTGGTCGGCGCGCACCGGTGGCGTGACGGCGGTCGTGATCCGGGTCCAGCTGGTGCCGTCGTACTCCCAGGTGTCGTCCAGGAACAGGCCGCTCGGCGATCCCCATCCACCGAACAACACGGTGCGTTGGCGGATGCTGTCGTAGACCAGGGCGTGCCGGTGGCGAGCGGGCGGCGCGATACCGATCGGCACGAGCTTCCAGTCGACGCCGTCGAACTCCCACGTGTCGTTGGTGCCGGTGCTGGCCCAACCACCGAACAACACCATGCGGTCGCGAGCGCTGTCATGGGCGAGGGCGTGATGCGACCGCGCCGTCGGCGCGACGGCGGTCGCGATGTGGGTCCAGCTGGTGTCGAACACCCAGGTCTCGCCGTAGGCGATGGAGTCGTCCTGGCCGCCGAACAGCACGGTGCGGCCGCGCCGGCTGTCGTAGGCGAGGGCGTGGCCTTCGCGCGCCGGCATCGGCGCCACCTCGCGCCATTGCTGGGTCGTCAGCGAGGGAGCAGCGATGCACACCAGCAGCAACGACTGGCAGAGCCGACGCATGGGTCCTCCTTGGCGGCGAAGCCCGGTGGCCGGATGCTACTGCCGTTACGCCGGGTTGCGCAGCCCCGGGCAACGGTTGTCCCGGTGATGGCGCGCAGAAGCCGTGAGGCCGAAGCTTCACTGGATCCAGAACGGCGGCGCGATCGCGAGCCGCTGGCCGGAGCCGGAGCCATCGTCGACGGCAAGGACGCCGAGCCGCTTCCCCGCCAGTTCCGGCGTCCACTCCAGCCGCCAGACCGACCATTGATCGTAGGTCGGCGGCGCCAGCAGCTTGCGCAGCACCTTGAACGTGTCCAGGTCCAGGATCTGGACCGAGAGCCCGAGCGCTCTGGGTCCCACGGCCACCGGCACCCCGAGCACGCCGGTGGCGGCCGTGATCGGGCTGAACAGACGTTTGGCGATGCCAGGCTCGGTCGAACACGCCGCACCATCGTAGGACGCCGGCAGCAACGGCCATCCCGTGGGCTGCAGCGGCAGCCAGTCGCCGTGTCGCAGTTCCTCGAGCTGCGCGATCGGCCGGCCAGGCGCCAGCGCACCGGGCTCGGTCCCGTCGAAGCGGAGTTGCGCGGCGATCCGGCACATCCGGCCGTCCGGCATGCGCGCGTAGGCGGTGATCGGCGGGTGTCGTGCGCCGGCAGAGCAGTAACCGAAGAAGCCGATGCGGCTGTCGCCGATATCAGGAAGGAGCTGCCTGACATCAGGGCGATCCGTATCCATGTCGGCAAGGCCGATCACGACTCCCGAGTCATCGACGAAACAGACGGCTCGCGGCGTCTGTCGTGCCGCGCGATCATATGCCCAACCGGCGACACGGAATCCCCAACCAGAGTCGGGCACGGGCTCGAAGGAGTCGATGCTGCCGTCGCACGCCGCCGTGCTCTCCGGCCCGAACGCCTTTGCCAGCGGCTGACCGAGTGGTGCGTCGCGATCCTCGCTGAAGATCGACGCGCGCTGTTGCTGCAGGAACGCAACCCAGGAATCGTACTGGTCGGCATCACAAGCGGCGTCGTATATGCGATGCTTCTCCAGGTCACGGATCCCGACCAGCAGTCCGAGCGATATCCTGGCCTGCAGCGCGCGCAGCGCGCCGTCGAAGCGGATGCCGCTGCTCTGCTGTGCGACCAGTGCGACCGCCAATGTCGCCGTGAGGCACGCCACCAGGATCCTTGCCCACCTTGCTGTAATGGCGGGACCGAGGGCCAGGATGGTCGCCCAGAACACCAGGGCTGGTGTCGTGTAACGCGGGCATATTGCCTGTTCGAGCGGGAACATGATCCGTCCGAGCGCCGTGACCGACGCCGCGCCTAGAACGAACAGGCCGACGTGCACGAGAGCGATCGCGGCGTGGTTCGTCGGCGCGGTGGTGCGGCGCATGACGCCCCGGGTCGCGACCGCGAAAGCCAGGAATCCCAGGGTGAACGCGCACCCGGCCGCCAGGCATTGTGGCTCGGAATCAGCCAGCCGGAACGGCCCGCCCAGGTAACACGCCAGATAGCGGAACACCAGGTGCGGCCTGAGCAGCGAGTCCCACGGGTTGCTGGTGTTATCGGGGGTCACATAACCCCACACGTAGCTTCCTATCGACAACGCGCCCACCACCGACAGCAGCAGCAGCGCGCGCCGTCCCAGGCCCAGACGCCAACCCATCGTCAACAGGAGCGGCCACACGAGCATGCCATTGGCCATGGAGTAGTTGCACACCAGGCCCGCCGCGATCGCTGCCACCAGCCAGATCCCCGCCCGCGGCGGCCGGGCAGCTCGTGCCAGGGCCCAGAAAGCCGTGGTCGCCGCCGTGAACACCATGGGGAACTGGACCTGGAACGGATCGATCAGGTTCTGCATCTGCAGGCCGGAGAACATGTACAGCGTGAACATGGCGCCTGCAGTCACCACGATTGCCCGGCTCAATGACGCGCTGCGTTGGCAGAGCCGCAACAGCAGCAGGGCCTGCGCCAGCTGCAACGACCAGGACAGGCATAGCGGCAGGATGCCGCGGGCGGAGAATGCGAAGTGGTCGGCGAGGAAGAACAGTCGCGGCACGAGGATCCGATGCTCATTGTGCTGCATCCACAGCCCGTGCAGCGAGAATCTGCCGGCATCGACTTCGATGGCTTCCGCGACCGAAGCCCAGCTGTCGAGGTACGGGAGTTTCTGGTTCCGTGTCGCGACGCAATGAAGCGATGTTGCCACGACGTAGACCGCCATCAGGCAGCCGAGGACGGCGAGCAGGCGCAGGCCGGTAGTGGACATCCTCGACATCCCCGGCAGTGTCGCCGAATCGAGGCGGGTTGCGCCACACTCGGACCGCAGGGGAAGGACCCGGTCTTGCGATCGCCCGCAACCAACGGCGCAGCACGATCACCGCGGAGTCCAGGCAACCGGCCAGCGGTGCAACGCCGACGAGCGGCTGCCCGCCGCCACCGGTGCCCGCCCCCAGCGTCGGCGCGCGCAGCCAAGGCCTGGCCGGCCCGACCCGGCTCTGTTCGCGCCCGGCGACCCCGGAGTAGGATGGAGCGGGCCACGCTCCTCACCCATGGCAGCCTCGTCCCCACCGCCAAGCCGGCCGATCCTTTCCGTGTGCATCCCGGCGCACAACGAGGAGCAGAACATCGGCAAGGCGATCCTTGCGATTGCCACGGCACTGACCGGGGCCGACGTGCCATACGAGTTCGTGATCGCCAACGACAACAGCGGCGACGGCACCGAGCGGGTCATCCGCGGCAAGATGGCGGAGGGTTACCCGATCCGGCTCGTGAACCGCCGGCCACCGGGCGGGTTCGGTCGCGCGATCCGCTCGTGTCTCGATCACTTCCAGGGCGAAATCGTGGTCGTCGTGATGGCCGATCTCTCGGACGAGCCAATGGACATCGTCCGGTACTACGCGAAGATCAACGACGGCTACGACGCCGTGTTCGGCTCGCGCTTCATGAAGGGCAGTGTCGTCAAGGACTACCCGCGGATCAAACTCGTCGCCAACCGGCTGGGGAACAAGCTCATCCAGCTGCTGTTCTGGTCCAACCACAATGACCTGACGAACGCATTCAAAGCCTATCGGGCCGACGCGATCAAGTCGTTGCTGCCGCTCTATTCGTCGCACTTCAATCTCACCATAGAGATCTCGCTCGGCCTGCTCAGCCGCAACTTCAGAGTGGCGAAGATCCCGATCAACTGGTACGGTCGTACCTGGGGTTCCGCCAAGTTCAATATCCGCACGCTGGGGCGGCGCTACCTCGCGACGCTCATGAAGGCCTACGCGGAAAAAATGTTCATCCACGACGACCTGTTGGCCGAGCACGGCAGGAAGCTGCAGAAGATCCATGAGCTCGCCGGTACCGAAGACGAGGTCGTCACCAACATCCGCGATGCAGAAGATCCTGATCACCGGGGGGGCAGGGTTCGTCGGATCGAACCTGGCGCTTCGTTTCAAGCAGGCTCGGCCGGCGGCTGAAGTCATTGCCTTCGACAATCTCAAGCGCCGCGGCTCGGAGCTCGGTCTCCCGCGACTGCGCCGCGGCGGCGTCGCCTTCGTGCACGGCGACGTGCGGGTGCGCGAGGACCTGCTGAGCGTCGGCGCCGTGGACCTGATCGTCGACTGCGCGGCGGAGCCGTCGGTCCTCGCCGGTCTGGACGGCGCTCCGGACTACGTGATCCAGACCAACCTCAACGGCACGATCCACTGCCTGGAGCTCGCCCGCCGGGTCGGTGCGGACATCGTGTTCCTGTCCACCAGCCGCGTCTATCCGACCGCTGCGATCAACGCGCTCCGCTACGCCGAGACGGCGACCCGCTTCGTCATGACCGACGTACAGGACGTGGCTGGCGCTTCGGGTCATGGCCTGGCGGAGACCTTTCCGCTGGCGGGATCGCGCTCGATCTACGGCGCCAGCAAGCTCGCCTCCGAGCTGTTGCTGCAGGAGTATCGGGCGGCCTATGGCGTGCGCGCGATCGTCAATCGCTGTGGCGTGCTGACCGGACCATGGCAGATGGGCAAGGTGGACCAGGGCGTCGTGGCACTCTGGGTCGCCAAGCACTTTTTTCGCGGCCACCTGGCCTACGTCGGCCACGGCGGCACCGGCAAGCAGGTGCGCGATCTGCTGCACGTGCAGGACCTGTTCGACCTGCTGCAGATCCAGCTGTCGCGGATCGCCGAGCTGGATGGCGAGGTGTTCAACGTCGGCGGCGGCGTCGGCATCAGCGCGTCGTTGCAGGAACTGACCAGGATGTGCCGCGAGCACACCGGCAACGAGATCGCCATCGAATCGGTCGCGCAGAACCGCCCGCAGGACGTGATCGCGTACGTGAGCGACTGCCGCAAGGTGATCGAGCGGACCGGTTGGCGGCCGCGGATCGGCGTCAACGAGATCGTCGGCGACATCGCCCGCTGGATCGCCGACCACCGCACGGAGCTCGAACCCATCCTCGCCTGATCGGCTACACTCCGCACCCCGGACAGGAACATCATGGACGTCGTTGTCGTCACTGGAGCAGCGGGTCTGGTCGGTGCCGCGTCGGTCCGCCGCTTCGCCAGCCTCGGTTTCCGCGTCGTCGGCATCGACAACGACATGCGCAAGTACTTCTTCGGCGCCGAGGCCTCGACCGACTGGAGCCGCCGCCAGCTCGAGCAGCAGTTGCCGGCCTACGTGCATCATGCCGCCGACATCCGCGACGCCAAGGCGATCGATCGCCTGTTCGCCGAGTACGGGACGGACGTGAAGCTCGTCATCCACTGTGCCTCGCAACCCTCGCACGACTGGGCGGCGCGCGAGCCGATGACCGACTTCAGCGTCAATGCGACGGGCACGCTGGTCCTGCTCGAGGCCATGCGGAAGTCCTGTGACCAGGCGGTGTTCATCTTCATGTCGACCAACAAGGTCTACGGCGACACCCCCAACTGCCTGCCGCTGGTCGAGCTCGAGACCCGCTGGGAAGTCGCGCCGGACCACGCGTATCACGACCACGGCATCGACGAGACGATGAGCATCGACCAGACCAAGCACTCCCTGTTCGGGGCGTCCAAGGTCGCGGCCGACGTGATGGTGCAGGAATACGGGCAGTACTTCGGCATGAAGACGGCGGTCTTCCGCGGCGGCTGCCTGACCGGGCCCGGGCATTCGGGCGCGCAACTGCACGGCTTCCTGTCGTACTTGATGAAGTGCTGCATCGCCGGCAGCCACTACACGGTGTTCGGCTACCGCGGCAAGCAGGTGCGCGACAACATCCACTGCAGTGACCTGGTCAGCTGCTTCGAGCACTTCTACCGGGCACCGCGCAAGGCCGAGGTCTACAACATCGGCGGCAGCCGCCATTCCAACTGCTCGATGCTCGAAGCCATCGCGCTGTGCGAGGAGATCACCGGCAAGCAGATGCGCTGGAGCCTGGAAGGGAGCAACCGCATCGGCGACCACATCTGGTGGATCTCCGATGTGCGCCGCTTCCAGCGCCACTATCCCGGTTGGAGCCAGCGCTACGCCTTGAAGGAGACCCTGATCGAGATCCACGACGAACTGACCGGCCGCAGCCGCGCACCATAGGCCAGCCGTTCGCGCCCTCCGCCGGCGCAGCCTGCAACCAGCGGTCACTGCAGCGTGGCGGTCACGGCACTGGTGTGGGCGATGCCAGAGGCGGCCAGCGGGTCGAGCACACCCCACTGGAAGGTCAGCGGAAAGCCGACCGCGGCCGGCAGATTGGGCACCACGAACGAGTACGACAGGCCGCCGTTCAAGGGGCTGCTCTGCGTCACCGTCTGCAGCAGCAGCAGCACGTTGGCCGTGGTCCACGAGGTGCCGAACGGCAACACCACCGCCGCCGGCTGGCCGATCAGCAGCACCGCGGTCTGCCGGCGCGCGGCGTCGTCGAGCCAGACGTCGATCGTGCTGCCGATCGCGGGCCAGCCGGACAGGCCGATCTGGGGATCGCCGTACTGCCCCGGCCTGGCGGTGCCGAACGCCGAGGTCGCGCCGGCGGCGTACGGCCGGAACAGGCGGAACTTCGCCGCCAGCTGCGACACCGCGAACCAGGTGCTGCCGTCGGAGACGCGCACCTCGACCAGCACGTTGGCCGGGTTGCCGTCGGCGGACACCGAGTCCTGGTGGAACATGCCGGTGACGCGCCAGACCAGCCAGTAGTCCTGGCCCGCGGCCAGCGCCACCGGCTGCGGCAGCACGGCGCCCTGCCAGCAGCGCGGGTGCAGCGTCATCCACGTACCGGGCTGGCCGAGCAGCGTGCCCGGCAGGCCGGTGACCGGATCGTGGGCGCGCAGCTCGAGCGTGTGCGCGGCCGGCGGCTGGTTGCCGGTGAACACCTGCGCCGCGGCGACCGTGTCGTTGCCCGGCGCCGTGAACCGGAAACCGATGACCGCCGCGGGCCAGCCGACGGCGAGGTTGCCGTAGCTGGTGTTGTCGTTCATGGCGAAGAACAGCTGTTGCGCCGGCGCGGCAGCGACGGCGGACAGCACGACGAGGGCGGACAACAGGCGCATGGAGACCTCCGGGATGCCGCAGTCTCGCGTCCGTGCAGTCGCGGTCAACCCCCGTCCAAAAGGCGCGCCCGATCGGCAGCGCGATGGCGAACGCCGCCCGATGCAGCGCCGGCGGCGCGCGCTACAACCGCGGCCATGGACCCCGCTCCGACGGACTTCGCCCCCGCGCCCGCGCGCCGCGTGTTCTGCAACCGCACGCTCAACATGCGTTCGATCCACGCCGTCGGCTTCGACATGGACTACACGCTGATCCACTACGACGTGCGCGAGTGGGAAGCGCGCGCCTACGCGCACGCGCAGCGCCGCCTCAAGGAGCGCGGCTATCCGGTCGTGGCGCTGCGCTTCGACGCCAACCTGTTCGCCCGTGGCCTGATCATCGACCTGCAGCTCGGCAACATCGTCAAGGCCAACCGCTTCGGCTACGTGACCAAGGCGGCGCACGGCACGCAGCTGCTCACGCACGAGGACCAGCGCGCGGCCTACAGCCAGGTCTGGGTCGACCTCAGCGACAGCCGCTGGGTGTTCCTCAACACGCTGTTCTCGCTGTCCGAGGCCTGCATCTACGCGCAGCTGGTGGAGCTGCGCGATGCCGGCGCGCTGCCACAGCCGCTCGACCATGCCGCGATCTACCGGCTGGTGACTGAAGCGATGAATGCCGCGCACCTCGAGGGCGAGCTCAAGGCCGAAGTGATCGCCGCGCCCGACCGGTTCGTCGTGCTCGATCCGGACCTGCCGCGCGCGCTGCTCGACCAGAAGCAGGCCGGCAAGCGGCTGTTCCTGGCCACCAACTCCGAGTGGTTCTACACGCAGTCGATGATGGCCTATGCGTTCGACCGCTTCCTGTCCGGGACCGGCTGGCGCGACCTGTTCGAGTTGGTGATCGTGCAGGCCAGGAAGCCGGCGTTCTTCGACGGCACCGCCGCGTTCGAGGAAGTGCTCGACGACGCCGGCAGCGTGCGGCCCGCGACCGTGCTCGCGGCCGGCGGCTGCTACCGCGGCGGCAACGCGCAGCTGGTGCAGGACTGGCTCGGCCTGCCGGGTGCCGAGATCCTCTACGTCGGCGACCACGTCTACGCCGACGTGCACGTCTCGAGCCAGATCCGCCGCTGGCGCACGGCGCTGGTGCTGCGCGAGCTCGAGGACGAAGTGGCGCAGGAGCAGGCGTTCGCCGCCGACCAGCGCGCGCTCGAGGCGGCGATGCAGCACAAGGAACAGCTCGAACAGGAGCAGGCGATCCTGCGGCTCGCCTTGCAGCGCCTCGACCACCGGCAGCCGATGCCGCCGCCGGTCACCGGCACCGCGCCGGAGATCCATGCCCGCCTGCGCGAACTGCGGCAGCAGAGCGAGGCGCTCGATCTGGTGATCACGCCGCTGGCGCGGCGCGCCGGCGAACTCGGCAACGCGCGCTGGGGGCCGCTGCTGCGCGCCGGCAACGACAAGAGCCGGCTGGCACGGCAGATCGAACGGCATGCCGACGTCTACACCTCGCGCGTCGCCAACTTCCTGCAGCTGTCGCCGTTCGGCTACCTGCGCGCGGCGCGCGGCAGTCTGCCGCACGATCCGCGGTAGCTCGGTCGGTTCACTTCTGCTTCTTGAACGTCAGCGGCATCGGCATCCCGTTCTGGTTCTCGACGAACCTGATCAGATCGCCCTCGATCTTGCCGTCGTGGACCTCGTCCTTGTCGCCCTTCTTGCTGGTGACGGTGATCTTGTCGCCGTCGGCCTTCCAGGTGCCGGTCTCGTCGGCCTTGCCCATGCCCATGTGCATGACGGCCGAGCCGTCGGCCTTCAGCTCCATCGAGCCCTTCATCTGCTTGGCCATCATCTCCGCGACCGGCTTCATCTGTGCCTCGTTGTACTCGGGCTTCTTCTTGGCCTCCGCGAGCATCGAGGCGCTGAACGCCGCCGTGTCGAGATCGTAGGTGCCGGTCAGATTGGCGCTGCTCTTGCTGCAGGCGGCGACGGCGAACAGCAGGCAGGAAGAGAGCAGGGCGAGTCGCATCGATATCTCCTTAGGTTCCCGTGGGCCGGGCAACTGCAGCGCCGGACTGCCGCAGCGGCAAGTGCGTGTCGCGAAATCGCGGCGCGCCGCCACGCCACTGCTGGCGCGCGACGGCCGCGCTCGCGTCGAGGCCGTCGGCCGCCAGTAACCGCGCCGCCACGCTCGGGCTTCGAGCCTGAAACCGGACGCGTTCGAGCGGACAGGTTGGCGATGTCAGCGCGGCTTGCCGTACGCGCGAATACGGACCGGAATAAACTGCGGCGCCTGCACGAACTGCCCGGGCCAACGGCCATGAAGAAACGGTGCGTTGGCATTTGGCCCGGACCGCGACGCGAGTTGCTGCGACGCTTCGTAGAGGATCATGCCTTGGCGGGCGGCGACGCTATGCTTCCCGCCTCGTTCTGTTCTCTCCGTTTCTCTCCTCAACCCGTACCCAGGAATCAACCATGCGTAGCTCTTCCAGTTTCCTGCTGGCTCTCGGCGTGCTCGGCGCGACCTTGTCCGCGCAGACCGTCATCGTCCCCCAGCAGGCCGCCACCGCCGAAGGCAACAGTGCGACTTCGTACCCGTGGAACCCGTGCCTCAATGCGACCTGCTCGATCCGCGTGCAGTACTTCTACACGCGCAATGCCTTCCTGAACCAGGGCATCACCACGCCGATCGCCATCAACAATCTGCGCTGGCGTGCTGACGGTGGCGCAGTCAGCGCCGGCGGCATCACGTTCACCGGCGTGCAGATCGAACTGTCGACGGCGACGCCCGGCGCGATCCTGGCGCCCAATCCCACGTTCGCGAACAATCACGGCGCGGACCGGACGCTGGTGTTCCCTTCGGGTCCGGTGACGACCCTGCCGACCACCGGCACGGTCCCCAACGGCTTCCTGGCCTCGGTCGCCGTGTCGCCGTTCGTGTACGACCCGAACGCCGGTGACCTGTGCGTCGACATCATCAACAACCCCGGCGTGGCCGGCGGTCCTGCCACTGACCAGATCACCACGCTCGGCGCTGACGGCGCGCGGGTCTGGGACTTCACCCCGGGTGCCACGGTCCAGAACCCCGCCTCGGGCAACAACCAGCCCGGCCTCGCCATCACCATGGAGATCGGCTACATCCCGCCGGCCAATTTCGCCACCGCCGTGCCCTACGGCACCGGCTGCTACCGCACGTCGCGCTCGTTCTACGAGAACTTCACGACCTCCGGTTCCTTCGACCTGGCGAACAGCAGCATGACGCTGCTGAACACCGGCAGCAGCTACGTCGCCACCCCGGGCGGCACCTTCGTCACGCCCAGCGGCACCGCGACCACGCTGGGCCTCACCGATGACTCGGAAACGACCGTTCCCCTTACCGGCACGTTCAACTATCCGGGCGGCTCGACCGGCTCGCTGCAGGTGTGCTCCAACGGCTTCGTCTCGGCCGGCGTCGGCAACGGCGTGTCGTACGTCCCCAGCAGCTCGGCCTGGCTCACGAGTGTGCAGGCGCGCTGGGGCGGCTGGCACGACTACCTCCCCGCCTCCGCCGGAACCACCGGCGTGGTCCAGTTCGAACAGATCGGCACCATCGCCTATGTCACCTGGGTCGCGTGCCCGGACTACGGCGTCCCCGGCAGCGCCAGCACCTGGCAGCTGCAGTTCGACACGTCCAACGGCACGGTGGTCTACGCCTGGGGCGCGATGAGCCTGACCGGCGGCAGCCACCTGGTCGGCTTCGCCGCGCAAGGCACCTCCAACGACCTCGGCAGCCGCGACATCTCGGCGACGTTGCCCGGCAGCTTCTCGACGGGCGCCAGCGACGCAACGCCGGTGGCCCTGGCAGCCAGCGCGCGGCCGCGCACCGGCACCAGCATCAACCTGGTGACCACCAACTGCCCGGCCAACTCGACGCTCGGCGTGAACATCCTCGGCTTCACCCAGATCGCTGCGGGCGTCCCCTGGATCTTCGCCGGCATGGACGGCTGCCTGGACTACGTCGGTCTGGCCGGCATCAGCCCGAGCGTGTTCTTCCCGGCTGGCGGCACCGGCACCACGCCGTTGACGATCCCCAACAATCCGGGCCTCAACGGCCTCGTCGTCGTGACGCAGTCGGGCGTGCTGGCGACGGGCTTCAACCCGTTCGGCGCGCTGTCTTCGAACGGCGTGCGCATGGTCATCAATCCGAACTGAGTCGTCACTGACTCGGTCGGCACACGGGCAACTGCCCGAACGACCCGAACGCGGCCGGCACCTCGTGCCGGCCGCTTTCGTTTCAGCGCTGCTCCGACTTCGGCGACTCGATCACCGGCTGCGTGTGCGGCGCCCCCGCCGCGAGCTCGCCCCGGGCGCTGCGGATCCGGTCGATCGCGGCGCGCGCGTTGGCTCATGGCGGTCTCCTGGAGGAAGGGCGACCCCGCCGGCGGAGATCAGGATGTTGCCGGACGAGAGCTGCGGGACGAGGAGCTGCAGGACGAGAGCTGGGACGCCAACGGAGTCGCGTTGTGAAGCATGTGAAGCGACGCGAACCGGCTGCTGACCGCCGGCACCTTGCTGTTTTCTGCCGGGGCTGCGCGCCAGGCCGCATGAAACGCCGCGGCAGCACGGCAACCGGTCCGCTGGCGACCGCGAACCCCGATCAGTGCCGCGAACCGAGCAGCGCCGGTTGCCACTCGACCGTCTGGCTGGCCCGCAGCCAGTGGTGGATCGGCGGCGAAGTGGTGTAGCCCGCCATCTCGGTCGGGTGATGGGCGATGGCGGCATCGAGCACCGGGTCGCGCCCTGCCATCCAGTCGGCGAACGTGGTCGCCACCGGAAGGTCGGGCAGGGTCCAGCGCCGCTGGTCGGCGGGGTCCGAGTCCTGCCAGCGCCTGGTCGAACAGAACAGCAGCCACCCGGAGTTCGGCAGCGTGTTCTCCTTCGCGTCGCCGAAGTGGTTGGGGCGGCCGCCCGGTGGTTCGCCGGCGAACAGCGCCCAGGTCTGGCGCTCGAGACGCGAAGCGCAGTTCACCGCAGCGGAGAACGTCGCGCCATCGGTCAGCACGTAGACGCCGCCGGGATGGTCGAGGTCGCTGTCGCCCACCAGCTTCAGCAGTGGCGCGTTGAGGGCGTTGTTGCCGCCGGGATTGCCGCGCAGATCGATCAGCAGCCGCTCGGTCCCGCCGGCCTTGATCGCCACCGCCAGCTCCGTGCAGATCGTGGCGAAGCCGCGCTCGGGTTCGTTCTCGAACGCGCGCACGCACAGATAGGCGACCTTGCCGGCCAGCATCGTGAACCAGTACTTGCTGCCCGCGTGTTGCAGCCGCAGCGATGTCTTGTCCGCCGGCGGTTCGCTGCGCTTCCAGGCCGCTGGCGGCGCGTGGAAGAACGGCGGCGAACCAGGCTCCCCGCCGCCGAGCGCGACCTCGGTCCTGTGGCCATCGCGCACGATCGTCAGGCTCGCCCGATCGGCGGCGCGCAGGATACAGGCCGCGTGCAGTTCGCGCGGAAAGCGCAGCACCTGCTCGATGCGAACCAGCAGCCCTTGGGCGTTGTCGGCGGAGATCAGTGGCGCCAGCCGGTCGATCACGGTCGCCACCGCAACGCCATCGACCTGCTCGAGGCGACCGCCGACCGCGGCGGCGTACTTCGGATCCGCCGCGACCACATGGATGCCATCGGTGAAGCAGCGGAACGCCAGCGGCCAGCTCGGCGAGCCGACCGGCACCAGCGCGGAATGGCCGTCTTCGAGCAACGCCACGATGCGGCTCAGGGCGAGGAAGAAGGCGGTGTCGTCCAGCGTCGCCAGCTGGGAACGCAACGCAGCCAGCCGTTCGTCGAACACCTTCTGCGCGTGCGCGTGGAACGGCTCCGGGTGCCGCCGCTGGATCGTCGCCATCAGGAACTCGAGATCCTCGAGTTTCTGTGCCGCAGTCAGATCGGCCTGGGCGGTGATCGCCGAGGCGAACAGTGCGGCGAGCAGGAGTCGAGCGGTGCGCATGGGTTTCCTCGGGCATCCAGGCGTGATGCTGGCCGCGGGTCTACGCCGGTCCTGGCCGAGAAGCCAGTGGTCGGCAAACTCGCGCCTCCTGCCTCGCCGTGGCGAGGAGTTCCAGGACCGGTGCTGTTCGCCTTCCGCCCGACGGCGATGTCCAGCCGCGCATCTGGACGCCACCGCTTCGCTGCCCAGATCGTGACCAAGGCGTCAGCGACCGGTTGCTCGTCCTCGTCGACGACGAGCAACCGCGCGAGCCACGGCGTCACGTGCACCGGCGAAGAGTCGAACGGCTCCTCCTTCGCCGACCCAGGCTCGCCCGGCGGCGACGTCTTCGCCTCCTCGCGTTCGACCGGCGCAGCGTGCGCTGCGGTTTCGGCCGTGGCCAACACCATCGGCGACGCCGCCGGCGCCGGTGCGACGGCTGGCGGCGGTGGCGTGTGCTCGCTCGCGAACGACCAGCAGGTCAGCAGGGCGGCAATCAGGACGGCGGCGCCGACGAACAGCAGTCGGATCCTCATGGCATCCCTCCGGTCACAAGACCAGGACGCTGCAAGCGTACGGAAGTTCGCTCGCGACGCGCGACTCGATCTCCGGAACCTCGAGACCAACCGAGCCCGCGTCGGCGTTGCCGCCCGACGCACCCGCGATTCCTGCAACCGCGTCGGTCGTCGGGCATATGGGCGTCCAATTCGATGCAGACTCGTGGAGTGACCTGGAAGGCGGTGTTCACCGTCGCCTGCGTGTTCATCGCCGCCAACGCGCTGGTCTTCTTCGCCGGTCGCAGTCGCATCGCCATGGCCCCGGCGCTGGGCACGACCGGCTTCGATTCCCAGGCGCCCTATGGCTACGACGGACCGATTCCGCCGAGGTCCATCGAGATCGACTCGGGTGGATCGTTCAACGTCTCGTTCTCCTACGACGAGTTCCTGGCCCGCTCCGTGCGTGCAGGGTGCCTGCCGTGCTGGGACCCCTGGTCCGGGCTCGGCTTCCCGCACCTGGCGAACGGTCTGTCCGGCGTCTTCTACCCGCTGAACTACCTGAACCTGCTGGTTCCGCGCGCCTACCGCGACTGGATCCACCTCGGCCATTGGTTGCTCGGGACGGCGTTCCTGATGCTGTACCTGTCGCGGCTCGGGTTCACCGAGGGAGCCGTGACGATCGGCGCAGTGGTGTTGATCGCGGCCGGCTGGTTCCAGTGCTGGCTCACGCTGCGGGAGATCGTCGGCGTCGCGGTCTGGTTGGTGTTCCTGCTCTACGCGATCGAGCGCGCGATCGACACGCCGGCGTGGAAGTGGGGCCACGCGGCGATCGCCGTCGGCGTCTACGGCCAGATCGCGGCCGGTCATCCGGAGGCATTCATCCCGGGCCTGGGCATTGCCGGCCTGTACGCGATCGCGCGAACGGTGCCAGGCGGTCGGTCCACCGCGATGCTCCGGCATGTGATGCCCGGAATGGTCGCCGGTGTCCTGCTCGCCGCGCCGGCATGGTTGAACTTCGTCGACTGCGCGCAGTCGGCGAGCACGCCGCACCCGTTCCCGGTCGGCCAGGTGGCGCTGCCGGGCCACTCGCTGGCTGCGTACTTCCTGCCGTTCGTGTTCGGGACGCTCCACGAACAGTGGGTCGCCGATGCCGGATGGCATTGGTCCAATGCGCCCGGCTGGTTGCCAGGTTCGATCGGCTTCGTGGCGCTGTGCGGCCTGGGTGCGGCCCTCAGGCGACGGGAACCGGTCGGCATCTTCTGGGGCGCCACGCTGCTGTTGCTCGGCGCCAAGATGTTCGGCGCGCCGGGATCGGATCTGGCCGGCTCGCTACCGGTGCTCCGCGAGATCATCTGGCCGCGCTATGTCGCCTTCGTGCCGCTGATCGCCATCGCGGTGCTGGCCGGGCGCGGCGTCGAAGCCCTGCGGTCCGGCGGCTGCGGTCGCGCGCTCGCCGTGTGGGTGGTCTGCGCGTTCGCCATGGGCGCGGATGCTGCCGTGCAGATCTGGCGGGCGCCGGACCTGGTCGCACGCGAGGCCCATCTGTGCTGGACGTTCCTCGCCCTCGGTGTCGCCTGGGCCGTGGTCCCGCCATGGATCATTGCCAGCGCGTGGCGCCGGCACGGCCCGGACCATCTGGCCACCTGGTTCGCGCTGCTGGGTTCGATCGCGATCCCCGGGATCGTCTACGGCTCGCAAGGCTTCGAACCGCGGGACATCGCCCAGCTGTCGGCGCTCGCGCTGGCGGTGTTCGTCGGGCTCGCCCTGTCGCTGCTCGCGTCCGGCCGGTGGGCGCCGCGGCCGCACCCGTGGGCGGCCCTGATCGTGCTGCTGGTCGGCGCGTCCCTGCTCCTGCGGTTGGCGCTCGAGAAGAACACCGGGCTGCCCGCGCGCTACGACCCGCTGACCGAGCCGCCCTACATCGACAAGCTCAGGCAACTGCAGCAGGGCGGCCTCTACCGCACCTACGCATTGGACGCGGCGCCGGCGCCGAATCTGCACGTGGCCTATGGACTCGCCTCCATGAGCTGGTTCGTTCCGCTCGCGCCGCGGCGCTCGTCCGAATACATCGCGACCCACATCGACCGGCACATTGCGGTCCCGACCTGGTATGCGACCAACTTCGCCGGGGCCCCGGGCGGCACGGCCAACGCGCTGGCGGCGCTGGCCGAGAACTTCGACAACTTCTCGCGCATCGCCGTGCGCTACGTCACCGCCCAGGCCACCGACGTGGCGGCGGCGCTGAACGGCGACTACGCGGCGCGGCTGCAGCTCGTCTACACCGACACGACCACGGGTGTGCGCATCTACGAGAATCCCGCAGCGCTCCCGCGCCTGTCGCTGGTGTCGGCTGCGGGCAGGCACGAGGGCGCGCCGCTCGCCTTCACCGTGGGCGCGAACACGATCGATGCGGTCCATGACTGTCCGGTGCCCGGAATGCTGGTGCTGACCGACACGATGCTCCCGGGCTGGACCGCGCTGCTGGACGGGAGCCCGGCCCCGATCGAGCTCGTCGACGGCGTGTTCCGCGGCGTGCGGGTGGAACGCGCCGGCAGGCACGACCTGCGCTTCAGCTATCGCCCGCCGCTGCTGACGACGTCGATCGCGCTCGCCGTGCTCGGCCTGGCGATCGTACTCGGCGGCACCTGGTCGTTCCGTCGCACCGGGCGGGTGCCAGCCTCGTCGACCCTGGCGCACGGCGGTCGCGATCGCACCGCGTGATCGCCGAGCGGCAGCGACCGATCGCTGCTGCCGGCACGCCGGCACGCGTGCTCAGTGCCTGCCGCGTTCGCGCAGGCGGCGCAGCAACGCCAGCAGGCCAGCGTACTTCAGCTCCGGATCGACGTACTTCTCGAGCACGTAGAACAGGAAGTAGTAGAGCCGTGCGGCGGACCAGATGACGAGGGCGAGAAGCGCGGCAACCTGCCAGTCGCGCGTCTGCGCGAGGATGAGTGCGCTCGAGGCGAGGAGGATGACGAGGAACAGGATCCCCTCGAGGACGATCAGCTTTCTGCTTTCGAGGTCAGCCATGCGCAGAACGGCCGGGCTCGGTCGCTGCGCTCGACGCCGACCGACGTCGATGCGCGCATCCAGACCGTGCCGACAGCGTACATCCGGGCCTGCTGCCCGTGGGCCGGGCAAGGCCACGAAGTCCAACGCACTGGCCGGCAAGTGCTTCGTCACCGCGACGCAGCCGGCGCCCTGGTAGATCGAGGCGCGCCGTTCTCGCTGCGCTTCGGACCGGCAACGCTCAGCGGGAGCCGATCGTGCCGGCGCCGGCGTTGGACACCGTGGCGCCGCCGACGGCATTCGGATCGATGATCAGGGCCTGGTTGTAGAACGACACGCCGACCAGGCCAGTGCTGTTCGGTATGGCGACCGACCAGCGCGCCGCGCCACCCGTCGTCGGCAGCAGCGCAGCGGTCAGCGGCTGCAGATACTGGAAGCAGCCGGGCAGGCCGAAGGCCGAGAGTTCCACCGGCGGGATCGCCTGCACGCCGGAGACCAGGAACACCGGCGGGTTGCCCGGCGGCAGGCCGGTGAGATCGACCGCGAACGTGTCGCCGAGCCACGGCAGATGCCAGGGTGCCGCCCTGAGGTCCGGTGCGTTCGCGCTCGACGTGCAGCGGTTGCCGAACGGCAGGTAACGCGCCGCCTGCACCGGTTCGTACACCAGCGTGCCGC
>Ga0209488_10000171_pt1 | contig 50316 bp, 61 predicted proteins | sample Rivendell_Oct201_8_FD_188349 | JGI IMG/M metagenome (GOLD analysis project Ga0209488, IMG submission 188349) | Vadose zone soil microbial communities from the Eel River Critical Zone Observatory, Northern California, USA -... | ecosystem: Environmental > Terrestrial > Soil > Vadose zone >...
CATCCGCGGACCACCAAGCCGACAGCTTCGCGTCCTCCGTTCGCAGCTCGGCCAGGATCTCGGCCAACCGCTTCTCGTTCCAGGTCGCAAGCTCCGCGGTGCGGTTGTCGGCCAGCGCGAACTCAGTGCCCTGCCGCTTGTCGTCGTCGGTGAACAGCGCCGGCACGTGCGTGTGGCCGAGCCTTCGGGCGGCCTCCAGTCGACCGTGGCCGGCCAACACCAGACGTCCGCGGCGCCGCACGACCACCGGGGAGCGCCACCCGAAGCGACGAAGACTCTCGGCAATGGCAGCGAGGTTGCGGTCGTCGTGCTCGCGGGCGTTGCCGCGGTCGGCTCGCAGGCTCTCGATGGGGACAGCCAGACTGCGCAGAGAGGCGTGGATGTGGGACAGGACGGGAGCGGTCTTGGTCATGCGGTACCTCGGGGGGCGGCGGTGACAACCCCGTTTCGCTTCTGCGCAGAAGAAAGGTGGTCGGGCCGCGACCCGCGTGCTTTCTCAAGACCCCGGGAAGGACCCGTTGAGTGGAGAGAGCGCTGGTCCTGCGTGGAAGCTGTCGCGGACCGTCGTGAAGGCCTGTGTGGGCCAGGGGCGCGGGACCGTCGGCACGACTGCATCACTGTGCGGGCACCTCGAAGGCGGCACACCAGCAGCCCGGTGAGCCGATCGGCTGCCGGCCAATCACCACGAGCAGGAGCATCCTGGAACCGCGAGCGGATGCCCGTGGCACTGAACTCGGGCTCGAAGTCGGCGCAAGTGCCGCAGACATGCGGGCGGCCGAGCACATAGAACGTGCCCGCCAGCGCGGCGCAGACGTCGCATTCGGGCCTCACGCGTTCGTCCTCCCCGGGCGACGGCCGCCTGGCTTCGCCGACATGTTGTCGTCGACCGTCGACGCCCGACGCTCAATCGACGCTCGATCGACGTCCGGGGCGTCGAGTTTCTTGATCTCGTCGTCCGTCGTCCCGCGTCGTCCCGTCGCCGTCCCGGACGATCCGGACGATGGCAGGCGACGGACTCGTCGTCCGTCGTCCCGACTGGGGGGTATGGGGGGTGCGCTACACACACACTCAGGGACGACGTAGGCGCGCTGCCTGTCCGTCCCGGTCCGCTTGATCAGACCGCGGTCGATCGCCGCATGCACTGCGGTTCGGCTCTCACGGAGCCGACCGCCCATCGCCTTCGCGATCAGGTCCACCTGGCTGGCCCGCCCGCCGAGCTTCTGCAGTGCCGCCACCGCTGCCGAGACCCCTAGGTTCAGTTCTGCCATGGGATCGGCAGGCGCGGCTGGGTCGTTGGCAACCGCCGCCGGTACCAGGTGAACGGATCGGCCGCCCCCTGGCAGTTCGATCGGGACGATGGTCATGCGCACATCCGGTGCTCTCTGAGCGTCGCGCTGCTTTTCTGTGCGCAAGACCAAATCGCCGTTCGGCTCCCGAAACAGGATCAGCACAGAATCGGCAGCACCGCCCAGTGCCCCACTGCCGCGCACGGATGCCATCGTGGGAGCACCTGATCCACGATTGGTGGCTGGCTTCCGAAGGTGGTGGACCAGCACCCAGCTACACCCGTGACGGTCGCGCGCTTGGCCTATCGCACGCAGTACGGTGCCGACCGCGGCGCTGTCGTTCTCGTCGGCGCCCGGCATTCCCAACGAGAGCGTGTCGACGGCGACCAGCGACGGCCGATGCTCGGCAAGCACTGTATCCAGCTGGTGCAGTGCGCCGGCATCGGTGAGCGCCGGCAGCGCGGCAAACAACATTGGGTGTTGCGGGTTTGCCATCTCGTTGGCCAACCGCCATGCACGGATGCGTGGCCCGATTCCGCGAAGGCCTTCGCCTGCGAGGACAAGAACTGGCCCCGGTTGAACCGCTCTGTCTTGCCAAGTGGAGAGGCCGCGCGCCATCCGTAGTGACCAGTCGAGCACGACCAGCGACTTGCCGGCGTTTGGTTCTCCCGCCAAGACGACGATGCTTTGCGCCGGTACCAGCGCATCGATCAACCACGTCGGGGCCGGCATCGCAAGCACGTCGGTCTCGGTGAACACGGCGATTCGCGGCCGGCCGGCTGCGACTTGCTGCGTGTGCAAGTTGCGGATGCGATCTCGCACGAACTGGAGCCAGCTCAAGAGCCGCGCCAAGCGTTCCGCCTTGTCGGGTTCCGACAGTGGCTGCCATTGGGTGAACTCACCAACGTTTTTCCAGTGCGGCGGCAGCACGATGCAGTCGATGCTCTCCACAATCGTCACCAACTCCCTCGGGAGGCGCGGCACGTTGACCAAAATCACGCGAGACCCTGGGCCCGAAGGCAGATCGCGCTGCAGCGCCGGGTCATCGATACAGATCGCGTTGATCCCCAGCTGGTCAAGAGCCTCGACCTCTTCCTGGTGACGCACAACGTAGGTGGCAACCAAGCTCTCAGCGTCGATCTCGTCTTTGAGCTGATCGATCAGACTCTCGGCCGTGCGGCCTGTGGCGATACCGTTCTGCTCGTGGTTGCTCATGCACACCTCGCAGGCTGGTAGGCTTCCGCCGTGGGTCCGCCAGGGCCTGCGGCGCCGCCACCGCCGCCGTCTTCAGCGGCGATCGCCATGGCGCGCAGAACCGATTCGCAAAATCGGCTGAGATTGACCCTGTCGCGCACGAGTTGCGGGACGCGGAGCCGATGCTGAAGTCTGAGCGATGCAGGCGCGAGCAGTCGCTCCTTCGGCATGCTGCTGTTCCACATCAGCGACGACCCACAGTCCGGAGTCGGCCGTGCCGACGATTTCCGAGCATTGATACTCCAAAGCGTTCGGTGGCTTTGCGCTCATCGAAGCTACCTCGCTTGCCTGGGCCCTTGGTCCCTACCAATTGCGCAGTTGCAGGCCACCACTCCGGCCCGGCGCGTGCACTTCGTGCTCAAGGCGAGGCCTCCACTCCAGCAGCGCCAGCGAGTCCGTGCTTTCGCAGCGTCGCTACGGCGTCGAGACTAATCTGCGGCGTCGAGTTTCGATTCGCGTACGAGCGGCGGCGACACTCTCGCGGCGATGGTGGCGCGGGTAGTCCTGCAGCGAACGAGGCGAAGTAGTCGTTGATCCAGTCGGCGGTCGTGTAGACGGTCCTGCCCTCGACGATTGTGCGCAGGACAACACGCTCACCATGAGCGTTCATGCGGCCGCGCGTGCGCATCGCCCACAACTCAGTCCGGCTGCGCTTGCGTCCCTTGCGCCGCGGGATCAGGCCCTTGTCGTTGGCCTCGTTGGTCTCGATGAGGTCGCACGAACTGATGACCACCTCTCCTGCCGGGTGGCCAGTTGCCAAGTTGTGGTTGGTGGTCACGACTCCACCTCCGGGCCGGCAGTTGTGACCGAAACGCGCGCACCCGAGCGAAGCGGCGAGTCCGGCTCGATGATGACGGTGACGCCCAACCGCGCGAGTGCGGCTCGGGCCTCCTGAGCCTCCCTCTGGTTCCCGACTCGAACCGCCTGCTGGTAGACGTAGAACCAGCCTGCGGCTGATTGCCCTTCGGCCAGAGTTTGCTTCGCCATACCCGACAGTGGCGGGCGCGCATTCTTCGCGCCTTTCCTCGACCAATCGGGCCTCTACCACTCGCGAACATCAGGCGGCGCATGGTGTTACGCAATTCGCAAACTCTGAACGACCGCGAGCATCTGGTCTCAGGTCGCGAGCCCGTCCCTTCGTTCGCCTAGCCGTGCCTCGCGCTCCGCCTCCTGGTCCCTGCGCACCTGCTTGTACTCAGGCCACCGGCGCAAAGTGCTCGCAGTGACGCCCACAAGTTTGGCCACCCCTTCGGCGTTCATTCCAGGGTGCGTGGCCTTGAGCGCGCACGCCGTCTTCTTCTGCGTCGCGACTCCAAGCTTGTTGGTCCGATCGTGTGCTCCCGCCTTGCGGCCGACAGCGCGGCGGAGGGCAGTGAGCGTCTCGGCCTTGACCTCGTCGGTGACGAGTAGCGCTGACAGGAGGTTGTCGATCTTCTGCAAGCACCGCTTGTACTGCTTCTTCTCATGCCCGCGCAGCAGGTCTCCTGGGGTGCCAAGCAAACGCCACCGCTTGCCATCGGGCCATGTCGTTGTCTTGCTGTTGTCGGTTGCGTCCACGGCATCGGCCAGCATGATGCGGTAGTCGTTCATCGCCCATCGCAGCGTGAGGTCCAGATTGGCGTAGACACGCCGCTTCTCAACTGCTGGTTCGCCCAGGGCCTGGGCAACACTTGCGATCACTGACTCAGGCGCTTCACCGAGCCCACGGTCGACGATCCACTGCTGGCGAATGTCGGAGATGGTTGCTTCCAGCCTCTCCTCGCGCACCAGAACCGTGCGTCCGGCGTAGGTGACGTGCACTACTCCGGGCTTCATCCGGTCGCGCTCCACGACGGTCGGAAACACCTTGAGGAAATCGATCACCTCTTCTACGACCCGCTTCCAGGTCCCTCGTGTCGCCTCGTCCTTGCTCATTCCGAACTCTCTCATGGTGGAAACAGCGCCGAGGCTTGCCCGAATCCGAAAGACACGGCGGGTCGTGCCTGCGTCGCTGCCCCAGCGCTGGTGCCAAGCTACCCGATCTGCTGCATGACCGTCCGCGCGAGATGGCGAAGGGCACCACCCGAGTAGTGCTCCGTCATCGCGATGCACGAGTGCCCCCCAATCGCCTGGGCAGCTTCGATCCCGAACTTCTTGCGGATGCGCGTCAGTGCGGCGTGCCGGAGCTGGTGCGAACTCCAGTGCGGGATTTCGTAGGGCTTGCCGGGAACATCTTCCTCGGCGTGCTTCTTCGCGATCGCCGCGTTGGCGGCGTCGATGGTCTTCACCAGCATCTGGGCGACGCCGCGTGACGTGAAAAAGTCTCGCGGAGCACGCTTCGGTTTCCGCTTCCGCATCCGTTCGCGGCGGCGCTGGTGACTCGGCCAGTCCTTCGACTTCCTCTTGGCCTTCTGTTCCTTCCTGTAGGCCTCGATGACTTCGCACGGCGAGAACCACGGCTGGTCCTGTTCGAGTCGCACGAACTCCCGCAGCGTTTTCTTGGCCTCGGGGCCGATCGGGATCTCACGATCCTTGCCGTGGTGCTGCGCCTTGTGCTTCGCCGGCCGGAACACCCAGACGTCGCCGGTCATGTCGACGTACCGCGTTGCCAGCTGGCACGCCTCCCCCACGCGCATGCCGGTGAACCACAGGGTGCGCAGGAGCCCAGCCAGAGGCCGCGGTGCGTGTTTCAGGGTCAGGTCCATCACTTCCTCCTCGACGGGTTGGCGAGGTGGCAGATCGACGGCAGCAGATCGGCCCCGCTTCAACGGCTGCAGGGCCCTCAGCCGAACGCCGACCTCGGGCGGGATGCGTTCGAGCTCGGCCGCCCATGCGAACATCTTCCGCACGGTGTGCACGTAGGAGTTGCAGGTCGTGCGGCTCATGCCGGCGGCGATGAGGACCTCACGGTAGGCACGCAGCTCGGCAAGCCCGAAGTCGCGGGCCTGCACGACGCTGAAGTTCTCCAGCAGCGGCTTCGAGGCAGCGCGGACGCAAGACGTGGTCGACGTCGGCTTGCCGTCGGCCTCGTGGCGGTAGTAGGTTGCCGCGTGGTCGAGGTACTGCGCAACCAGCTCGGCCACCACGTAGCTGGGTGCATGCGGCTCCTCGCCGGCAGCGGCTGGCGGAACACCGTGCGCCAGCACGTGCGCGACGAAGCGCCGGTAGGCCGTGGCGTGAGCCGGATCGTCGCGCCGGCCGAGAGAGAAGCGCTGCCCCTTCCAGTAGACGATGGCGTACTCGTGGCCGCCGGCCTCGTTGAAGAACAGGCTGGGGACCTTCGGCTTCGGGACGCTGAGCTTCTGCGCCTTCGGCGCAGCAGGACGGGACGTGGCGGGCGTTGAAGTCATGAGACTCCTCGGGTTTTGTCCAATTTGGACAACTGTTCGGGGAGCCGCGCTGCTCGCACGCGCGAGCAGGTTTCAACGCATCAGCGTGGCCGGCTTGGAGTTGAGTTGGTCGGAGCGAGAGGATTTGAACCTCCGACCCCTTGCACCCCATTGAGTTCAAGAACTCAGGTGCGAATCCATCACAATCGCTGAATTGAGCGCGAAAGTCCCCTCTGTAGGGGTTACCTCCGGATGCTATCCTTCTCTCACCGCATTGCAATGGGTCTTGCTAGACCCCAGCCCACTTTGACACACTGTCAAGAACAGGAGCGTCGGCCGTCAACTCACAGTTCGGGGGCCAGTTGGCTCGATGTAAACGCTCCATCTGCCCCCGATCACCTGGGGAAGGCCTTGTAGACCTGGTCCCTTTCCCTGCTCAGGCACCAAGTTCAACCACGCCTCGATGCGCCACCTGGCCCGAGCCCATCCGGTCAGTCTTCGGCGCTCCCCCTTGCAGGAGCGATGAAGGGGCTTCTCTAGAAACACCTTCACTGCCACATGACCGCGCCCGCTCACTGCCCATTCTCACGCTTAGACGCTAGCAGTCTTCGCGGCGATCGCATGCAATGGCTCAACACCAGGCGACACAAGCTCGGCGCGAGGTCCGATCGCTGCGGGGCCCCAGTCGCGGTTGTAGTCGATGAATCACCCGGCGCTCCGGCTCACACATCAAAACCAACGCAGCGAAGACACTCGCGTATGGTGATTCTTCTGGTCTCCATCCCGCCGTCGGGTCGCATGATGGGAAATCCGTCCCTGTTCATCACCGGTTCGTAGACGTGCAAGTCCAGATCTATCCCTGGCAAGACGAATCGTTTGTAGACCTCAAGGGCAAAGCAGTCCAGGACGATGATTGCTCGTCCTGACCACGCGATCAGGTCGTCAACGCTGACCAACGTTTTCTCAGGGAGTTGGATACGATCTTTTTGCCGCCGCAGTGGCTTGACCACCAACACGGGACTTCCATCCTTCACACCTATGAATATGGTAGAGTGGTGAGTCCACTCAGTTCTGATCTCACGTATCCGCTCATACCACTCGAAGTTCCCAAGGCCACCGACGAGGCTGCCGTCATGGGTTCCTTTCTTAACATTATTCCTGTATGCGTTGAAGCTAGACGAGACTTTGCCATTGCTAGCTTTGCAAGCAAAGGAAGCGGCAACCTCACATGCACTGTAAACTGTGTTCGCGAGCCCCTCGCAGGCAGCCGCGAGTCTAAGACCCGGCAACGGATCGATCTTGACCACCTGGGTACTCACTCTGTGGGTGGGGACAGCATCGACAAACGACTTCACTAGCCCGGGCATGTCGTGGCGATACATGGCGACGTGCTGGCGCTTGTCACTGAGCTCGAACACCAAGAGGAGAAAACGAAACTTGTCGTGAGCAAACCTCGCGGCGGAAAACAGTTCTTCAAATGCTGTCACGTTGCTGCTCCTTGTGCTTGGCACCTTGTTGGCTATCACCGAGAGAGCTTCGTCCGAGGCGTGCCGCAAGCTCTGTCATGTCGTGGACGGCGGGGGGGATCATGGGGAAGAGATCCTCCATTTGATCCGCGTTTGGCTCGGGTACGGCACCGACTACGTGTAGTACTTCGAGTCCCGAACCTGGCCACGGATGCTTGTAGTAGCTGGCGATCTCGCGGATCATACTGGCGGCTGCATTGCACGCGAAGCGTGCGACCTCCGGGTTTGTCAGGTTTTCTAGGAAAGAATGCGACGGAACCGGAATGATTCCAAGGGACGACAGTTTCCTCAACAAGACTTGTTGTCTTGCTTGATCGGCACCGACTTCAAATGGCTCCAGATGAACGACGGTGTTGCGCAGGTCTACGAGGAGAGCGAAGTCTCTGAAGACCGGCTCGTCGTCGCGGAACGTCGTCACCTTGAGGACCCTGCGTGCCTCGCGATACTTCTCCTTGATGCCCTTCCTTTCCCCTTTCCCTTTCCTCTTGTCCACGTGAGTAATTGCGTCAGCTAGCTCGGTAGCCTTCTGGTCGCCGGTCACCTTGCCGGATGCTCTCGCGCCAACAACGGTCTCCGCGATGAAACCTTCAAGTGCCGTGCATGCGCAGATGATTGCAGCTAGGATGTCTCGCGCTGACTCCTGAGGTGACTTCAGAACTCTCTTGTAGGTAGCAACAGCCAAGTCATGGAAAACCTTGGCGTGGAAGATGAATTCCCTTTGCTTGCCGCCTTCGACAAAGACCACCATCGTGTCCCCAGCCCGAATCGGGATGTTCATGAGATGTGCGCCTCCAGGAAACTCCGGACGTAACGGACCATCTCTTCGACGTCAGCCTCGGTGAACTTGTCACAATTGCCGTGTGCGGCGTCGTTGCGGATTCTCGCGCTTGCGGTTATCCGCTTCTGCACCAGCTTGCTGTAGGCACCCTGCCTTGCCAACTCGGCGTTCATCAGTTCGACATTCGGCTGGTCGGTGAGCTTGATCTGGTCGTGGCCGCAGAGCCTACGCAGCCCGTCCTCCAGGACACAACCGACGATTACGGATTTTGGACCGCGGCAACCGCTTGCCAACAAGCTCTCGGCCTGCCCCTGGGAGCATTCGAACACAAGTTCCCATCCAAGGTTTGTCGATTCCTTCTGCATGGAACCTAGGATACCGAGTTCCCGTGTCACCTTTGGGAAGTCGCTTGCACACCATGGGACATTTGCCGGAACGCCCGCTCAAGGCGAGGACAACGTTTGGCTGGCCGTCGAGACGTTCGTCGCTGTGTTGAATCGAGACTGGTCACTGGGTCTGCTCAGGGCTCAGGACGTATCCGGGTCTCCGAATGAATACCCGGGCGTTGACGCCTGCGCTGTCTTTAGGAACGGGCGCTACTTGAGCCTGCAGGTTGTTCGCGCCATGCCATCAAACTTCTATCAAGAACAAGCGCACGCAGGCCTTGCTCAGTCAACCGGGGGTCTCGACGACGCTGCTACCTACTTGCGACGAGCCATCGAGAGGAAGACCTCACGCGCAGCGTCGCCTTCGATCACTCTCTTAATAGACGGTACGGCGGCGCCGCAGCTGGCTCTCTTCGCGCCTACGGTCTTCGTTGAGCAGCATGGTGCTTGGGCAAGCGCACTTGACTGGGAAAGCATCTGGGTGGTCGGGCCATCATCCGCCAATCGCCTGGACCTTGAGGTTGGCGAAGTTTGTCTCCCGCACGCCTGGATTGCGTAGAGTCGCGCATCGCAGGAGCACGCCTGCCCGTTTGCGTGGACCCAACATTCGACTCTTGCCGCGACCTACATGCGATCCGCAACCTCGACTGTCTTCTTCCGGGCAGTCCTGCAGCGCCCCGTTCATGGATGAGTCGCTCACTTCCCTCCAGCCCGACCGCGCGAACTCGAGAATGGCGCCTTGAGGCCAGTGCCCGGGTGCACCAGGCGGCGCTGCGGATCACCGTGTCAAGGACCGGGTGTCAAGGACCGGGCAAGCGGGACCACCTCGGGTTCGGGCAAGCGGGACCGAGTATGCGTTTGTGGCCACATGGCCCCCGTGGCCCGGCCGGCGGGCGCGTTGGCAAGTGGGTGGGGCAGTCGACTTCGCGGGTGTCCGGCCGCCAACGGCTCTCAGGGCTCAGCCTGACTCTCGTCGCTACGCCATCGCAGCATTGGTTGCCGCGCCCTCGGCCACGGGTGCAGCGCCGCCTTTATCGACGAGAGATGGGCTTGCAACGCCACGCTCTCGCGCTGCTCGATCCGGAGACTATCCTTCCGGGCGTGCCTTCAGGATCAGACCTCGCCTCATGCACCGAGTTCGATGCATTCGTCAGCTACGCCTCGGAGGATCGTGAGGCGTTCGTCAAGTCGCTGACCGATGCTCTTGTGGCCAGGGGCGTGAACGTCTGGGTCGACTACGGCGAAATCACTCTGGGTGACTCACTGCGCAAGAAGATCGACGATGGACTCCTGCGGTCACGGTTTGCGGTCGTCGTAGTGAGTCCGCATTCACTCGAGAAGTTCTGGACGAACAACGAAGTAGACGCGCTGTTTGCCCTTGAGGCTGCAACCGGCTCGAAGCGCATCCTGCCGGTGCTGCACCAGCTCACCCACAAGGAACTCACCTTTCGCAGCCCTCTCCTCGCTAGCCGCTTGGCGGAGAACAGCCACGATTTGAACAAGGTGGTCGAAGCGATCTTCCGCGTTGTGCAAGGCACGCTGGCCTCGCCTGCCGGTGCGCATAGTACCAAGACCTACAACGTGCCGCAGCGCCTGCCCACGTTCGTTGGCCGCACGCTCGACCTTGAGCGTGTCGAGGAAGCGTTGCGCGGCAAGGACGTGGCGGTGTCGGCGGCGATCAGCGGCCTCGCTGGCATCGGCAAGAGCGCCCTCGCCACGGAGCTTGCTCACCGTCTCGCAGCGCAAGGCAGGTTTCCAGGGGGCATCTATTGGCTGCCCGCAGCGGATCCGGACCTCGGTTTGGTGTGGGCCAGCAATCCGCTGGGTGGCGCAATTGCCCCCGACGCAGACTGCAAGGACCGCGCAGCGGAGGCGGTTTTGCGGCTGAGTCGGATGCAGCTGGACGTCCTACTCATCCTCGACAACGTTGTGTCGTGGCTGGCCGATGAGCGACCACGGCTACTCCCGCAAGGTGGACACGTTCACCTGCTCGTCACAACGCGCGAGCGTAACCTCGGTGGCACTCAGCTTGCGCAAGTTGAGCTCGGTGTGCTCCCGCCCGACGACGCGCGCAATCTCTTACTAGCGACTGCTGCGCGCGCAATTGAGCCCGGCGTCGACGCGCTGCTGACGTACCTCGATGGCCACGCTCTCGCCATCGAGTTGGCCGGCGCCTACCTGCGCGAGTTCGTCGAAGGCAGCGCCAGCGACTATCTCGCGGCGCTGCAGCGTGGCGCTCCAGTCGAGGACAGGGTTCCTCCTGACCGGACTCGCTACGAACGCACGACCCAGCAAGCCCTCCGCGCGCTCTGGCAACGTCTCGACGCTGACACTCAAAGTGCTTGGTGTCTCGTGGCCACGTTCGCCGATGCACCCGTCAGCATCGATCTGTCCGAGTCGTGCGGTCTAGACGAGGCAGGACGCGCTCGGCTACGGCGGTTTCACCTGATCGACCTCGACCTTGTGGCGAGGCGATGGCACGCGCATCGACTCGTCACGGCCTTCGGTCGAACGGAGCCCGGCGTCGTACAACGCACAGCCGCCCACGAGGCTTTCGTACGTGGTTGTGCTGAATTCGCTGACAGCGTCGATCCATTCGGCGCACAGCGGCTCGACCCAGCGTCAATTGCGCATCTCGACCACTCCGTGAGCGCCGACATCGCCGCGGTGGTCCTCGCTCCAGTAGAGTATTCGCAGTTCCTCAATCGCGTGGGCATTGCGCTAATCAGTGCCGGCAACTACGCGCATGCCAAGGCGCGACTCGAGCGAGGCCTCGAAATTCTTGGCAAGGACCCTGTTGACGACCATCGTGGACTCGCTGCCCACCGCTCTGCCCTGGGGATGGCACTATATAGCCTCGGCGACTTGCGAGGCGCTAAGCATCAGAATGAGTTGGCGCTCGCAACTGCGCGCGAGCATCTCGGCGACGACCACCGCGACGTCGCAACCATCCGGGCCAACCTAGGGCTCGTGCTCAGAGACCTTGGCGACTTGGCTGACGCAAGACAGATGTTCGAACTAGTTCTCCCCTGCATCCGCAAGCACTATGGAGACGATCATGCAAGCGTCGCTGGTGTGCGCTCCAATCTTGGCCTCGTGCTGCACGATCTCGGCGACCTGGAGGGTGCCAAACGCGAGTTCGAATGGGTGATCGAGTCCTGCTGTAGTATCTTTGGAGACCACGATCGGAGTGTCGCACTCGTCCGCTCCAACCTGGGCAACGTGCTGCACGACATGCGTGACCTGGAAGGCGCCAGACGCCAACTCCAGCTGGCGCTCGATTCGGACCTGAGGAACTTGGGCGAAGGCCACCCCAACGTCGCCATCCGGCGATCAAACTTGGGTGCTGTGCTGCTCGACGGTGGCGACCTTCAAAGCGCAAGGCTCGCAAGGCTCGAGGTCGAGAAATCACTGGAGTCAGATCGCAAGAACTTCGGCGAGGATCACCCTAACGTCGGCATTCGTCACTCGATCTTGGGCCAGATCCTCTTTCGTCTCGGCGATCGTGATGGTGCCAGACGCGAACGCGACGAGGCTCTGCGCATCGCTCGCCTGCAACCACCGGGCTCGCTGAGTCGCATCCAGACCGAGCGAACTTGGCTGCAACCACACCTGCGCTGAGAATCAGCACGCGGCGCGCGGCAAGCCGTCAGCCGCCGAGGCACATTCAGTTCCACAAGGATTGGCGCGCAGCTCTTGCGCAGGCAGTGCGCGCGCCGATCGCGTGCGGACCAACATCCTGGTGTGCTTCCTCGCCTATGCGATATGGAAGGTGCTGCAGGGCTGGCAGCAGAAAGCCGGGCTCTTCGGGGGTCACGCAGGATTCCCGCAGGCGCCCAGCGGGCGGCACAGCGCGAACGAGCACGCGGCGGTCTGCTCGCCCTGCCATTCCTGCGCCCAGCAACCCGGCGCGTTCTGGCACGGCAGGAACCCGGCTCCGTCCAGGAACTCGTAGACCTGGGGCGGAACGTGCTTTGTCACCTGGAAGCCAAGCATGACCCGCTTGTAAGCGGCCTCGTTGAGCAACACGTCTGAGATCCCGAAGAGGCCCGCAACGATGTGTTTTTGCAGGCCAGCAGCCGAAACCAGACCGGCCTTGTTGTAGTGAACAAGGGATTCGACGGTGATCGCAGGATGATCCAGCCGATTCAAGATGCAGGACGTGTCTTCTCGCGCCAGGTGTTTGCGCGTGGTCCAGTTCAGGATGACGCAGTTGCCGCTCGAATGGCCCGGGTCCGTCACCAGCGTGTAGTGGTGGTCACCCCCGCTTCCATCGGTCAGCCTGAACACGGCTCGAAGCAGGAACTCTCGCCGGTGGTTGGACAAAGAACCAGAGACTCCTCGTTGATGTCAGTCCTGGAGCACCTTGGCCATGGCCAGGTCGGCCTGCACTTGGTCCTGAATGTCCTGCACCTCGTTGTCCTTTAACCTCAGAGCAGCGCAGATGTCCTCGACCGCGATTGCCGTGCTGGTCTTGCCCGGGTTGCGCCACTCCTTCAGCGACGCGTGCAGCTTCTCGACCATGGCCCATGTGTCCGTCGAGCGCCACTCGTCATGCACAGCGTTGATCACCTCGATGTCGGCGCGGGATAGGGTAGCGGGTGCCACCCGCTGTTGCAGACGCACCATGTAGCCGTCGCGGATGAAGTGCGCTGCCCAGAGGTCGACATCCTCGCTCCGCTCTTCGGCCTTCGCATCAGGGCCTGACTTCAGGAGGTTGTAGGAATGGCTGACGACCGGGCCGTGCTTCATGGACACGTAGCGGTCGCCGAACATCGGGCGTCTGTGGAGTTCCAACGAGCGGCGTTCAGCCAGGTAGAGCAGCTTCATCAGCCGAACGATGTCGATGGATCCGCCTGCCAGCTCCGTGAACCGCGAGGCAGCCTCCGCGGCCCTGCGCGAATCGAACCTGAACTTCAGTTTCGCCATCGTTGTTTCCGTCACCCAGATGCTACTCCTTCGGCTTTCAGGCCGTAGGCGGTTTGGACGGGAACTTGAAGTTGGCGTGGCACCGAAGATTCCGTGGGCTCCCGAGCCGCGTCGGTCCCGCCCAGAAAGCGGTGGTGCAGCGCAAGTGTTCGAGTTGCACGATGTCCTCGACGTCTGCGCCCAGGGGCTCGTGGCGACAAATCCTCCTGACCGTCCACGTGGACAACCGGATCACGCCAGGGTCGGCGCGCGTCGGCGAGGCGGCTCCGAGACTCCTGCAGCGCCTCGCGGTAGACCCGCTCAAGTCGATGGATTTCAGTGGCGAGGGTCGGCGGATTGCGCGTGTCTCCGCGCGCACGAGGAACAGCAACGGATCGTCGCTGAGCAGGCGCGAGTCAACGACAGGCGCGTGCCTGCAGCAGGCCCGGGGTGGGCGGTTGGTTGGCGTGGAGAACGAGCCGGTGTAGGTTGCCGCGGTGGGCCGGCCCAGGAACTCGTTGAACGTAACCGAGCAAGAGCGCGAGCACATTCGCGCCCTCTACCTCCAGGGTGTTCGGGTTGCCGACATCGTCCGGCGAACCAAGCGGTCCGACACCGTTGTCTCGCGCGCCGTTCAAGGCATGCAGCGACCGAGGCCGGTGCCGCGGCCTCGCAACACCCAGCGCGACAAGGTGATCATCAAGCGGGTCGTCGAGGAAGGGCTACCGATGGCCGCCGTTGCCCGCCGGTTTCGGCTAACGCCACCTCGCGTGTGCGAGATCGTGCGGATCGCACTCGGACTGAAGTCGAAGAAGCAGCGAGCGGGGCAGGCAAGATCCACACTGAGCACCGCCCAGCCGGCGAAGCAGAGCCGGCGAGCTGCCACGGTTGTCGCGCCTGTCCTCACCCGCGCGCAGCAGACCAGGCGGAACACACGGATCGCGCAGCTGGTGCTCGACGAGCATGTTGCCGCGGCGTTAGTCGCGCGTGGCTTCGGCATTTCGCCGGCCGCAGTGCGGCGGATCGTGCGGCTTGCTCTCGTGTCCCACGCACGCGCGCGGCACGCGCACTCGAAGCGAGGTGGACTCACTGGTTGACACCGCCGCTGCGCACGCTGCGACCAAATCCAAGATTCCGCGGCCCGACATCATCCTCCGATCTTCACGATCAACACGCACGCTCGGCGACTACCATGCCGGCGCTCCTACCCAGGGAGGCCGACCATGAGGCACGAGTCTGACGCCGAGATCGAAGATCAAGCCGCGTTTGCGATGCAAACCCTCGCCCGGCTCGCGCACCACATGGTGCAGGTCCCGGGCAGTGGAGAACTGCTGCGCCAAGCGCTCGGGTGTGTGAACCGTGACGCGATCCCCGAGCTGGTGCGCCGATCGAGGCTCTGGCGCAGACTGTTCTACAGCGCGGTGGCGTTCATCTTCGTCGCCGTCATCCTCGTCGCTGCAGCATGGGATTTCGGCTACCTCCGCGTCGGCAAGTAACGGCGAGTGCGCTGCGGAACCGTTGACGCTGCCGCAGCCGCGCAGGACGATCCTCCGCACAACCCGGTCGAGTCGCCTGGGAGCGTAGAGCGAGTCGTCGCCAGTTCCTCCTTCTTCCCCTGTTTCGGCGAGCACTCCTCCTCGACCACCTTCGCTCCTTGCACTCGAATTACTTGGCGTGACCTCGACATGACGGTGCGCCCATCTCGTGCGCGTGAAGCCGCTTCAGTCCGCGCTTAGAAACCGAGAAACTGTGCTTCCGGGATTCAGCCCAGCACCGCTTCCATCCCCGACGAAAGCGCGAACCCGGCTGGCTCCAGATGGTCGACCACGAAAGCCTGCAACATGAGGTGTTGCCCGTTGAGCGCAGGATTGTTAGGAATCGGGAAACGAAACCATGCTTCGCCACCAACGCCGCCCGGGCTTACATGGACAGCGATCATGGCCAAGCAACCCTCTGCGGCATCCGTCAGCAATAGACACGGTTGACCTGCAGCCCCATGGATATCAAGCGGCAATGGCACCTCGGCGTAGCTCTGGCTGCCGCCGGCGTAGAGGAAGATCGGGGATCCAATCTCACCGAAGCAGTGAACCTCACAGGTGATGCCCAGGAATGGCGGGAAGGGCGAGTAGAGGACAGCAGCCCCGTTGCGGCCGCAGCCACCACCGGGGAACAGCCAGTCGGCTTGCGCCCATGCCGGTGCTGCGAACAGCGCGAGGGCGAGAAGCCGAACCGCGCACGAAGGGGCACGTCGGCTCGTTAGGGATATGGTCAGCATGCGCAACTCCCACTGCACGACTTCAATCCTCGTGATCGGATGAATCTCCCAACAGGTTGCGCGCCAGTTTGCCCCTCCAGCCGTGTCACCTTGGTCAGTGTTGTCCGCATCGTGGAGGTGTGCTTCATGTCCACACGCGCCACTATGGCTTGCCAGCCTCCGGTGCTGCCTCGGTATTCGTGCCGCGGATGACCGCCTTCAGCTTCGCAGTCAGGATCGGTACTCCGACCAGGCCACACAGCATGCCGGTCAGCACTTTGGCCAGAACCCCAGACCGGGGATCAATCGACGGAAGGTCAGCTGAGAACCAGGAGACGTACCCGGCGAACCAAGCCACAAGCAGCACCAGACCAGCTCCAACGTCAACCGCACCTGAGCTAAGTCGATGGTCGCGATTGGGATCAGTAGGAATTCTGAACGTCGAGAGGTGCGGCCGCAGAAGTGCGCCGATCAGGAGACCTATCAGACCTGCCAGGATGCTTCGCCAAGGAGCACGGAGACTGATCAACACTGGGTCGGTTGTAGCCAAGCCGACGCACTGAGCCTTCACAGATGCCTTTCCCGCCGTGCCGTCCGCAACTGCGTAGGTGTTTGCGTCAGTCGCTCCGATCTTGATCTCGATATCCGTTGGCTCCGTCACGCAATCTTGGCGCAGGAATCCGATGCTAAGAAGTGTGGTTGCGGCCGCGACCGACTCTCGTGGCGGCCCTCCGGCGTGCCCCGGAAGGAGGGTCTTCAGCCATACCTGCAGCTCCACCTTCGCCATACCCCAACCGTCGAGGTCTTCGTTCACGGCCTTGAGTTCAAGGTCAGTGACCGGCTCATCGATAGCCCGTGCGGTCTCTCCAATCGTTGTGCCGAGCGGCGATGAGGCTGCCGTGAATGCACCCTTGAACTGCTCGATCTGACCCTTCAGCGTGTCGTTGGCCGAATTGGATGCCGCTTGAAAGGCCTGGTCGATCTGTTCCTTCGCCGTCGTCCAGCCTGCTACAAACTGGTCGGCTGCGACTGTTCGCACGAGCGCGTCCTTCGGAGTAACCTGCCCGTCGCCAGCAAGGAGGTGGATCGCATCAACTCGGTCCCGCTGCAGATCTGCGAGTTTCATGTCGATTGCTGTGAGACTGCTGGCCGTGACCTTCGCTCCCTCGAGAGCGCTGCGCAAGGAACTCCAGGCTCCGATCACTCCATTCAGGTTGGCCTCAGCCAGTCCGTGCCCAACCTTGTCGAGTCTGACCTTGGCTGCTACCGGAACCTTGAGACCCTGCACGTGGATCTCCTGCGGCTGCGGCCCCACGTCGGCTGCAGGACGGGGCGCCGCAGGAACGGCCTTGAATGGTTGCGCTGGTCCCTTGGGTGGAACCAAGACGGCGTCCTTCAGGTTGACGCCCTCGGGGATATCAGCACGCCCCCTCAGATCAGTGGTTATTGAATGAGTCTTGCCGCCCGCGTCGCGGATCATCAGGGTCGTCCCGCGCACCGGACGTCCAGCTTCATCTTTCAGGAGGGGTCGATCCTGCCCTATTACGATGTTGAGCAGAAGAAAGACGGCGGAGACGACTGTTGCACAACGGACGAGCGGTGCATGCGCACAGAGGGTCGGTTCTGGGCAGGATGTGGTTGGCATCCCCGCAATCCTCGGAACGTGGTAGAACCTTGAGTTATTCGGGTCGAGCCGGCCGCGAACTTTCTGTGCCCATGGCTTATGCATTGCTACTGCACCACTTCGATCCTGGTGATCGGGTGGATCTCCCAGCACGTGGCACGCCAGTTTGCCTTGCCAGTCGTGTCGCCTGGATCAGTGTTGTCCGCCTCGTGGACGTGTGACTCGTCGAAGAAGAGCCACCCCGTGATGCGGACCTTGTGCCCTTCGTACTTCGCGTGCAGCGCGCTCGAAGACCAGTCCTCCTGCCCAAAGTGCGCGTGGATCTGCCTCCAGACCGGGGTGATCTCCGCGATCACGGGCTGGCCCTGGTCGTTCGGCCCGGACACGATCTCGAAGTGCGTGTCCGTCAGGGCTTTCGCGGTCTTGCCGCAGTTGCAGGTCTCGGCTCCCGTGCCCTTGGCAAGCCGGCAGAAGCCCTCGATGGTCCCCGCCACGGCTGTTGACCAGCGACCGTGGTCGTCTTGGCTCGGTGCGCGCAGTGCGTCGAAGGTCACGTCCGGATCGATGTCGCTGGCGTGCGGCTTCGTGATCCGGTTCTTGAGCCGGTTCTGCTTGATGGTCTTGGGTGTCGAGGCCGTGCCTTCCGGTGGACATCCCCGCTCCTCGAAGGGGTCGAACGCCGCGGTGTTCGCCAGGTTGGTGATCCCAAGGTCCTCGGCGCTGACCATTCGCAGCGAGGCCGGGTGCCTCCGATGCGTTGCCAACCGATCCGCAACCTCAGTCGCCGGGACCGGCGGTTCGCCTTCGTCCTCTACTTCGCCGTCGCCTGGCTCGTCGAGGCGTTCCAGCGCGACGTTCCCGGCCGGCTGGTTGGCACCGCCCGACTCGATCTCGGCTGAACGGTCGCTGGCTTCCCGTCGAGCGCGGTAGGTGGCCATCCGCTGTGCGACCGCGGTGTCGGCGACAGCCTCGGCGGTCTCCTCCGCCACCTCGATCCGCACAGGCTCACCGTCCGGACTGACGCCCTCGCGCAGAGCATTCGGTGCCTGGCAGGCCCAGAACAGGCAGGACACAACTCCGACCAACAGCAGCGAACCCGATCGCATGGCACTTCTCCTGGTAGAAGGACGGATGGCACTCCAACAGGCCAACGTCGATCTCAGCCCCTCCTTGGGCCGAGCCGGAGTAGCTTCCTCCCGCAGGGGGCACGCGTCAAGGCCGCGGTGACAGGGATGCAGACACAAATGTCCGCTGGGCGCCCGAAGCTGCGACCTCTCTCTCCCTGCGTGGCGCCGGCTCGCGGAGCCCCGGGCGGAATCAGGTCAGGGCGGATCGGCCTCGGCTGGCCCACGGTCTGGCTGTGACCCCGGCGCGCAGCCCGAGAAAAACCGGCAGCTTCATCCCCCCTCCCCGCTCTTGAGGACTGCCGCTCGCCGCATGCATGGCTCTCCTCCCGGCGCTCGTGGCGTCGGACGGCGAGCGGCTTTCTGACCGCTGCCAGCCGAAGGGTCGGCGTGTTGACTCCAAAGCACTTCTTGAAGGGCGGCTCGCCCGGCTCCGACTCGCCTTTCGTTTTTCGTCCAAGAGTTGGGCCAGAACTTGGTCTCTCCAAGTCGCATCGCAACGTTGGCACAAGGCGAAGAACCGGTAGACTGTCCGGGTGGAAGACATCGACGGTCTTGAGGTTCCGGATGACGATGCCCGCTCTCATTCCGGAGTACATCCTCTCCTCAGAACCGAAGCTCTGGAAGTGAAGTCGTGCGCAACCGACGTCTTTTTCAAGTCCTTATCCGTCTCGAGCGTTGTCCTGGGTCTTGCTATCGGGGCTGCAGTCAAGTTCCCGTTGGTCGTTCTAGTGGCCGTGCCACTCTCGTACCTCCTAGGGGCAGTGGCGCGAATCATCCTGCATAAGTATGCCACTGCCAATCGGATACTAGGTTACGAGCTTCACCTCGCGCGAGTTCGACGGACAGGAAAAACCGCGGGTTCTCCGGACGGCTGGTGGCCCGAGATGGCTCATTCTTTGAGTTGGGAAGAAGCACTTAAGGCTTGGCGCGTAGTCCAAGCTACGTGTTTTCAGCGTCTATATGGCCCGGACCTTCCAAGGGGCGGGGTTCTCGATTGGCTATTCGATCAGCTAACCCCGATGGCAACAAACCGCTTTGGTCCACATGAGGCCTTCGCGCAGCTCGGCGGCAAGTGGAAACTCGATGTAGGCAACCGCAATGCCCTTGAACAGAAAGAGGGCTATCCATGGTGGGACGCATCGATTCTCGCTGAGGCTGGAGGAGGTGTCTATCACGGTGGCGGTTACCTTGAACATGTACTGAAGTTCCTTCAACGCACGCAGGCCGCTGCATTGGTTCTAGTTGCTGTAGGAATATGGGTCTGCTTCTGGCAAATACGTGACCCGGGTAATACAGATACGGGAGTTGCATCTACGTCCTGTGGCGTCCTTCTCATTGTTGTACTATGGTGGCGCTTTTGTCGCTTCCGTCATCTTAGTATGGAAGTCGATAGGCGCCGGCACATTCTCGAACACGGCCTGCTTTCAATCGAATCTTGCGCAATCATGTGGCAGGCGGTCGTACTGGCTCACTGCCGTGCAGTCCAAGGAAACACTCCAAATGAAGGTTACATTGTGCGACTGGCGAAACAGGCTGACGTGCTAGCCGCACACCTTGGACGAGTGCATGCCTGGATTCGTGGGGAACGCATGGACGGGAAAGGCGTTGCTGAGTGGAGGAGAAGGACGAAACTCGCAGAATGGAAAGACAAGATTGCACACGCAGCTAGGTCGTGGCCGCCCTTTGGACCCGTCGGATAGCCTGGTGTGGAGCATCAGATAATCTAATGGCTAGACTCGTGGTGTATCACGTCGCGATCTAACTGCCGTCCGCGTAACCAAGAGTCTGCGTCACGAAGGCAACCTCAACAGTAGATTGTCGAGTAGGGCGCGCGAAAGCCGCGCAAGACACAGAACTCGACTATCCATGCTGCCACGTCGGCGAAATCTTTCCCGTGACGCCGATTCCTAGCACATCGCCCTCCCCCCGCAACCTCTCCCATTGCTCATTGCATAGGAAAGTCGGCCCAGCTCTTGTTCGCCCGCCGCGTATTCCCTACCGCAGGGCTGCCTGAAGCACCTCGACGACCTTCCGAATCGCCTCCCGAAGCCGTCGTCCCTCTCCTTCCGCCTTGCGCTGCACCTGCTCGACCAGCCGTTGGACAAGCTCGGAGGGATCGGCGGTGGCCATCATCGAGGCCGGCTGCTTCACGCGCGGCTCCCGAACCTCCGGCGCTCTGTCGCTCGAGGACCTTGCCTCAGCCACTCCTCGCCGCATCTGCAGCCGCGCCGCGGAGACCGACGCCCCGGTCACCCGGATCCCGTGCATGGCCGCCTGGGCCTTGAGGTCGTCGAGCGCAATCGCTTCGTTGTTTTGCAACGCGTGGATGCAGAACAGGATCGAGTCCTTGGCCCTGGGGAAGCGGGCGCGCAGGCGGTGGAACTCGACGTCCCAGGAGGCGGGGGCGGCGGAGGCTGTCCGACCGGCAATGGTTCAGTTGCAGTCATGTGGGCCTCTTCCCGCTCACTCTACACGTTTCGCCAACTCCGTTGGTCACGACGCTTGGCCTTCAAACTGGTCCCGCTTGCCCGAACCCAGCGGTCCCGCTTGCGTAAGCCAAGGCAGGTCCAGACACCCGGCGCCGCTACGCAGACCCCAACGTGACGTTCGCTACGGGCAGATGATGTGCACCGCGTTGCTGGTGGCCACTGTGCCTGCCGCGAGATCGAGCCACGCGGATTGCGCGTTGAATTGTATCGGGCGCAGGCCCGGAGCGCTCATATCGAGAACGAGGCGCGCGGTGCCAGCTGGACCATTGAGAACTCGCCACAACAGGCTCGTCAAGACCACATCGGTGTTCAGAAAGCAGCCGGGCGGGAAGGGCAGCAGCACCGGCGGAGGTGACGACTGGAACCCAATCACCTGCCCGCCGATGCCGGCGCCGACGAACGGGAGACCAGTCGTGATGAGATCGACCCCATCGAAGAAGTTGGATGTCACCGTCTGCGTCACACCACACGGATTGCTCAGCTGGGTTGCGGTGAATGGTGAGTCGGGCTCGTAGGTGACGTGCAGTGTGCTGCTGGCGGCGGGGTTGCCTGTATATGCAATGGACCCAGTACCGATCAGCACGATGAAGGTGCCGACCGGGATGAGTACTGGGATCGTCGAGCTTGCCGACGCGGTTGGAGCGAACTCGACGGAGCCGTCGCCACCGAGGTCGACCGAGACCCCGCTGTTCTGGTCGATCCAGTCTAGCACGAACCGACCGTGGAGTTCACGGGTCGTGCTGATGGCGAGTCGCAAGATGCCGGAATAGGAAGCGTAACCGTTTATTGGCGAGAGCGGTGGCGATGCCGCATTGAGGACCGTGAATGCGATGCGGTTTGGAGCGACTTGCAGCGAGCTGCTCATCATACAGCGGACATACCGACGCCCGTCAAAGGGATGTTCAGGCCTGCGGTGATGTCGACTTCGGGCGGAATAAAATACTGCCCTCCGAGGCCATGTGGCATGGTAGTCCATATCAGGCTAGAGTGCGAAAAGACGCTCACCGTGAACTGGGCGAGACAGGACGAGCAGGACAGCGCGAGCGCAGCAATTCGATGACCGATCATGCTGACACCATACACGATCGGTGCGAGTCCGACCAGGACCCTGAGAGCGCGGTCAGAGCGTGCGGATCTCGCATTGCGCGAGCAGGGTCGTGACGGAGCTACTGGTAGGGATCCAAGCGTTCCGCCGCCACAACATGTGCGTGTCGCTCGATTGCGGCCGCTTGCTGCGGATGCCATTGCATCAGCGCCGTCGGCAGCTTCACTGCGCTGTGGCTCGCCGCACTACTGCGCGAACGCCATGCTCGGCCATGGCGTCTGGCAAGGTGTCGTCGGCTGCGTTCATGGCGGCGAGGCGATGTGCCACCGCTGTCGCCGGCCGCGTCCCTTGTCATTGAGCCACTGGCGTGCAGCGTGACCCTGTCGGCTGCTCGGCCTCACCGCACGCGGCCGACGTCCGCGCGAGACGCGTGTGGGTCTGCGGCTGAGCGGGCCCTCGCCGCCAGCGCCTCCCGCTCCTCTTCGGTGAGCGCACCGGCGGCAGCGAAGACATCCGCAAGGCGCGCGACCAGAGTAGCCCCCGCATCATGCAGCAGCCCCTCGACCCGGCGCGTCTCCGGCATGCTCGCCTTGCTGACGCCGAAGGTCTTGCCGAAGAGCCCTTTGAAAACCGGATCGGCGCCGATCTTGGCGAGTTGCGGTGCCCCTTCGTAGAGACTGAAATCGACTTCGGTGGTCAGGCCCCGTGCATGCAGCGCTGCGAACTCTCGATCCTCCGTGGCAGTGAACTCGGCAGTCAAACCTTTGATCGTCGCCTCCATCTCCGCGATCGTCGAAGCGACCGTACGCCGGCAGCTCACTGGCAACCACTTGTCGCGTGGGTTGAACGTCGCACTGCGTAGCAGGCGCTTGGCGTTGGCGTACTGCGGCGCCCAGATGAGTTCGAGAAGCGCATCGCCCTGCGATCTGGGCAGCAGCATCCACTCCGAGTCCGGCGTTGCAGGATGGGCTGTAGGTTCGATCGCGACCGGGTGTCGATCGGGTCGAACCGCGTCGGCAACAGGCAGGGGTTCCTTGGCCACGGCAATGCTGGCGCACTCCTGAGCCAGGTGTGCATCTGCGGCGAAAGACGTCTGCGGAACCGGCGCGGTGGATCCACTCCCCGCGGACGCTACGAGCAGCAACGACGCGAAGAGGAGGACACCGGCCGCAGCCCACACCGCATGGTTGCTGCCGGCGGTCATGGTCCCTACTGCACGCGGAACTCGCAGCGTGGCGTCGAGGCGAACCCGCTGGTTGCAGGGTCCAACACGATCCACTGAGCGGCGGCGCTGAAGCCACCGGTGGGCACGAGCGGCAGGGGGAGGTTCACTTCGGCGTAGCCGCGATCGAAGCCGCTGGCGCCCACGCCGCGGGCCAAGCTGAATGTCGCCGGCACTAGAAGGCTGCAGCCTGCGAAGCCGTATGGGTCGAGAGCAATCGGCAGGTTGAGCCCGGCGAATGTGGTTTCGCTGGCAGCCCCGACTGCGCACCAAGCGAACGCGTTGGCCGGCGCCGAACCCAGCACGATGCGGCTCTGCTCGCCAGCCGGCGTGTCCACGCGACGGACGCCGATCGCCGGTGGCAGTCCCGTGCTGTTGCAACCATCGCCGGTGATGTGCACGCCGGCTGGCGTGCAGCGCCACGCCTGGATGCGGCCATATCCCGTGATGTTCGATTGATCCCACACCGCGAACACGGGGTAGGGACTGCCCGGCTGCACGCCGAGGTCCGCCATCGTTTCACCGTAGGTGCTGCCGGGGTAGTTGGTGCCCGGTTGGGGCTGCATGTACATCAGCATCTGCTGGTCACGCGACGAGAACACCTGCACGCGACCCGTCCCACCGAGGTATCTGGGCGTGCTCGCGATCAGGTCGACGACACCGTCGCGGTCCGCGTCGCCAACGAACAGCGGGGGGACAAGACCATAGGTGGCCGAAGACCACTTCCTGACGACAGCGCCGGTGGCGCCGGAGTAGACGGTTACGACCGCGAACTGAAACCCCCAGTAATTGCCCGTTGCATAGTCCTGAACACCATCGCGGTCCATGTCGCCGACCCTGCACAGCGGGAAGCCGATCAACTCGCCTGGCCGTTCGTCGTACGCCACTCGGATCAGCGAGCCCGTGCGCCCGGAGAACAACGCGACGTAGCCACGCGAAACGCCAGTGCTGTACTCGACGCCGCCGACCACGAAATCGCTGCAGCCGTCGCCGTCGACGTCTGGCATGCCCAGAACCGAGAGGACCACCGCGTTGAATGGTGCAAACGGGATGCGGTAGAGCAGCGCACCCGAATGGTCAAAGGCGCGGACGCTCGGATTGCTTGCCTGGGTGCTGGCCACCAGCAGGTCAGGCTGACCGTCGCCGTTCAGGTCGACGCGGCCGGCGATGCAGCCGCCGAAGCCCTCCGTTCCCAGTACGGTGAGCACCAGGATCTGCTGGTTGCGATGCGGCGACCAGACCGCGACATGGTTGGTGTTGCCTTGGTCAGTCCATGAGATCGCGTAGTCCGGGTAGCCGTCACCGTCGAAGTCGCCGACCCCGACGACAGTGTACGTGGAAAAGGGGATGGGTCGGGTGTACAGGACCGACCCGTCGGCACCCGAAAGGATGCGAAGCGAGAGGTACTCGCCTGGAATGTTGTAGTTGACCCAGCAACGGGTCAGCACATCCTCGTATCCGTCGTGGTTGAAGTCACCGAACGAGTAAACGTCGGTGTAGTTGTCCACGCTGGAAGACACCTCCCATAGGAACTCCTGCGCCGGCACGGAGCCGGCGAGGAGTGCAAGCGCTAGGAGACGATGCATCATGTGATCTTGACCCATTGTGCCACCGACGGAATGCCGCCAAGGTTGACTGCGAACAGCATGTAATACCCGCGCGGCAGCGTGCACCTTCCGGTCACGCTGCTGTAGGGGAGCTGGAACAACCGTGTCGGGGGCTGGGTAAGCGGGCCTGAGCCGGCGGCGCTGGGGAGTTCGACGTATCGCGCCGTCATGTCGCAGTGGTGCGTGATCGAACCGGGAGCCATGAGCACGATCTTGGTGACAGGGTTGAGGCCTGTCGTACTGCCGTACTGGAACTCGAACGTGATGGGGGTGCTGCTGTCCAGCACGGGCGTCGTCGGATCCAGCGGATCCGGCGGTGCGTTCGTGATGGGCAGCAGGATCGTTGGCCGCAGCGGAGGCGGAGAGTTTGGATCTACTTGCATCATGTATTGGGGAGTGTAGATGTTGTAGTCCCAATCCCAGTGAAATTGGCTCTGCACACGGTTGTTGCCGCCCCCCACGAACACGCGGCCGTCGGGCAACAAGACGGCGGTCGAGTGGTAGTTGCGCTGCTCCGGCGAAGCGGGCGGCGGTGGACTGTTCTTCCAGCCTTGCCCCTGCACATACAAGGCTGTCTCGAGAACTGGAGTCCTGGGGTTACCACGACGATCGCCACCGATCACGAGCACCGAGGCATCAGGCAGGACAACGGCATTGAGGCCGGTTCGCGCGCCGCCCGGGACGATGTTTGCCAGGGAGACCCAATCATTCGAAACGCCTGCGCACCAAAACTCAGCCGTGTCGGTCTCGGAGGTAGCCCCAGTACCTCCAAGGCGAATGACGATGTCCTGTAGCGCTCCCATGCGGGCAAAGAAGACGCTGGCTCCATTTTCGCGCTTGTCATTCCAGGGGGTCTGATTCCGCCCGACAGTAGTGCTGTCCCAGGGGCGCTGGCCCGTCATCGTGAATGGAAGGTTGAGATCGATCTTCGATGACAGGGGGAGATACCCCGACAGGAACGCCTGGCCATCGTTCAGCACATGGAAGCGCGGGTACTCATCGAGAAGCTCCCCAGTCGTCGGCAGACCCGGCAGCCAGAATTGGGGGGCATTATTGACGACAAGGTGATCCGGGTCGCGAGTGAGGAAGTTCGAACTACTGCTGGCCTGAACGATGAAGGACTCGTAGGTGTTGATCGGATCGTGAAGTTGGGGTGGCGTGGGGGGGAGACTGATGTCGCTTCCACCCCACACCGCGACGACCTCGCCGTTGACGCTCGCTCTCGTGAGCTTCTGCGACAGCGTCACCGTCGGGTAGTAGCGACCGAGGTCCATCAGCAGCTGATTAGGTGCCTTCTCCCAATGACCGATCTCGCCGTTTGGGTACAAGGGTGGCCCATTAGGACCTGGGAACGGCTGCGAGGGCCTGACAGGATCGAACATGAACAGGAAATTCGCGCTTCGAGCGTTGGAGGAGTCAAGGACCGGGGTCATGGACCCCAGGGGGACATCGGCTGTGGTTCCACCAGCAACCACCAGGTCGCCGTTCTGCGACCAGGCGTGACCCGAGCAGACAATACTTGCAACAGGCGCCGGGGTCGGCAGTATGGGGCCGGGGGTTTGGAGTGGCAGCAGGAAGTTCCGGAACCGAGGGACTGCCGACGAGTCGGGATCGACAATCGACCAGCTCTGGCAGACCCACCACTGGTTGTCGAGGCTCGCTCTGGGGTGGAGCACGACCGGATATTCGTCCCAGACGAGGATCTTGCCACGATCAGGGCCTTTGGGGATCAGCGCCATGTGGATGGGTTGGAAGACCCCTCCTCCGGCATCGTAGAAGCCCCATGAGCCAACCCCTATCGTACCGGGCGGAATGTACCCCGATCCCGCACCTCCAGCAAACGGAACCAAGGGGTCGGTCCCGCCCAGCGACGGATTCGTGGTGTGATTGAAGCCCACTCCCCAGTTTCCAATCGGAGGTACCTGAGTCTGCGCGCGGGCCGACCGGACAGAGAACAGGCCGAGGGTGAGGAGGAGAAGAAGGAAGGACGAAAACAGGGAGAACACGATCGAACGAACCTTCATCGGAGGCACCTCGGAGATTCTAGCCTGGAGTTGGATCCGCGTCTGCTGCCCAGGCTCGCGGCAGCCGCGGGGTTGGACCGTTGCGGTCCGTCAGTGGTCGGACGGCGGGGCAGGTGGGGAAGGATCGATGCTCCGGCCCCCACCCGGGATCACGCGGCCGTTGACCAGGAGCACCGGCGACGGGTAGTAGCGGTGGGTCGGGCCTGCCGATTCCAGACATGGCCACGGCGGCCTCGCGGCGGCTTTGGGGGCCGGACACGCGGCATCGACGGGCGTCAACTCGGCCTGCTGGCAGTAGCGGTCTGGCGCCACAACGATCGGGTAGAAGCGCGGGTAGACGTCGCAGTTCTGCGAGACGGGCGCGGGCAGGCGAGCACCCGCGCGTCCCAGCGCGAAGCCTGCTGCGCCTGCGGCGCACAAGAGAGGGAGCATGCAGAGAAGCTTCTTCGCGATCGACATGAGTTCTCCTTGAACGGCCATCGAGACGGCCGCGCTGGGTTCCTGTCCCCGGCTGCTGGTCCGGCCCTCAAGAGGCTCCGCCAGCACATCAGCGACTAGCAAGATCGTCGTCGGCCGTCAACTCTTCCTTGCGTGAGAATCCAGGAGCATCGCGGTGGCTGATTGTCTGATTGGTCCCTATGTCATCACCTGCACTCATGATGTGGTCGACCCATTGACCAGAAATAAGAACACGCTTCACTCGGCTAAACAACCGTTGTGAAATGGCGAATAGGACAATTGCCGAGTCGGCGGACGTCGGAATCGCGTGGTGGTCGTCGCGTGGCCTAGACTAGTGGTGCTGCCGTGGCTCCATGACGCATCCCAAGCTCTGCATCACCAGCCAGTACGCATGCGTACGCTCACCGTGGTATGCCACCATCTTTGCCGGTTGGCCGTGCAGGAAGCAGCACTGCCAACCCCCCTCGATGATGCGCGCAAACCAAGCATCACCAGTGTCGGCGGGCAAGAACACCGCCACTTCTTCAACCTGCCTCTTGCGTTCGGCTTGGGCCAGCTCCGGCAGCCACTCGTCCGGGTCGGGACAGTCAGAAACGAAGACGATGCCGCGCAGCTCTTCGATCGACTCGATTTTCGGCGCCAGCCTCTTGGCGGATGCGAACGTGGCGGCATGGCCGACGCAGGTCCCCACTTTCATGAACCGCGCAATGGCATCCGCGACCACGGACGGGCAATCGACCTTGGCCGGTGCCTTGCGGGCTCGTGGCTTGGTGGAGATGCCCTTCTTGAACCCAACGGACCGAAGCAGGCCTTCGGAGGAAGGGACTCTTCCCTTGCGCCGCGCCTCGAGGAAGCAACGCTTGACGACCTCCTCATCGATCGCTGCTAGACGCTGCAGCCTGGATGACATCATCCCAGAGATTCCTTTGGGCAAACCGGCGGAGCTGCCTCCGCGGATCGAAGTAACATCGTGTGACTTCGATCCATGTCCTCCCTGCATCACGGTTTGCGCCAGCAGGGCACCCAACTGACGCTCAACTCGGATCCTGAACTCGACGAGTTCCGATACCTTTTCGAGAGCCAGCTTGTAGTGACGAGCCGCGTCTTCGACCGAGGCAGCGGCTGCATGAAGCCTCTGGAGCGAAGGCACGTCCTTGGCCGCGGTGAGTGCCAACCCCATCTCCTCCCGCGGAACCGTCCAGCCGGATTCTCCCTGTCGAAGCTCGAAGATGCCGTTTGCAGCAGGCGCGCAGTTCGGTTCATGGGCCTGGCCGTTAGCTCCGTTTGCCGCGGGGTGATGACCGTTCGCACGCAGAGCCGGAAGTTTGGCACTGGCCCCACCTTGGGCAACTTGGCTAGCCGTGCCGACCTCTGGTCCACCGGGCCCTCCGCAGCCGACGACCGACGGATCCTGAAGCTCTCTCGTCGGATCCAGTACACCAACGACCAAGTTCTCCACCATGGTTGCTTCTCCTGGTTGCGAAAACAGGGCGGGTTGCCGCGGGGGAGGCGGCAGAACACTTCCCTGCGCGGGCAGTACCCAGGCTGAGGGCCCTGGTCTTTGGAGAATCTGAGGAATCCAGCCGGGTCAGTCAGATTGCCCGGGAACGGCCTCCTCAGGGGTGGCGGCGCCCGCACTCCGATCAGCCAGTCAGAAACCCATGGGGTTGAGCGCCGCTGACCGTCAGCCGGTGAGCACGCCCGCAAGGATCCCCTGGATCTTCTCCAGCGCGCCGCGGTAGCGGTCCCGGTCCCGCTGGCTCCCCTTCACCGCATCGATGATCGAGTCGAGGCTCCCAGACACGGGAGCGACTTTCCTTGGCCGACCAGGACCACGGCGCTGACCAGCGGCCATGACGGCATTCGGCGGCCGACCTGGCCCTCGCCTCGGACCAGCAGCCTTCTTGGTCCTGCCCTTGCCGGCCTTCACGTGGCCGAGCATCAGCTTGGCCTTGCCGAACATGATCGGCCAGACGGTGAGGCCCTTCTTCTCGGCAGCCGCCTTCACGTCGGCGTAGACCGCGTTCTTGTTCGCCTTGAGAGCATCGACGAGGAAAGCGAGACCTTCGGTGTACTTCTTTGCAGCCATGAGTGATCCGTTGTTGGTTGTTGCTGTAGTTGTCGGAGAGGTTCTGCGGCTGATGCCGAGGTTCTACGACTTACGATGACGCGAGAGTCTAGCCTATAAGCAGGGCATAAGCAAAGTGAGTTAGGAATGGCGCGAGTGTGTATGCGGGTGGAGCATGGGTGTTGTCATGGGGCCCCTCCTGCGTTTCGGTGCTCCCCATGGGGATGGGTATGGCGCGTGTGTCTGTGGGCCCCCCGATTGCTGACTCAGGCCCGCGCGCCCGCTCGAAGGTACCTATGGGGGTAGGGTATGGTGCGTCGGGACAGGGTGCGCGTGGAGCGGGTGCGAGCATTCCGCGGTTCCCCCCGGGTTTCCCCGCCAGCCCGTGGCGTCTGTAAGGCGGCACCGGGTCCGAGTCGCACGCGGTGCACGTGTCGGCGGCGCGTTGCTGCGCTGTAAGAGTCGTCGGCAACCGCGCGGCAGTCGCAACTTTGTTTGATTGTGCTATGCGCACGCCGTGACGCGACTTACATGCAAAGCGGAAGGCGATTCCAAAGAATCGGCTACGCTCGTGAAGCCTTCGGTCCACTTCATCCAAAGACGCGCAGGCAACGCTGCGCCCGAGTCTCGTGCAAAGTGCAAGGCGCAAAGCAGGCATAGGCTGACCGCCTCGCCGTTGTCGGCTGTTTGAGGTAGGCCGCCGGCCTGCCGTCGGGTACGCGGCCGTGAACTGCCGCGGCCGAAGCCTCCGGCCACGACAACCACAACCAGTGGGTGTGCTACTGGCTCGAACCGCGCGCTCGTACCCGATCTTGCAACGGCGGCTGGAGGGGAAGCAGCGGGTGCGATTCAGGTATCGAAACCTTCGAACGTGAACCGGTAGCTGGCGCTCGGATAGCGCGGGGCATCCTTGCCGGCGGTCACATGTTCCTAGACTTCTCCAGCAGCAATCAGCAGGCGGCAGAGTCGCTCCGGGCTTGACGGTTCCATCAGATCACAAACGACTTGGTATTTGGACGGACCGAAGTGCCGGAGAGCGTCGTAAGCCTCGAAGAAGTCCACCAGATCGCCTGGCACAGCCTTGGGGCAGTACAGCGCCTTGGCGGCATCTCTGGGCGACGGCACGCGCCCCTCTTCGGCTTGGCGTTCTGCCCAAGCAGCTCGCTGATGCTGGTGCCAGCAAGCACCACCACGACTGCAGCTTCCGTGGCGAACGTCGACCACAAGAAATGCTTCTGGCCCGCGTTCTGCTTGATCCCCCGAATCGCTCGACGGCTAATTCCCAGAACGCCACTTGGAGATTGGCCAGGCTAGGGTCGTCCGGAGATGTACTGTATGCGAAGTGGCGTTCCGCCACCTGCGACTCCTTGTTGAGCAGATAGTGGACCGCGGCGACCCGTGCGATTCACGAGGATTCTCCCGAGTAGCGCAAACACGTTGACGCCGCTCTGCGTACCATGTGGACAGGATGAGTGATTCCCCCGAACCTCCGAGTGAGGATCCTCTTGACGCCGTCTTGTCGGATCGTGCGCGATGCGGGCAATTGGTCAAGCTGTTCCGCGCGATGCTCGACGACTTGCAACAGCCCGACGGTTCCAGACAGAAGCGAATCGACGACTGGAGTACCCTCCTGGCCGTCGACGTGGGGCCGTTGCTCTTGCGGTTCGAGCCCGTCGCAGAGCAGCGTTTCGGCGGCGAAGCCGAGGAGCCACTAACGGCAACACCCTACACGTTCTGGCTGAAGGCCAGGGGCTTCCTTGAGTTCACTGAGCGAGGATGCAGCGATAGTCTGACGCCAAGCGGATACTTGTTCGGGGTTGTTGGAACGGTGCCCTACTACGTCGTGTGCATGGCCATCGAGCTGGCACTCAAGGCATACCTACTCCGAATTGGCCTCAGGCCACGGAAGCTGCAGCAGCGGTTCGGGCATGACCTGGCCGCCCTTTACAAGCGATGTGCACAACACGGAATCGAGGACCGTCTGGGTGACCTTGCGCCGCACGTACAATCAATGATTCAGTATCTATCACCGGTGCATGAGACCCGCTGGCTCGGCTATCCCGAGGGCAACACCATGGCCACGTTGCCACGAATCGGTGATGTGCTTCGCTGGACCGAAGGACTCCTGCAGGCCATCACCGATGACTGCAGGTACGAAAAGGGTGATGACGGACCGGCAAAGGAGCGCGCTACCTGAGGGAAACGCACCCTCGGGCATGACGCCGTGCGGCCTGACCTACTTGCCCCTCCGCGGCAGGATCACGCGGAACAGGCCCGATTTGATGGACACGATCGCAGTCGAAAGTGCCAGCCACAGCAGACCAACCCAGTAGACAACGACCAGTAGGCGCTTGAGAGCCCCTGACTTCCCGCGCATTCGCCGGATGCGGAAAGAGCGCAAGTCCTGGTAGCTCTCCTCGAACGTCCTGGCGACTCGAGGAGAGAAGGCGCCAAACAGACAGGAGACCAAGTGCGCCGACTTGTCCGTCGACAGCGAACCAATCAAGCGGTGCAACCAGCCTGAGCGCCGGGCTGTCGAACGGGAAACAATAAGGTCGTCCCACTCCATCCAAACATGAGGATTACTACTCAGGAATTCAGGCAACGACGAGACATGCTGTTTGTGCGTGCTCCACACGCTTTCCATTTCCCGAAGACTCATCCTTTTGAGGACGGACCTGATCCCCTCATCATCCGCAATAGAATTGCCGCCCCTTCGTGCGTCTCGCCGCGTAAGCTTGGAAACTCCGAAGATGTGTTCCTCGAGAACTCGGCGACGGTGGTTGCGAGTCCACCACCACGGCCATTTGACGGGAATGTTCGTCATACGCCACCCCACACAAGGGCCAACCGACCGCCCCACCCGAGGGACGTCCGACCGTCAATCGCCGACTCCGTGGCAGCCCGGAAGGCACGGATTGCTTCGCGGCCGGCACCGGTGATCTTGTATCGGTTCTGCTTGAAGCCCTCGCCCTCCACTGCCACCACCTCCTCGGTGGCCGAGACCCAGTCTGCGCGCCGCAGGCGGTCCAGCATCTCGTAGAACACGGCGCGACCTGAGCCCATCACTCGCTGCTTGCGCAGGGCTTGTCGAAGGTCGGGGCCGCCGATGCCCTCCCTGGGGATCAGGCACATCACCTGGAACTGGATCAGGGTCGGAAGCTGCTTGTCCATGCGGACCCTAGTATGGGGTGACCAGGACAAGGGTGCAAGGGCCTAGAAGCGCCGCCGATCAAGATGCACCCCTGATGAGTCCCACAGGCATGGGGCCGACCTGCCGCCGGCCTTGCGTGCCATGCCTGTAGGCGTTACCCGATCTCGTCGTTCGCGCCGGCTACGGTCCAGATGCGCTTCAACGGCAATTCGGCACGCACCTCGGCGTCCAGGTCTGGGTAGTGCTCGAGGAGCTGCTCGATGAGGTCCTTCTGGTCCCACAGTCTCAGGCGAAAGTACTTCTGCACGAGCTCTCGGTTGACCGTCGCCTTGAACCCGCCCCACGCGACGAACAGGCCATGATCCGCACCGACGTGCTGCATGGTGCCGACAAGCTGGTCAACGCTCGGCCGGTCGATGGGCGCGTCGCCGCTCTTCACCTGCACGCAGATGCGAGGCGAGTCGAACCCCATGGGGCCCGTGCCGGCGAGGATGTCCACGCCATGGTCTGCACCCTCAGGACTGCGATGCGTGGAGTACCCCTGTGCACGCAGGATCGAATCGACGAGCCGCGCCAAGCCGTGACCCTTGAACCGCGCGTCGATCATCCGAGCGATGCCGTCGCTGGCCAGCTGTTCGAGGTCCACGCCGCCAACGTGCTCGGTCGGCACCTCCTCCTCTGCGAGCTTTTCGCTCAAAGCCTTTGCGTTCGCCGCCTTCAGCGGAACCTTGCCGGTTCGGCTCGACTGCCAGTCGTTGGCGGCCATCGCGCGAATGCGGGTCTCGGCGTCGTTGCGCGTGATGCGACAGACGGTCATGAACGCGCCCAGGCTGTAGAGCAGGTCCCGGTCGAACTTGCTGCGCGGCACGTCGCGCGCGATCCACTTGCACATGCGGTAGTGCTTGAAGGGAGGCTCGGCCTTCGCGTCGAACTTGAGCGGGCCGGTGACCTCGCCGAAGTGGATCGTGCTGGAAAACTTGCTCGGCAGCGCAAACCAGTCGCCCAATGCGATGCTTGAGGAGAACGCCCACACCTGCCCCACGTAGTTCCGCAACTTGCCCTCGCTCCCCTCTGGCAGGCAGCGGCGCATCACCTCGCTGACGGCCTCCCTCGACTTCGCCCTTGTCAGGTCATCAACCAACTCTTCCCACGTGAGGTAGACGCGCTCCTCGTCCAGGAACTTGCGCTCGTACTCGCCCTGACTGCCGGCGCGGATCAGCCACAATGCCATCGTGTGCTCCTTCGGTGCGTGACGTGGCCCAGGCTACCGCGCGCGGATGGCCACGACGAAGAGAAAGGTGGGAGGGTAAGGAAAGGGGGCGAAGGAGAGTCGGCCGCTTGGGGTCCTGGCCGCCCTTCGCCTAGGTGCAGTGCCACACCCGGGTGGGCGATGGGGCGACCGCTGCACTGGCGGAAGCCGTCAAGACTGCTCTCAGTGGCTACGGATCGGGAGGGAGTTCCGCATGCCGCTGTTCCCCGTGCTCCGGTACTCGATGTGCGGTGTGGCAACTCTGGACGACAAACGCTACCCCAAGGCGCCGGAGTTCACCGCCGGCGCTGATGCGCCGGAGCCGCTGACTATGGACGTGTCGGTGCGGGCCTGAGTGCGCGTAGCAAGGGCGTAGCACGGGCCTTTCGAAGCTATCGTCGGGTTGCTGGTTGCGTGAGTGTGGAACGCGGAATGCCCGGAGTTCGACGGCTTCTCGCTGCACGCCGAGGTGTGCGTGCCGACGGGTTGTCGCAAGCGGCTGGAGCGATTGTGCCACTGCGCTGCGCGCCCGCCGATTGCCGAGGACTGACTGTCGCTGCTGCCGAACGGCGATGTGCTCTACAAACTCGAGCGCCGCTGTCGCGATGGCAGCACGCATGTGCAGCTCACGCCGCACACGCTGATCGAACGGCGACCTACCGGCATCGCGTCGTGCCGTTGCCGGCGGCCGAGATTCGGAGCGAGTGCCGGCGTGGGCCAAGCGAGAACGCGGTGCCGCCACCGGCTGCTGCGGAGGAAGCAGTCACGCCGCAGTCTGCCGCCGGGCCGAAAGCCGTTCGTCCCGCGCGCGCCAAAGACGATCCGCGCCCAGCGGTAGTTTTCGGCAGGCGAACGCTTCCTTCAGACCCGCTCGGACTTGACGGCATCGGCCAGCGGCACGAGCATCGGGCCTCCGCTCCCGGATGGTCTGGGAGCCCGCTTGCTTTTCCTACTCATTGCGCCGAGCGGGTGGCGAGCTTCCTCCTGGGCAAGGCCGGGCAGCAGGGCTACGCTGCCGAAGCGGCTACGCGCCCGTAATTTGCTTGGTCGCGCGGAGGTGACTTGTGGTGATGCCTCCCCGGGCCTGCACGTGTGGGAACGTGCCGCCTCCCTGAGCGAACCATGGCCTTCAAGAGTCTGTCGTCGAAGGAGCAAGCACCCGAGAGCCCCCAGGCCCTCTTCCAGGACCTGAAGACGAAGCAAGTTCCAGGGCTGCTCGTGCACCAGGGAGAGATCCTCCAACACTACATGGGGGCACTCGAACAACCCGACGTGGCGCTCCACCTCCCAACTGGCAGCGGAAAGACTCTCGTTGGGTTGCTCCTTGCTGAGTGGAGACGCCGAACTCGCGGCGAGCGAGTCGTGTACCTCTGCCCCACCCGTCAGTTGGTAACACAAGTCGCCGCCGCGGCACACAGCAAGTACGGCCTACGAGTCAATGCCTTTCTCGGGTCCAAGCACGAGTATTCACCTGCCGCCAAGACTGCCTACCTGGACGCGGACGCAGTAGCAGTCACCGCCTACAGCTCCCTCTTCAACATTAGGCCCTTCTTTGAGACCCCCCACGTCTTAGTGCTCGACGACGCCCACGCCGCGGACAACTACATTTCCAGCAACTGGGCCCTCTCTATCCACAAGGGCGAGCACGAGGCACTCTTTGCGGCGCTCGCGCACGTTCTTGGCCCGACGCTATCTGCCATCGATCGCGAATCTCTCGCGGGCCAGGACGATAGCCCTTGGGCGCAACAGAGAGTCGACAAGCTGCCCACGCCCACCCTTTTCCAGCTTGCTTCGGCCATCACCTCCATTCTCGACACCCATTGCGTCGAAGGAGACCTTCACTATCGATGGAGTAATCTCCGTTCACACTTACTGGCATGCCACGTCTATTTCAGCGCCAGTTCGATGCTGATACGGCCGCTCACCCCTCCGACAAGTACACACGCCCCATTCGCAGAAGCACGCCAACGCGTTTACATGTCCGCAACACTAGGGCATGGCGGCGACCTTGAGCGCATCACGGGCCGTCGGAGCATCCACCGGCTTCCGTCACCCCAGTCCTACGTCAAGCGCGGAGTCGGTCGTCGCTTCTTCATGTTCCCCGAGAGGTCTCTCGCCCCGGAAGGCTGCACCCAACTCCTCAGCGAACTGGTAAAGCGCACGCCTCGCACGCTGTGGCTCGTCCCGAGCATGACGCGCGCAGTGGAAGTGACCAGTCACGTCCGAGATACACTGCAATACGTAATATTCACGGGAGCAAGCCTAGAAGAATCGAAAGATGCTTTTGTCGCCACGCCCCATGCCGTCTGCGTTGCCGCCGGCCGCTATGACGGCATCGACCTGGCGGGTGACGAATGCCGACTCTTGATAGTGGACAACATATCTACGGCCACGAGTCTTCAGGAGCGCTTCTTCGTGCAGAGGACAGCGGCGCGCGCGCTCCTGTCTGATCGCATCCAAACCAGAATCGTGCAGGCCTTCGGGAGATGCACAAGAGGTGACACTGACTTTGCTGCGGTTGTCGTGCTCGGCGACGATGTCGGCAGATATGTCGGATCCCTTGAAGAGCGACGACACTTTCACCCCGAACTTCAAGCTGAGCTTGCATTCGGCATTGCTCAGTCGAAAACCCAGACTCTCGCGGGATTCGTGGAGAACCTCCAGCACTTCCTGAATCAGTCAGACGCCTGGGAGCAAGCCTCTTCAAAGATTCTGCAACTTCGCGACAGTGCCACCCAGGCCAGCGGAGAGGCTTTGAAAGACCTAGAGAAATCCGTGATTGATGAGGTGCAATACGGAGTTGCTATGTGGGATGGCAACTACTTGGCTGCGATTGCCTCCGCGCGCTCCGTCCTCGGCCACCTCGTTCACGCCGACCTTCGAGGATACAGAGCACTATGGAACTACTTGGCGGGCAGCGCCGCCTTCCTGCATTCGAACCTCGACGCAAAGTATGCGGAGGTGTCGAGGCAGTTCTATCTCGCGGCGGCGACCGCCGCCCCGTCCTTGTCGTGGCTCCACAAGATCGCGTTGGCACCAGAATCCGAAGATGGGCTGCCGGCGATCGATCCTCTTTCCTCTATTGTCATTGACCGATTCGAGCAACGGCTCGCGGACCTTGGGATGCAGCATGATCGCAGATTTGCCGTGGAGGAGCGCTTCATACTGGAGAATCTCCGTTACGTACGGCCCACCGACAAAACACCGGAGGAAGAGCGGGAGCGCTTGTCGAGCCTCTTCGAACAGGCCCATGCCCGACTTGGCAGCTTGCTCGGGTACCTAGGGGGCACATCCAATCTCAAGGCCGCACCGGATGCTTGGTGGATCGTAGACAGCAAGCTCGCGTTTGTCTTTGAGGATCATTCAAGTGCCGGTGAGCAAGCGCAGGTCGACGCAACCAAGGCGCGTCAAGCCGCATCGCATCCCATGTGGCTTCGGGCCAATCCTCCAAGGTCCGCATTGGATCCAGACGCCACCATCGTGACCGTTCTCGTCACGCCTGCAAAGCGTGCCCAGGACGAATCCCTGGCTTTCCTGAGCACTGTCCGGTGCTGGCCCGTGGAGGAGTTCTGCAAGTGGGCCAAGAATGTCCTCAGAGTCGTTCGGAGCCTCCGAAGCAACTTTGTTGCCGGAGGAGACATCGCTTGGCGTCAGCTAGCCTTCTCGGAGCTTGCAGCCGCGCATGCGACACCATCGGCGTTGCGCGATCACATGGCGAGCATGACTGCCGACAAGCTGTTCGCTACGGAGCCGGGATGAGGTTCCTTGGCGGCCATTCAGGTCTCCTCAACTCACGCCGCGAGTAGTGATCTTGCCTCGAAAAAGTGGACTGATCTCGCCCAGGAAAAGTGGACACCCCGGAGTCGCGAGGCCTTGGAAGAATGAATGATCAGCCAAGCACTTCAGCGATGACCGCCCGGACCCGCTCGAGTGCCGCGCGCAGCCGCGACCGCTCCCGCTCGCCGCCTTGGACTGCCGCCACGATCTCGGCGATACCGTTCAGGCTCGCGCTGGTAGGCACCTTCCGCGGGCGTCCTGGTCCACGCCTCGCCGGCTGCCCGCTGGTGGACTTGACGTTGTAGACGAGGCTCACGGTGCACCCAACTTTCTGCGCGATGTCGGCGGCGCTCATGCCGGTCTTCAGGAGTTCGCGGACCTGCCCGGACTTCGATGAGGCATCCGCGGGCCGGCCACGCTTCGCTGGCGACCGTGCATTCTGTGTAGGCATGAGCCCCAGTGTGACAGAGGGAGTGTTGAGTTGCACGAGTCTGGGCGCCACGTTGCCGCATTCATTGGGGCCAAAGCATCCTCAGGTTGCGTCTCGTTGGCTTCTGGTCTGTCCTCGGCGGCAGGGCGCGAGTGCCCAGAACCAGGTGTGCTCGCCGACGACGTCTCAGCGAGCGCTCCTGCGCCCACGGTCAGGCCGATCAACCTCTCGCTCCGCACGCCGAACCAGATCGGACACCGTCATCCGGAAGGCTGCGGCGAGGAGGCCCATCGTGAGCAAGCTCGGGGAGTGGTGGCCCGCCTCCAAGAGGCTGATGTACGGTTGCCCGGTCCGAGCTTGGTGAGCCAACTCCTCCTGCGACAACCCCTGTGCCTTGCGCAGCTTGCGCAGCACCTTGCCGAACGCCAGGGTCAGTCCATCGCTGGCCACCTTGACCAGCGTCCCGACCGTGGCGTAGCCTGCTATTCAGAATACTGATGTCGGGCAGTACCAGCACCCTGATTCGGGTTGATGCGAGCCGAGAGCGTACAGGAGACGCCTGATGGGAGGCCCGTACCGAGCGAGGGTCTCCCTGGCTCTGGCGCTCAGCATGGGGTCTTGTCAATTCCCACAGCAGGACGCCCCAGCGTCAGAGTCCCTCTCCAGCATTCGTTCGCGCGCGGAGTCCGGTGATGCCAATGCTCAATACGAGCTCGGAGTTGCTCTCAACTTCGGGACGCTTGGCGCTACGCGGGACCAGCATGAAGCCGCCAAGTGGTGGCAAAAAGCTGCTGATCAAGGTAACGCGCCTGCCCAGTTCTGCTTGGGTGGTTACTACGCTCTTGTTGAGAAGAACTCGCCAGAGTCCGCCAAGTGGCTCGGTCTGTCGGCAGCACAGGGACTTGGTGTGGCAAGAATTGTGCTCGAAGACTCTGCGGAGAAGGGCGAGGCCTACGCGCAATGGTTCCTCGCAGCGATATACGACTACGGAAGAGGAATAACTCCAAACGGGCCCGAAGCCTTGAAGTGGTACACGAGGGCGGCAAGGCAGGGGCTTGTTGAAGCACAATTCAGCTTGGCCCGTTGCTACGCAGAGGGGCGTGGTGTCGAACCAAGCTTGAAGGAAGCAGTGGCTTGGTACACGACAGCGACTCGTAGGAACGACCCGGCGGGAAACATCGATTGCGGGCGCTTCTTGTATGGCACAGGATTCCTTATCACCGGCGACGGGTACCTTGTTACCGCCCAGCACGTTGTCGCCGGAGCCATTCAGGTAGCCTTGGTTGCCGGCAGCGATTACACGCCGGCATTGGTTGTACATGTTGACGAGTCAAGCGACCTTGCGCTACTCAAGGTGAAAGGGACCTTCGATTCCCTGCCCATAGTCCAAAGCAGCAGCGTCAAGCTGGGTGCTACTGTCGCCACTGTCGGGTTTCCAAACATCGGTTTGCAGGGAGTCGCCCCAAAACTCGCGAAAGGCGAAGTTGCCGGCCTGTCTGGCCTGCACGATGACAGCCGTCTCTTCCAGATCAGCGTTCCGATCCAGCCAGGGAACTCCGGCGGCGCAGTCGTAGACGCGACAGGAAACGTCGTCGGTGTCGTCGTTGCAAAGCTGGATGAGCAGGCTGCACTTGCGAGTACCGGGCACCTTGCCGAAAACGTCAACTACGCTGTGAAGAGCAGCTGCCTGATCACCTTCCTTGAGTCCTTGCCTGCTGTGACAGCAAGGCTCAAGAGGCCGAACATTGGCGAGCCTCGATTCGAGGATGTCGTGGACGACGTGCAAAAAGCCACTGTGCGCGTCTTGGTGTATAGGAGAGACAAGGATCGGTAATACGGGAGGGGCAGACGAGTTGCCGGGGATGGCGTAGACCGCGTCTATGGAGCCTCAACATTCCGGCGGCCTGGGAGGGCCCAACAGCAGCTATCCACCCCTCTCCACCCCGGGGGCCCCCTGTGCGGTTGGCGATGACTGCGACGGCCAGCTGGCAGCGGTGCACAGTGAACTCCGGTCGCACGCGCGAGACTTGCAACGGCGGCAGGGAGACAAGCGAATCGCCGTCGGCACATAAGCGGACTGGCGGCAATCTCGCAAGAAACGCTAGGCGCCTTACATGGTAAGTAAGCGCGACTTGCGGCGATGACTGGTGGCGAATCTACAGATTCATCGACATTCTTTGAAACCTTGCGGGCACTCCTTACGTAGTAGGCATTGCGTGCGCGGCACTTCGTCGCGTACGTGAAGCGGCCCCCGCAAGCGTTGATGCGCCGGCGAGGGCCTAGACCAACCCTGGTGTTAGCAGGAGTCAGTCATGGCCGACAAGGCTACCGGCGCCACCGCGCCGCCACACGTCCCGATCGGGCGTGAAGCGTTCCTTTCCATCCGGCTTACCCGTGGCCCCGACGACGCGTACGCGGCCGTCTGCCGGATCCTCGCCGAGTCCACCGATGCCGGCGATGCCCTCGCCGAGTGCTCGGACTGGATCGGCGGACACGGAGTCGAATCCGTCGCCCTGGCGGACGGCGACGAAGTGCAGTACGTGAACAAGGGCGACACGTACGACGCGACCCTGTGCCATTCCCCCGACCGGGGTTACTTCGTTTCTTCGTGGGGTGACGTGTACGAAGCGGCGGACCGCGCCCGGGAGGAAGAATCCGGCGAACGGCGGTGCGCGTACTGCTCGGAATGGTCCGAGAAGGAGCAGCCGTGCGGTTCCTGCGGTCGCGACCCGGAGACGGGCGAGCCGTGGGCCGAGCAGCTGCGGCACGTGCGGCTTGAGACGGGCCACACCCTGCGGACCTGGAACACGGGCAAGACTCGCGGCGCCGGCATGATGGCCCGCACGCGGATCGGCTACGAACTGTCTGGCCCGGACGGCGTACGGATCTTCCGCGGTACCGACTTCACGTCGTCCCCGATGCATGCGGACGACTCCGACGATGCCCTGCGGGCGCTTCTCGGTTTCTTGACCCTGCGGCCCGGCGACACGGACCGGGAGTACTTCGACGGCTACACGCCGGCGCAGCTGGCTTTCGCCGCATCGTCGAACTGCGAGTACCTGCAGTTCATCTACTCGGACGACGGCGAAGGCACGTTCACCGACGTCGACGCCGATGGCGAAGGGAGCGCAGAAGCATGATCCGCGAACAATGGCTTTGCGGCCTTGTCGATGCCCTGCGGTCGACGTTCGCCGAACTGGGCTACCCGCTGCCGGAGCGGATTCGCGTCTCCTGCGGATGGCCGAGTAAGTCGGCGCTTTCGAGCAAGAATCGCCGAATCGGCGAAGCGTGGTCGCAGCGGTGCTCCGCGGACGGCACGCACGAAACGTTCCTGTCGCCGGTGCTGGCCGATCCGGTCGAAGTAGGCGCCGTGCTGGTGCACGAACTGGTGCACCATGCTGTTGGCGTCGAGCATGGCCACAAGGGCCCGTTCCGGCGCTGCGCGCTTGCCGTCGGACTCACGGGGCCGATGCGGGCCACGACGGCCGGGCCAGCACTCGCAGAGCGTTTACATCGCCTCGCCGAGTCGATCGGCCCGTACCCGCATGCCGCCCTTGTCGCCGGCGACGGCCGCAAGAAGCAGACGACGCGCATGCTCAAGGTCCTGTGCCCGGACTGCGGTTGCATCGTGCGCATGACCCGGCAGTGGCTTGACGACGCGGGCGTGCCGACGTGCGCCTGTGGCGGCATCATGCAGGAAGGGGGGGCCGGCCGATGACCATCGAGCGCCTCGAAGTCCCTGCGGGCATCTACGCGTGCCGCATCGCCGAAGTCCGGCCGGGCACCACGCGGGCGGGCGACGAACGCTGGTCGCTCTGCCTTGTGGTCACCGATGGTCCCTTCGCCGGCAAACATGCCGCCTGGGATTTCATCGTCTTCAGTACCCGCGGCCGGTGTCGCGCGCGGCTGGTGTTCGCGGCACTCGACGTGCCGGCGAAAGGCAAGGTGACCGTCGGACCGTTCGACCTTGAGGGCCGCGTCGCCCTCGTGGAAGTCCGGCCCGTCGAGTACGTGAACCCGGACGGGCAGACCGTTCGGCGCAACGACGTTCCATACGACGGCTGGCGTCGGCTGCCGACCGCAGGGAGGGCCGAGCCATGAGGTTCGACAAGAACAAGGACCCGGCGGCCCTCGCCGCGAAGGATCCGACCCGGTACGCGATCCAGGGAGTTGCCGTCATCGAACGCGATGGCGACACGTTCCTGGCCGCGACCGATGGGCGTGCCCTGACTCTCGTTCGTGCGCACGCCGAAGACGGCGACGACGCCGGCAGTGGCCGGATCTACCCGGTGGCCGCGTTCGCTGCTGCTCGCAAGGCCGCGAGGCGGAAGGCGGACGCAACCGTCACCTTGAACGGCGCCGCGTTCGTCGCGGCCGACGGTGCGCGAACCGAGTTCGCCAAGGTCGACGGCACGTTCCCCGACGTGCACAGGATCGTGCCAACCAGCAAGCCGGAGCGTGTCCTGCGGCTCGATGCCGAGTACCTCGCCCGCATGCAGAAGGCACTCGGCGCCGATGGCGTCGAGATCCGGATGCACGACGACGATCGCGACCGCATGCCGTTGACCATCGTGCCGATCTACCTGGGCGGCGGCACCGACGACGGGTCGCTCGGCTTACTGATGCCGATCGGGGGGAAGTGACCATGGCCACCCGATCCAACAAGCAGAAGCGCGAGGCGGCCTTTGGCCGCTTCGTGCTGGCCATGCTCTGCGCAGACGGTCCCGATGCCAGCGATCGCCTGGGCCGCATGGTCGAAGAAGCACAGCGGCTCGGACTCGCGCAAGCCAACACAGCTGCGGACGAGGACACCGATCCTTGGACGCTGCCGCCATCACCAGCGTGCGGGCACAGCACCTGCCGGCAGAACTGGATCGACAACGGCTGCAGCACGTGCGTTGCCGGGGACGCGCCCGCGTGGCTTGCCGGCGACGACGACGGCTGCCCGAAGGACGACCCGGACTGCACGGGTGGCAACGGCGACTGCCACGACGCCTGCGAACGGCCGAAGGCGCGCCCATGACCGGCGCCCTTGTCGAGCGGCGCACGTGGCGCCGTGTCCGGCTTTCCCTCGTTCGCGAGCGGGCGGACCGGCCGTACGCGCTGCGCCATGGTGGCGACGTCGTGGCCCTCGTGCGGGCGTTCCTTCGGGACGATCCGCGCGAGCGCTTCGTCGCGGTCTACCTGGACAACCGGCACCGGCCGATCGCCGTGCACGACGCGCACATCGGGACGTGTGCATCGTCGCCGGTGCATCCGCGCGAAGTGTTCGGCCCGGCGGTCATGCTGGCCGCGGCGGCCGTCGTCGTGGCGCACAACCATCCGTCGGGCGACCCGGCGCCGAGCGGCGAGGATCGGGCGGTCACCGAACGGCTCCGGGCCGCCGGCGAGCTGCTCGGCATCGCGGTCCTGGACCACGTGGTGCTCGGAGAGGACCGGTACTTCTCGTTCGCCGACGAAGCGTTCCACCAATTCGACGCGGGGGGCGCACCATGAACCTCCCGAACCGACTCCCCGCTGCGGCCCGCGTTGCCGCACGGGTGCGGTGGCCGCAGGGTCACCTTGTCCGGATTGGCAGCGCCTGGGCGATGGTCGGCAGGCTCAACGAAGGCGACGGCGTGCGCGGCTGGTTCGCGGTCCTGGTTGCCGGCTACGACTCGGCCGACGGCGAATCCTCGCCGCGGCTCTGGTGGACCGGCGCGAGCTGGGGCCACAAGCGCCGCCGCGATGCCGTCGCCGCAGCCACCGCCGCGGTGCAGGAGGGCCGGTAGCCATGGACCACGACCCGATCCATGCGTACTCGAGGGCGCAGGCCATCGCCGACGGCGTGCTGGTCGACGTGTCCCGGCAGGCCAGCCCTGCCGAGATGCTCGGGGGCTTCGTCGTCCCGGTCGCCGTGACCGCGGCGCTGTGGGAAGCCATCGAGGCGATCCCCGACAGCTTGGCCGGCATCGCCGACCCGAGAGGGCGTTTTCACGACGTCCTTTGGATGGCGAGCCTCGCGGTGCGGCGGTGTGAGCTGCACCGATCCGGAGGGCCGGCGACGTTCCGCGTCCACCTGCCGTTCCGAGGGAGCAGGAAGCGGCTCCAGTTGCTGACGGTCCACATCGGGCCCGGCGACGACGGCAGACCCTGCGCCACGATCGGCTTCCCGGAGGACTTCTGACCATGCACCAGAAGGCCATCGGCTACCTCCGTGTCAGCAGCGCGGCGCAGGCCAAGGACGGCAAGGACGGCTTCCCGCGCCAGCGGGAGGCCATCCGGGCCTTCTGCTTGGCCAGGAGGCTCGAACTGATCGAAGAGCATGCGGACGCTGGCGTCTCGGGAACCGTGCCCCTGGAGGGCCGGCAGGGCCTCTCAGGTGCTCTGGAACGGTGCGTCGAACTCGGCGCCGGCACCCTGGTCGTCGAGAAGGCAGATCGGCTCGGCCGCGACCTCATTGTCTCGGAAATGGCGGTCCGGGCCTTCCTCGAAGCCGGCGTGTCGATCGTGACGGCGGACACGGGCGAGAGTTTGACCGACGCGGATGGGGACCCAAGCCGGAAGCTCATTCGCCAGGTCCTGAACGCGGTCGCCGAGTACGAGCGCTCCGCACTGGTGGCGAAACTGCGGGCAGCTCGAGACCGGAAGCGGCGCGGTGGCGGACACGCAGTTGGTTGCTACGGGTTCGGGGAGCACCCACAACGACCGGACGAGGCCGACACGCTTGCCCGGATCCGCGAGCTGCGGCGGACGGCCAAGTGCCGTCGTCGGGCAACTTGCGGGGCTATCGCCGACACCCTGAACACCGAGGGGCGCGCTTCTCGAACGGGCCGACCCTGGACGCACGCGATGGTGCGGCATGTGCTGCAGGCTCGCGTTGCTCAGGTGGTTCATCGCGGAGCAGGCTGACCAGGTCATGGCCCGTTCGCTCTTTTTTTCGTACCATCGAGAGCGACCCCATAGGGCACTCCTCATTTCCATGGTCTCCACGCGACAGTTCGAGACAGATCAGTCGGGCAGCTACGGCAACGCGCAGCATCCGGAGTGCTTTCCGGCCAAGGAGGCACTGAAACTTGCTCGCATGGCGAAGGCAGTGGACCTGCTCGTCGAGCATCCCGCGCCAACGGTGTTCGTACTGTCGAAGGAGTTGAGGCTGTCCCGGGCAACCGTCTACCGCATGTTCGCGGAGCAGGGCTTCCAGATGCTTCTCCGCAAGGCTCTGGAGGGCCGGATCGGGCTGGTCGCACGCAGGGCCATGGACGTGGTCGAGAAGGCAATGGAAGAGGGGTCTCCCGCTCTCCGTTTCAAGGCCGCAACGTGGCTGCTAGAGCGTCACCACAAGCTGGGGAAGCTCGCAGCCGAAGACGACGCCAAGTTCCGAGGCACGCAGGCGGCGGCCCAGCTCCGAGCAATGCTTGCAAGCATGGACGCAGATCGCGCCGGCTCGGCGAGCGGGTCATCTGGCGGTGCCCTGCCACTCCCGCCAGAAGAGCAAAGCTACCAGGAGGCGGCGAAGGTCGCGGTCTTGCAGGCGCGAACGACTGCGGACGAGCTCGCCGATGCTGAACTGCTCGACGACGGCGAGACTGGCAAGCTCTGAAGTCGGCCGCACGTGGCGGACGGTCGCGTGCCACTGCGGGAGGTCCGTCCCTACTCCCATCCCTCAGTAACGGAGGCGAATCAGCCGTCGCTTCACTGGGAAAGAGTGGTGGTGACCTTCGCCCTTCGCTCCCCAGGAGACGCCTTCTCGGGACCGCATCCGGCTCGGAGAGTTCCCAGTGTACCGCTGGGCGATACCGGCAAGCAACCGGCTGCCATGATGGGTTGGCCAATGGCGGTTTTCACAGCCGCCTCGCTGGTCAGAAACGGACTCTCCCCGAGTCCTGAACTGCTGGAGACATCGGGTGGCCTGTCCGGGGCCGGTGTCCGGTCCGGGGTCTTGCAGACCCCCCGGACAGCCGGACACACGTCAAAGCCGGCCAGTGTCCGGCAACTGTCCGGTGTCCAGAATCGGCCGGACACTTCGCGCCGCGCCAGAATCCATGCGGCTAGCGTTCCCCAGGATCTGTCCGGCAATGTCCTGGCAGGCGGCTTGGGGAATTGTCCAGGCGACATGTCCAGCACGATCATCGGGCGCCCGGAGGTTGCCGATAGTGGTCGGCCTTCCCGCGGCCACCAGCATCGCGAACCAAGAGGCCTTCGATCGCCCATCGTCGCAGTTGCTCGTATCTGGCGCTACGGCTGTTGCGCATGACCGTGATCAGCGTGACAGCCGGCTGCCGCCCGCGTTCGCGGAGGATATCAAGCACAGCACGCAGTTCTGCCGCAGCCTCGTCAGTGTTGCTCGCCGTCTCGGGTCGGAACCCAGAGACATAGAGGCTCCTCACGTCGCCATCCTCATCTGTGCCGACAATGGCCTCAGCGAACGACACGATGAGTGGCTCGCTCTGCTTGCCGTCCTTGATCTTGTCGACCCAGAGCTTGCACTCGAGACTGGCGAGGCCACTGGGAATGGCGACACCGATCGCCAGGTCCACGGCTGCAGGCAAGGCACCTGAGCCCCGGGCTCGGTCCGACCGATCGTGCGGAGTGTGGTGCACGACCCCCGTCGCGATGCCGGGGAATCGCGTGCGCAGTCGGTCGATGGCAGCGACCATCGCACCCGCCTCACTCTGCCGGTTCTCATCGAGTCCGGCTGCAGCCATGCACCGCGCCCAGGTGTCGACAATCAGCAACGCCGGCGGCGTTGGCATGGCATCGATTGCACGGACCGTGCGTTCCCACCCCAGGGCATCGGTCAAGGGAGGAATCTCGGAACAGATGCGTAGGCGAGCATGCAACGAATCCGCGGGGTCGGCGATCCGCGAGACGCCTACCGCAGCTCGGAGCCGGTTTGCCATGCCACCGCCGCCCTCTCCGCAGAGCATCACGACGAGTCCAGGCGTGCAAGGGTGCCCAAGGAACGACGACCCATCCGCAACTGCAACCGCGAGGTGCAGAGCCAGGAAGCTCTTGAAGGTGCCCCACCCGCCGAACAGCATTGCCAATTCGCCGCGGGCCAGCCAACGACGCACGATCCAGTCGCGAGCTTTCATCTGGCCGAGTTCGAACGGGGACAGAAACTGCAATCGCCGTCCACCATGAGGCAACGGCTGTGGCGCGTCCGGATGGCTCGTCGGGGGAACTGAGCCTCGTTTCATCGAGAACGCCACGTCCTCGACGAGGCGCAACAGGTCAAGCATCGCCACACCATCGGTGAGCGCATCTGCCACGGCCGCGCGATCATGCAGGAAATGAGCGAGGCATGCGTACCCGATGGGCACATGTGCCCCCCAGCACTCCGCGACGCCGGCTCGATAGAGGTCGCCGGCGATTGCCTGCGCTGGGGCACCGACCAGCAGCACTTCGGATCCTGGTCCTCGTGGTAGTTCGACGTCGAGCCGCGCCCGTTCGCTCACCGCTGCAGCGCGCCGGCCGATCTCGCGCAGGAACTCGGCATCCTCGAAGTGCGACGTAACGATGAACCACGGAGGCGGCCAGTCTTCGAGCGGCGGCGAATCGGTCACGCCTCGCTGCCTGGGTCATGAGGAATGCGGTGCTTGGACAGGCCGGACTGTTCCCGATGTTGGCCAAACCTCGGCGCAGGAGACTGGCGTGGGCTCGGCTCGCGACCGTCGTGCGGCCTCCCTGAGTTGCATTGCATCACGTTCTCCGGGAGGTCCAAGCGCGCGTCGAAGCGCCGCACTCGCTTGAGGGCCAGCAGGAGGCGACCCCAAGACCTACTCTCCCTCGATCGGCTTGGCGGCACGCGAGGCATAGTGGTCCCGGATAGACGCACGCGCGACCGCCCATCGATGGGTCGACAGCCAAGGGCGAGTTGCATTCGCGGAACGGCGTCACGCGTCACCTCCTGCTGAGGCTGTGAGCGCTGCGCTCCACCGATCCAGCTCTTGGCGAGTGGTGCACCACGAACCGCCGACGAGGTAGCGGCGAAGACGAACTCCGCGGAGGCCGGCGGTGGTCCACCGGTAGACGCTGGCGAGTGAGACCCGGTGCCCTTCAGCTGTCTTCGGTAGGATGCGAGGAAGGTCGGACAGGCGAATCTGCTCTTCGCCCGCCCACCAGGGAATGTTGCGCGTTGAGCCGCGGTGTGGTGTGGAGGCCATCGTCACGATGGCGCGAGAGTCTCAGCCTCCTCACCTTGCAGAGCGTGCTTGCACGGATTGCACGACCGCTGTCATGACTTCGCTGCTACCGCGTCGCCGTCCGCAGTCCGTTGAAGTCTCGTTCGGTGCACCAGACCCTGCTTGCGGAGAGCCTTGAGATCACGAGAGATCGTGGCTGGATCCCAGGCATGCACGTAACTGGATGTCAACTTTTCCTTCAACTCCACGTTGGTCTTCAACGCCTTTCCCGACGCGCTAGATGGCAAGGCGCGCAAGATCTCAGTGCGACGTCCGATGACCTTGGACGATGGGATTCGCCGCTGTTCCGCAGACTCGGCCCTCACCCGAGCACTTAGTCGTCGCGGCAAGAGATCGCTCGCTAGCAGGCATTCTGCGAGTGCTTCCGACGAGGTCTCGTCGGGCACCCGCCCAAGCTCTTTCGCCAGCTTGTACGCCGGCGTGGCGTCCATGTTGGCTTGCTCCGCCGCGGTCGCCAAGGCATCGGCGGCCCTTGCTAGCCTCAACCTGGCGTTGCAGACACTGGGCGTCGCCCAGATGTCGACTGCTAGCAACTGTGCCTCGCGCAGACGATCCAGCAGCCTCCGAGCGGCCTTCCCGAACTGGTTGACAGCCCTCTCCGCGGCTTGAGCCGTCGCATTCGTGATCTTCAAGACATGCGCCTCTGTCCCTGCGCCTGCACGAAAAAGACGGGGGGACTGCGCAGGCGCGCGCAGCCGGCGCGCGGATCAAGCGCGCCGTTCCCCCCGGCGGCATTCTACCCACTACCCAGCCACCGCCTCACGGTCCTGCGGCGGCTTCGGTGAGATCGGTTCCCGCTCGAGTTCCACGACGACGCGGAAGGCCTCGCTACGGTCGCGGTGCAGGTAGCCCTCGGTGGTTGCTACCCTGGAGTGGTTTGCGGCAACGCTGGCGGCGTAGACCCCGAAGCGCTTTGCCGCGCGGGTCACGAAGCCATGGCGGACCTCGTGCGGCGTGAACCTCTGCACCTCCGCGCGCTCGCAGGCTCGTTCGATCGCTTGCCGGTAGGTGACCACGTCGTAGAGGTGGTCGAACACCCTGGTGGCGGCCATGTCGCGCTTCCTGGTGTAGTCAGTCACCGGCTTCTGGCGCGCCGCTCGACGCTCATCGTGCAACTCGGCCATCACACCGCACGGCGAGAAGATGTGGGCGGTCGGCGCGGCCTTGAACCCCTCGAGGATGGCCTGTGCCTTCGGGCCAAGGGCGTACTGCGTCGAGTGCCCGTGATGCGCCGTCTTGCCGTCGACGACGTTGTAGGTCCAGCAGGTCACCCCTTCGACGATCACCGGCGTTTGGTCGATGTCGACCCACCGCATGGCACAGATCTCACCGGGTCTTGCGCCGGTGAGCGCCTGCAGCCGCAGCATCGCCCCAACCTGGCGCGTGCAGACTGCGGCAACCTTCTCGACGTCCTCCGCTGACACCGCGCGCTTCGCACGCTTGTGGTCACGGTTGCCGGCCTCGGCGCGGCTCAGCGGGCCGATAGCTGAGACACCGAGCCACTGGTCACGCTTGAGCAATCCACGCTGGAAGCCCCATCGCAGTACTGCGCGGATGCACCCGATCTTGCGGTTGATGCCCCTGCGAGTCAGCCGCTTCCGACCCTCCAGGATGTCGCGGTGCTGCACGACGTGCGTCTCAGTGAGTCCCAGGAGGCGCAGATCACCGAAACGCTCGCAGAACTCATCGATGGCGATCTGCACGATGGCTCGCTGCGACGTTGGCACGCCGTTCTTGGCGTAGCGACTGGTGCTGTCGAGGAAGCTGGTGTAGCGCGAGCACAACTCGCGGACGGTGAGCAGCGCCTGCTCGACATTCGGCGCCGGCGCCAGCGGCTTCCGGCCGCCGGCCTCCCACCGCGCGACCAGCTCGGCGTAGCGCGTCGCCGCTCCTGCGGTTCCTTCACGACCGAGGTAGAAAACCTGTCCGCTGAGGACCACCCGCGCCTGGCCGCTGCTGTGCTTCAGCATGCCGGGCACCTTCCGCGTTCGTTGCTTCACCATCGCGATCTCGCTCCGTGCGTTGTGGTTTTTGACAGCCCCTGTCAAGTTTTGGGGGCTTCCACGCCGCACCGCCGGAAAGGCGGGATCGACCGAAGTGGTCGTTCAGCAACTGCTTGAAGATTGGTCGGAGCGAGAGGATTTGAACCTCCGA
>Ga0209488_10000172_pt1 | contig 50175 bp, 35 predicted proteins | sample Rivendell_Oct201_8_FD_188349 | JGI IMG/M metagenome (GOLD analysis project Ga0209488, IMG submission 188349) | Vadose zone soil microbial communities from the Eel River Critical Zone Observatory, Northern California, USA -... | ecosystem: Environmental > Terrestrial > Soil > Vadose zone >...
GGGCAGTGCGGCGTACACCATCACGCAGGCGGCAGCGACACCGACCTTCAGTCCGGTGGCAGGGACATACGCAACCGCACAGACGGTGACCATCAGCGATACCACCAGCGGCGCCACCATCTACTACACAACAAACGGCACCACGCCGACGACATCCTCGACGAAGTACACGGCGCCCATCACAGTGAGCAGCACGCAGACACTGAAAGCGATCGCGACCGCCACCGGATTCACGCAGAGCGCGGTAGGAACCGCAGCCTATACGATATCCAGTGGCAGCAATGTCATAAGCCTTGGCAATGGCTTCACAGCCGGGGCCATGGTTCTGAACGGCAAGTCAACTTTGAACGGCACGCGGTTACGCTTGACCGATGGCACTACAGGTGACGCCGCGAGCGCGTGGTACAACTCACCTGTCAACATCCAGCAATTCACCACCAACTTCAGCTTTCAGGTTACCGGTGGCACCAATCCGACTGCAGATGGATTTACCTTCGCGATTCAAGGCGGTTCGAGCAGTGCAATTGGCCCATCGGGAGCCGGTCTGGGCTATGGCGGAAGCGGTGGAATCGCCAACAGCTTGGCGGTGAAGTTTGACCTCTACAACAACAATGGCGAGGGATTCGATTCGACCGGCCTCTATGTAAACGGAATTGTGCCGACCACGCCGGCCGTGGACATGACCAGCTCTGGCGTGAACCTGCACTCAACGGATATTTTCAACGTGCAAATGTCTTACGACGGCAGCAATTTGACGATGACCATCACCGACACTACTACTAACGCCACCTTTACGAAAACGTGGCCCATCAACATACCCGCCACGGTAGGTGGGAACACCGCGTTCGTGGGCTTCACGGGAGGAACCGGCGGCAACACCGCGATTCAGGAGATCATCAACTTGACGATGACTTCGACTACCGCACCGGTCGCAGCGACGCCGACATTCTCTCCTGCGGCGGGGACCTATGCGACAGCCCAGACTGTAACCATCAGCGACGCTACGAGCGGGGCGTCGATTTACTACACCACCAATGGAACCACGCCGACGACGTCATCAACGAAATATACGGCACCTATCAGCGTAAGTAACTCGCAAATCATCCAGGCGATTGCCGTGGCAACCGGCTTCTCGCAGAGTGCGGTTGCGAGTTCGTCGTATACGATCACTAGCGGAACCACCATCATAAATCTCGGCGGCGGATTTACAGCCGGAGCGATGATTTTGAACGGCAAAGCAACGTTAAATGGCACCCGGTTGCGGTTGACCGACGGTGGAACGGGTGAAGCCGCAAGCGCTTGGTACAGTTCGCCGGTGAACATACAACACTTCACCACCAACTTCAGTTTCCAGATTTCTGGTGGCACAAATCCGCCTGCGGATGGATTTGCTTTCGTGATTCAGGGCGGTCCCAGCACTGCCATTGGACCATCGGGCCAGGGGCTGGGTTACGGAGGAACTGGCGGAATCACCAGCAGTATTGCGGTGAAGTTCGACCTTTATAGCAACAATGGCGAGGGCTCCGATTCAACCGGTCTTTATCTCAACGGCGCTGTGCCGACCACACCTGCCGTAGACATGACCAGTTCCGGTCTGGATTTGCACACCGGCGATGTGTTCAATGTGCAGATGACTTATGACGGAACCAATTTGACGATGACCATTACCGACGCTGTGACGAATGCAACTTTTACCCACGCGTGGCCGATCAACATACCAGCGACAGTGGGCGGCAATACGGCCTACTCAGGATTCACCGGCGGAACTGGCGGCTATACCGCGATCCAGGAAATCATTAACTGGACAATGTAATTCGTCTGACTGGTGCGACCTGTTGCTCCAGTTTATGCTGACAACGGCGAGCTTTTACCCGATACCGTCGAGGGTTCCAGAGCCCCGTTCGCGCTTCTTTTGAAACTTGCAGAGGTGGCCAGCGCCAGCATCTCCGGTTGCATTGGATACTGATACCTAAGGCTTTCAAACCTATGCGTCACATAATGTGAGCGGTACGTGAACCGCATCTTGCTGAAGATGGTCATGGCATAGCAAAGTTGCGCGATGACGCAACGCGAAACGACGGCCAGCTGCTTGCGGTGGCAAAACAGGCCACGGATGGGTCCGTGGCCGAGAGACTAGCGTTGCGGCAGGCGCAGTCGGTGCCGGCTTGGCGGAACTGCAACGGAAGTTGCTGACCTGGAAAGAACAGTTGCTGCCCAAGCATCCCATGGCGGAAGCGGTGCACTACACGCCCAGCCAATGGGAGGAACTGACAGTGTTCACCAGCGATGGCGCGGTGCCCATCGACAACAACGCGAGCGAACGAGAGATGAAGGTAAGCGTCATCCGGAGACATCCGAAGGCCGTGTTGACGAAAAGCGCCTACGGATGCAGTCGGTGCCGGTGGCCATTGGCCTTGTAGCCTAATGTCATCCATACTGACGCGATGCGGACCGTTCTCTGCATGGTCTTGTTGGTGTTCTTCGCCGTCGTCGGCGCGCACGCTGATGCTCCTCGCAATGCCGGATCGAATTATTTTGACGAAGCGGATCGGATCTTAGCGAACAACTGGAACGCTGATGTTACCCGCCTGGCAGAAAGAGGTTGGGCGGCTGAGCGTGCCGCTGGCCCTTTTCATCCCGGTTTCTTGGACGGAGTATTCACCGCCGCCCGGATCTTTCGTGTCCTAGGTCGCCATCTACGGGTGCAATCGGTTTACTGAAGCAATAAAAGCAAGCGAGGGCTCCGCTCTTGCCGAAATCAGGGCGCGACTGAACTTCATGTTCGCACACGACCTCATCGGGGAGCGAGAGAACGTTAAAGCAGAAAGCATCTTGCGATCGGCTCTGTCCACAGAAGAGCGCTCGGGGCACAAGAGCGTATTGCATGTGGCGTTTATACCAAGCCTGGCGTTCGACTGGGGCTCGATGTTTTCACTATTGCAGCCCGTCTCCGGGCGGCTTGCGCCCTCGAGCGATTCCTTAAGAATCGCAGCCGGGACCGCCGGGTGATCCACACTCTTTCCACAGTTTTTCCCAATTCCAGATCTGGTACGCGCTCTTCAATGGGAATCCGAGCTGATGCGCGAGCATACACACCTGCCCGCGATGGTGGGCCTCGTGAGAAATCATGTAGCACAGCATTTCTAGGCCAACCGGCCAAGGCCGAGCCCAGCCGTCTCTGTGAAACTTCTCGATGCGGCCACCAGCTCCCAGCGCTTCAGCGAGCATCTCCGCACAGCCAGCGGCGCTGTCGGCCAATCCCGCACGGGCCTGCTTCGGCGTACAGTGCGCGCGGTTGAGCTGTCGTGGAACCTTCAGGTGCGGGGCAGTAAGCCTGACCCACTTGGTGCGGACATTGTGCACGTGCGTGAAGATCGCCGCGATGGTGCGGGCCTTGCCGGGCGGTTTGGCTCTCCAGGCGGCAGGGTCAAGGTGTTCGATAAGAATCTGGTTCATGCGATCATTGGCGGCAAAAATCAGGACTGCGGTTCGGCCGAGACGGAGTTCCCGTTTGTCACACAGCGGCACCTGCTCCAGCAGACGCCTCTTTGCAATGGCAATTTTCTCTTTCGCTGTGTAGTGCTTCGGTTGCTTCTTCATGCGTTCGCTCTTGTTATCTTAACGGGTGAACGCTTCTCTATTTCCGGCTGAACCGGATCAGACCAGTCTATCTCGTGGCTTTGCCTTACTTCCGTTCCCGCGTGGAAGGCACTGATGGGCTCATCCGAAACCGCGACAGCGCTTCGCCTAGATTCTGTATGAACGCCTCCGACTGAAATACATCTGCGTCCGCTCGCATGCTCGCCGGCGGTGCAATTGGCTCCAGCTCATCTAGCTGAAATTCCCTCGCCACATCCTCGATCACCTTCGGCTCAATCACCTGCTTCTGATCCACAAAAGAATTGATCAACGCATGCTCACACAATAAATTGATCACCCGCGGAATCCCCATCGAGAATAGGTACGCCGCATCCATCGCCTTCGCTGAAAATATACCGGACTGTGCTGGCGCCCCGGCAATTCTCAGGCGCTCCTGGATGTATTCGTGGGTTTGTTCAGTGGTCATGGGGGAAGTTCTGCAGCGTAGCGTAATTCGTTGCCGGAGTTGCCGCAATTGTGGAAGCTTTAGCTTATCTTCCAGTTCTGGCTGGCCCGACAGCACGATTTGCAGCAGCTTCTCGGTCGACGTTTCCAGATTGGTCAGCAAGCGAATTTCTTCAAGTACCGGGAATGTTAAATTTTGCGCTTCATCCACAATCAGCACCGCGGTTTCGCCGGCACGATAACGTTCCAGCAGCCAGTGGTTTAGTTTCATCAGCTGCTGGCTCTTGGAACGATTCTCACAGGGGATATCAAATTCCGCCAAAATAAAGTCGAACAACTGGCTGGAGTTCATTCTTGAATTGAACAGGAATGCAGTTTTGGTGCGGCGCAGATGCAGCCAGTCCAGCAGCCGGTTGACCAGGGTAGTCTTGCCGGTGCCTACTTCTCCAGTTAGCGTGATGAATCCCTTACGCGTCTGTATGCCGTACATCAGACCGGAGAGCGCTTCCTCGATCTGCTTCGTCAGAAACAGAAACCGCGGATCAGGATTGACGTTAAACGGATTTTCCTTCAGTCCGAAAAAGCTCTTGTACATAGTGATCTGGTCGTCTCCTTCGACCCTTTCTTGTCCTTTTCGCCTTCGGTGCTCTCTAGGGCAGCACGAATGGCCGGGTATGCCAGTTCACGCCAAGTGAAATCTGATTGGTGGTGAAGTCTCCGCCGCAATTGCTTGTCGTGCAGGTGCCATTGGCCCGTTCAATGTATCCCGTATAGCCCAGCGAAACATTGGCGTTATGTCCGATCGGGCGACTGGCCGCAATGTTTGCATAAATCGTGTCGTAGTTCAGATTTAGGTTCAGGTTTGGAACGCTGATCGTAGTGATCTGCGCAATACTGCGATTGCGCGCGTATCCGCCGTTGATATTTATGGTCCATAGCCGCGAAATTCTCCGCGTAAACGCTCCGTTCAGCTGATCCGTAGTCGCGCCCAGGAATACGCCGCTGCCCGCCGTCACACCGTGATAGTACGAACCGGAAATGCTTCCTGATGGAATCAGATACGTGAGCGATATGCTGCCGGTTCCGGCCACGGTTTGCGCCGAACTACCCGGCTGCGCCACCCGCAAATGGGTGATCTCTGGCCCGCCGCTGATCTGCAGTCCCAGCCGTCCGGTAATTTTTCTTCCGTACGCTAGTTGAAACGATTGGTCGCCCACCGCTTGATCAAATCCGATGTAGTGAAACGACGCATAACGGTAGACAACTCCTATGGTGTCTTCCCGCGACATCTGGTAGTTGAATCCCAGGCTTCCCAGATATTCATTATTTTCAATGTTGCCGGGATCCCGGAAGCGGAGCAGGCTGTCGATTCCGCCAAAAGTGAGCGAAGTCCTCCGCGAAAACGTATAGGTGCCCTGAATTCCAAATAAATTGGTGTACCGCGACCCGAATGGCGTGAACACCGATTGGCCTGGATCAAGTCCGCCGCCCAGTCCAGTAGAGACCGGTCCCAGGGAACCGCCAACGCCCGGCAGCGCGATGCCTGTGCCCGCTCCGAAGCCAAACTGCGATTGCGGCAGGTACGCGAATTGATCGAGTATCGTGAGCTGCATTCGTTCCCAGTTAAAAGTTTGCGATGCCCCGAGTTCCGAAAAGAACCCGTTGCCCAACGACGAATTGGTGGAAAACGTTGCTCCGCCCGTATAATTCAGCGCCAATTGCGACGTGCTCCAGGTCTTCAAAAGACTCAGATCGCCTGCCAGGTAATTTGTATCGCTCCAGCCGCCGCCGGTGCCCAAAAATCCATTCGACTGAATAAAATTGTTGTAGGACACGCCCGGCACCCAGTAGCTGTGCTTTTCCAGTGGCGTGCCGGCCGTAGGCTGTTGAAATCCGGTGAGCGGCCGCTGATCCGGCTGCAATGTGTCGGCAGGCGTTTGCGTATCCTGGTCGGCTTCGACGCCTATCGGGCCGTAGGTTCGCGCTGCAGGCTTCGGCTTATCTTCAGCTGAAGCTTGAGGTGGCGGTGGGGCTTGCGGATCCTGTGCGCGCGCCTCTCCGCTTCCGGCGAGATAGAACCAGAAGCCGAGGACCACCATAAATTTCACGATGTTTGAAAATTTTGTCATAAGCCCTCTTTACGGAACCACAATCGTATCGCCGGGCTGCAGTACGATGTTGTCTTCCTGACGGTTTCCCTTTACTACATCATTATAGTTGAATGGGTGTTTTGCCGGCTTGCCGCTCTCTGAACGCAACACATAGATTTTCTTGGTTCGTGCAAACTGCGTGAACCCGCCGGCGCTCGTCAACGCTTGCAGCACGGTCATATTGGGCAGCAACGGGAACGCGCCCGGCCGCGTCACCTCACCTGTCACATACACTCTTCGGCTGTTGATTTCCGAGATGCTGACCGTCACCTGTGGGTTGGTTATATATTTTTTCAGCCCTTCGCTAATCACATTGGACAGTTCCATCGCCGTCAGCCCTTCGGCCTGTACGTCATTTAACAGCGGCAGGGAAATCTTTCCGTCTGGCCTTACCGGCACAGATCGCGATATTTCCGCTTCTTTCCACACATCGATGCGCAGCACATCCTGCGGGCCGATCTTGTAGCTCGGATCACTTACCGGCACATTCTGCGTCGGCGCGGTTTTCGCCGTGCCTTTGTTTGCCGTTTGCGCCGCCACACTTCCCGCCGCCAGCAAGGTCCCCAGTCCAATCCATAGCAACACTTTCATCACTCATCTCCCTGCAATCTCTTGATTTGGGCCCCGTCCACGTCCATCTGTTTTATCTTATACAGCAACGCCTTGTAGCTTACTTGCAGTTCTCGCGCTGCCCGCTTCCGATTCCAGTGCGTTCTTTCCAGAGCCCTCAAGATCAGGTCCCGCTCTGCCAACCGCGACGCTTCTTTTGCCACCACTTTCAACGATAAGGACGCTCCGCTAGGGTATTCAGCACGATTGCTTCGCACCGGTTCCGGGCGCTTGAGCTCGGTAATTGCGGCGCGCGATTGACCCAGTGCCACCATTTTTCTCGCTAGATTCGCCAGCTCTCGAATGTTCCCCGGCCAGTCATAGCTGCGCAGCAATTCCTCTTCGTCCGCGCTCAAAACAGGTATGCGTTTTCCTACTTCCGCTGCATGCTTCTCGAGAAAATACTCCATCAGCGCCGTCACATCCTCTTTGCGATGCCGCAGCGCGGGCAGCTTCACGCATGCTCCGTTGATACGGAAATAAAGTTCGCGCCGGAACCTTCCCAGCCCGATCTCCCGATCCAGGTTTTTGGTCGCTGTGCAGATCAGCCTGAAACCCATCGCCCCGCCTGAGCTCATTTCCCGTTCTTGCAGCATTGCCAGCAGAACTCTTTGACAATCCAGGTCCAGTTCATCGATCCCGTCCAGATACAGCGTCCCGGCACTCTCCTGTGCCTCGGCGGCCCAATTCGCGGCCAATGAGGTCTTAACTCGCGACAGCAGCTCGCCCGGTTCGAGCACCGTACAATTCAGTTTAACCAGTGGAAGTTCCCGCACCGCCGAAATCTGATGTATCAGCCGGGCATATACGTCTTTGCCGGTCCCGCTCTCGCCCTGCACCAGCACCGGAATATCCGTCCGGGAAATCTCTCCCACGATGCTGTTGACGGGCAGAATAGCTTCCGAACGGCCGTATACAAACCCTGGTCCCGTCAGTATATCGAACCCGCGATTTACACCTGTAGCCATGTTTTCTCAGCAATGTTTCTGCAAGTGTTTAGCCAAGCAGTCGGAAAACTAAACGCCCGCGAGAGCATGTAAGTTGCTTATAACAGGCGGTTTATATCAGGAGCGTTCTATCCGAAGCGTTTGCGCTAGCAACACTGTGTCCTGCCCTGCTTCCACCATGTGGCAAAACTTTATCCCTTTTCGGCGTGGCTGAGCCTGCCAAATGCGAAAATACCTGGCTAACTTGTTTATTACGAATAGATTGCGGAGAACTATCCTACTCTTCGCCCACAGAAAAGTAGCCGCAATCCGGGTGTATGAACGCCAGCGCACTCACGCTGGCCTCCGGGTCCATCATGAACCCCTCAGTCAGTTCGACACCGATCTCCTCTGGTTTCAGCAATTTCCAGATACCAGCTTGATCCTCTAAGTCGGGACACGCTGGATATCCGAAGCTATACCTCTTGCCTCGGTACCTCGAGGTATACCGCTGGGCCATGGTCATCTCGGGCGGGTCGGGGAATCCCCAATCCTCCCGTATTCGCCGGTGTAGCCATTCCGCGCACGCCTCAGCCGCCTCGATCGCCAGCGACTGCAATCCGTGCGAGCGAAAATAGTAGCCTGCGTTTTTAGCTGCCTCCGACCGTTCCCGTACTCCTTCGCCAGCCGAAACCACAAACACCGCAACGTGATCGCGCTGCCCATTGCTGGCGGGAAGAATGTAATCGCTCAAGCACAGACGATCCCCGATTTTTTGCCGCTTCAACTTCCAAGTGTGCGCTGGCGAACTCTGGCCTGGAGCAAACACATGCAACTGCTCGCCCTCAGCCTCCGCCGCAAAAAATTGCCACACCGCTCGCACTTTCATAAATTTCGCTGCTTCTTCTTTCACTTCTTCCATAGCCGCGAAGAGTTCCACCGCTTTCGGTTCCCTGGAGGCAAGTTGCTGCTCAAAATTTCCACGATAGCCAAGATGCCGCCCGAACAACATGAACGGATTGATGTAGCTCCACACTTCGCGCAAGTCCGGCACCAGGCGCACCTTGCGATCGAGATAACCGACTGGCTGAATCGGCAAATCGGAGCGCACCTTCGGCGACCGCGTCACCGCCGGCAGCTCTTTCACCGTCACTGTCGTCGTTACGCTCACTCCACTGGTTGCTTCACCGTGCGCGCGCAGCACCGTCTCTCGCGTCGCAGGGTCCATCAACTCGTTCATCAACCGCAGACCGGTCATCGCGTCTTTCGCGTAGCACACCGCATTTCCGTAACTGGGCGCGATTTTCGTCTGCGTGAATTTCCCAGATAGCGCCGCTCCACCCACCAGCAGCGGAATCGAAATTCCCGCATCCTTCAAATCATTGGCCGTGATCACCATCTGCTGCGCGCTCTTCACTAGCAAGCCCGAAAGCCCGATTGCGTCCGGATGATGCTGCTGATATGCCTTGATCAGTTCTTCCGGCGGCACCTTGATTCCCAGATTCACTACGTCATACCCGTTGTTTTTCAAAATAATCTCAACCAGATTCTTCCCGATGTCGTGTACATCGCCCTTGACCGTCGCCAGCACGATTCGCCCACGCTTGGCCGTGTCCGCCTTCTCCATGAACTGTTCCAGATGATTCACCGAAGCTTTCATTGCTTCCGCGGACTGCAGCACCTCCGCCACAATCAACTCATTGGCATTAAAAAGTCTGCCTACTTCGGACATTCCCGCCATCAGCGGCCCATTGATAATTTCCAGCGGCGGCACTCCCTCTGCCCGCTTCTTCTCTAAGTCCGCGATCAATCCATCCCGCGTGCCCTCAATAATGTAGTTCGCGAGTCTTTGATCCAGTGGTATGTCTTCCGCGCGTAGCTTTTCTTTTTTCTTCGTCGTCCGGAAATGCTCGGTGATCGCCGCAATATGGAATTGATTGATCGCCGCGCGTTGCTCCTTATTCTGCTCGCGCCAATCTGCCGGAGCGCTCTTCAACAACTCGGCGCGCGGATTCGCGACATCCACCTTCTTTGCCGGATGCTGAAACAGTAGATTCTCCGCCAACTCCCGCTCGTGTTCCGGAATCGACGCAAACCGTTCCAGCTTTTCCGTATTCACAATCGCTAAGTCCAGCCCGGCTTTTGTGCAGTAATAGAGAAACACCGAGTTCACCACTTCGCGCGCGCCAGCCGGCAATCCAAACGACACATTGGAAATTCCCAGTATCGTCCGCACATTCGGCAAGGCCTGCTTGATAATTCGAATTCCCTCGACGGTCTCCACCGCGCCACCAATATAATTTTCATCTCCCGTGGCACATGGAAACACCAGAGGGTCGAAAATAATATCCTCGGGTGCCATTTTGTATTTTGTCGTCAGCAGCTGCAAGGATCGCTTTGCGATCTCCAGTTTCCGCTCGCGCGTAAACGCCTGCGCCTGTTGTGGGTCCTCATCAATACATCCCACCACCACCGCGGCGCCGTAATCATGCGCAATCGGCACCACCTTCTCGAACTTTTCTTCGCCATCCTCCAAATTGATCGAATTGATGATCGCTTTCCCCTGGCAGTAGGTCAGCGCCTGCTCCACCGCCGCAGGGTCGGTCGTATCCACCATCACCGGCGCTTTCACTTTGCGGATTAATTTTTCATAAAACGGCGGAATGTCCTTGCGTTCATCGCGATCCGTGCTTTGCAGGCATACATCCACGATTTGCGCGCCGCCTTTCACCTGGCGCCGCGCAATTTCGCTGGCCTCTTCCCACTTTTCCTCCGCCACTAAATTCTTGAACAAGCGCGAACCAATCACGTTCGTTCGCTCGCCTACCAGCAGCGGCCGCGTGCTCTCGTCCACCTCAACTGTTTCAATCCCCGAATAAACAGCTCGGTGCGTCTCACGCGGCAGCACACGCGGTTTTTTCCCCTGCACCATTTGCGCAATCGCAGCGATGTGCTTCTCTGTGGTTCCGCAGCAACCGCCCACCAGGTTCAACCAGCCGTGGTCCACGAATTTTTCCAGTTGCGCCGCCAATGAAGTCGGCGTCTCCAGATATTTGCCTTCCTCATCCGGCAATCCCGCGTTTGGATAACACGACACAAACTCGCCCGTCGAAGCACTCAGCGTTCGAATGTGATCCGTCATGAATTCCGGCCCGGTGGCGCAGTTCATCCCAAACGCCAGCGGCTTCGCATGGCGCAGCGACGCCCACATCGCTTCCACCGTCTGCCCCGCCAACATCGTTCCCATGGGCTCGATCGTCACCGACACAATCACCGGTACTTGGCTGCCTATCTCCTTCGAAAGCCTTTCAATCGCCAACAACGCGGCCTTAATATTCCGCGTGTCCTGGCAGGTCTCCACCAACAACAAATCAGCGCCGCCTTCCACCAACCCCTTGGCCTGCACGTAGTAATTTTCCCGCAGCCCTTCGAACGTCACTCCCCCGGTAACCGTAATCGCTTTCGTCGTCGGCCCCATGGACCCAGCCACAAACCTGGGCTTGGCCGTCGTGTGGAATTCGTCCGCTGCAGCTCGCGCTAGTTCCGCCGCCTTCTTGTTCAACTCGTGCGCTTCGGCGTCCAGCCCATACTCCGCCAGCACCAGAGGCGTCCCGCCAAAGCTATTGGTTTCCACCATGTCCGCGCCAGCCGCAAAATATGCCCGGTGTATATCCAGCACCACGTCCGGCCGCGTCCGCACCAGCACCTCGTTGCAGCCTTCGAGCGTAGCTCCGCCAAAATCCGCGGCCGTTAAGTCGCGCTGCTGCAGCATCGTTCCCATGGCGCCATCCAGTATCAGGACACGCTGCTCCAGCAACTCCCGTAAATCCTTGCCTAGGTCTTTGAAATTTCGCATCCGAGGGGTTAACCGCTTCGCGCGGTCACCTTCAAAATTGACCGTTATGGTCATCCTAAAGGTTATAGCTCCTTGAGGCCCAGCTGCCGGTCCGTCTCCCCAGTGTTTCGGGGGATGCCAGCCGACGCCTCTATTTTACGCGGCTTTTGCTCAGGAATCGAATTACCTTCAAAATTGCCTTAGACAACAGCCCTCATTCCGAGCCTGCCTGCCGCAGGGGGCGAGGAGTCTCTCTTTCCTCTTGAGCGCTCAGCGAGGCCGAAAGCGCTGGCGGAAAGACATCCAAGTTGTCAGTATCAATTCGTGAACAACTCGTTCCAACCCTCTTGCCCGTTCGGCCAGTTTTCACTACCCTGACAACGGTGGCTACTAAACGCTCCAACTCACCTAAGCTTTCCATCTGCCTGCTCTCGCCTCATCCTCTTGTGCTGAGCGAGTTCGAGCGCATTCTGTCCAAACAAGATTTCAAGGTCATCTCCAAGCAGCTCGAGTCCACTTTGGCTCCGGATCTTCGCTCCTTCGAACCGCCCAAAGCTCAGGTTTACGTAATTGACGCCCACGCGGCTCGTCAGGCTACCGGCGCACTGCTCTCCAACATTCTCGAGCGCCATCCCGACGCCCGGCTGATCGTCGTTGGCGAAGCCCATCAGGATGCCAACAGCTTTTCTTTACTCCGTCTCGGCGTAAAAGGCATTTTGACCTACACCGAAGCTCGCGATCAGCTCATTCGCGCGTTGCCGCTTGTCGCTACCGGCGGATTCTGGGTGCCGCGCACCGTTCTATCTGGTTTCGTGGATTCCATCCTCTCCGGCCAGACGCGCCGCCTAAAATCAGATTCCGTCGCCAATCTCAGCCGCCGCGAACAGGAAGTCCTCGATTCGCTTTTGGAAAATCTCTCCAACAAAGAAATCGCCAGCAAACTCAACATTGCCGAGCGCACCGTAAAATTCCACGTCTCCAATCTCCTCAATAAATTCGGCGTGCGCCGCCGTGCTGATCTGATCCTCCTCACCTTCCAACGCCGCATGGCCCCCGACGCCTGACGCCTTTCTTGGTAGCGCCCGGCGTCTGCGGCGGGCGCCTTTGCAGTTCAGCGGCTCTCAACTCTAATCCCCAATCCCTAATCCCTTCCTGCTCTTTACTCGCAATCCGCTCCGCCGTTAAACTCTCTCCTCAATATCCATGGCCTATCCAAGATACAATCCCCTGGCGCTCATCGATCCCAAGCTCTCCGTAGTCATCCCCGTTTACAACGAACGCGCCACCATCGACGAAATCCTTCGCCGCGTCATCGAAACCGCGCCGCGCAAGGAAATCATCCTGGTGGACGACTGCTCCACCGACGGTACCCGCCAAATCCTGGAAAAAATGTTGCAACTCCAGAATGCGGGGGAAACCTCCGCTCCCGCCCTGGACGGCGCCGATACCATCCCTCTCCGCGACATTCGCATTTTTTTTCAAACCAAAAATCAAGGCAAGGGCGCCGCTCTGCGGCGCGGCTTTGCTGAAGTTACCGGAGACATCATTCTCGTTCAGGACGCCGACCTCGAGTACGATCCCCGGGACTATGGCAAGCTCCTCGAGCCCATCCTCGACGGCCGCGCCGACGTAGTCTTCGGTTCTCGTTTCCTCGGAGGCCCGCAACGCGTCCACTATTTCTGGCACTACGTCGCCAACAAATCTCTTACTCTGCTCTCTGACATTTTCACCAATCTAAAACTCACCGACATGGAAACGTGCTACAAAGTTTTCCGTCGCGAAGTCCTGCAGGGCATCCAGCTGAAATCCGATCGCTTCGGCTTCGAACCGGAGATCACCGCTAAAGTCGCAAAAGGGAACTGGCGCATCTACGAAGTTCCCATCTCCTACGCCGGCCGCACCTATGAAGAAGGCAAAAAAATCACCTGGAAAGACGGCGTCCAAGCCCTGTGGTGCATCATCCGCTACCGCTTCCCCGACTGATTCGGCTGCCGCCCGCATTCCTGCTTTTGTAGCGACGACCTTCAGGTCGCCATCTTTCTTGTGTAGCAGCGGCCTGCTTGCCGCAGGCAAGCTTCACGCCGCCGCTCTTCTTTGCCTTTCGTTTTTTCCGCTTTTATCCTTTTTGGAGTGCAGTAACCCAGGTGCCGTTTTTAGCACCGCCAATCAGACCACCGCAACGCCAGCAATTCCGTTCTCTCACCGACCGCACAGCACCGACCCTGCTGACGAACCCGCCCCGCTCAAGTTATCCTAATCATTCGCGATGCCCGCTTTCCACATCGAACAGTTCGGCTGCCGCGCCACCCAAGCCGACGGTGCCGCCATAGAACGCCAACTCCTAGAACGTGGCTGCACGCTCGCAAATTCCCCGAACGCCGCCGACGTAGTAGTCCTGAACACTTGCACCGTGACCGCCGCCGCCGACGCCCAAGCCCGCGACGCCATCCGCAAACTCTACAGAATAAATCCGGCCGTTCAAATCATCGTCACCGGTTGCTACGCGCAACGCGCCCCGGAAGAACTAGCTGCCCTCCCCGGCGTCACCTTCGTGGTAGGCAACTCCCACAAACCACAAATCCCCGATCTCGTGGTCAACTCTTATTCCTCGCCCAGCCCGAATTTTGTACCTGTGCACAAGCTCGCTGGTTTCTCTGTTGCGAATCGCACGCCCGCCGGCCAGCATGGCGATCGTTCTGTAGGGGTGCAATATATTGCGCCGCAGCCAGCAAGCAAGCCGTCGACATCGCGCTGCGATTTTTCCGTTGCATCCGATCGTACGCCTCGCCCCGCCCCGATCCTCGTCGGCAACATTTTCCATCAACATGAAGTCCTCGTCGCACCCGTCCTCGGCGGCGAAAACCATCACACTCGCCCCACTTTGAAAATCCAGGAGGGCTGCAACAATCGCTGCGCTTTCTGCGTCATTCCATTCGTCCGAGGAAAAAGCCGCAGCCTCCCTCCGGAAACCGTTCTTCAAGAAATCCGCAATCTCTTCGACTCCGGCTACAAAGAAATCGTCCTCAGTGGCATCAATCTAGGCGCCTGGGGGCGTGATTTTTCTCCGCGCCGGAATTTTCTAGATCTTTTGCGTCACGTCCTTGACGAAACAAAAGTAGATCGCCTCCGCCTGAGCTCCATCGAACCACTCGACGTAACTCGCGACCTGGTCGCACTCTTCGCATCTTCTCCGCGCCTCGCCCAACACTTCCACATGCCACTGCAATCTGCCTCTGACAAAATCCTCGCTGCCATGCATCGCTGGTATCGCTCCGAGCACTACGCCCGCCGCATCGATTTCATCCGCGAACAGCTCCCGAACGCCGCCATCGGTGCCGATGTCATCGCCGGCTTCCCCGGAGAAACCGAGGACGATCACGCAGCCACTATGAACTTCATCGCCTCGCGCCCGTTCACCTACCTGCACGTTTTTTCCTACTCCATGCGCCCGGGCACTCGCGCCGCCAATCTTCCCGATCACGTGCCAGGCGCAACTATCAAACGGCGCGCCCGTGAACTGCGCGCCCTCGGTGAAAAAAAATCCGCCGCATTTCATCGCTCACAATCCGGCTGCATGCTTTCGCTGCTAACTCTCCGGCATTCTGATTCGACTGAATTCCGTGACTGGACTCCCGCGCTTTCGTCCAACTTTCTCAAGGTTCGCCTGGCTGGCTCCTGGCCGCCAAATCAATTCGTGGGCGCCATATGCTCCTCCCACGCGCATTCGGTTTGCGTGCCCAGCTTGTAAGAGCGTCCGGCCGCACATCGAGCCGGACATCCAGAACTCGTTTGAGAATTTCAACCAGGCAGGGAAATACAGCTTGCTAAGTTTCTTCCTCGTCCTCTAACGTTTTCACAATCGTGACTTTGTGCAGGACCTTCAAGCCCTGCGAACGAACCCCAGCCAGGATTTCGCGGCGAATTTCCAGCGGAAGGCTCTCCGGCGCGAAAACACCGGATTCTTCCTTCGGGAAATTCTTCACAAACTGAGCCGCAACGTGCGCCGTTGCGAACGCGACCGGCGTGGTGAACAGTCCCCGCCGGCGGATGGTGTAAAGGGACGGAAAAAGCACGTCGCTGCGAATCAGAACGTGTACATCTTCTTTCGAGCCGCGCTGAATGCCGCGCACCAGCACTGCCGCTGCGAAGCGGGCATTTTGCAGAACTCCCTGGCGTATCAATTTGGCGATTGCGCGCGGCGAAGAGGTTTCCGGAAATCGCCGCCGCGCCATGCCGCGTGACTTGGAGAGTTTGCCCTGCTTGTGCCAGCGGCGCAGCCGGTCGATTTCATTGCCGCCGATTTTTGCATCCAGATCGCGCATGGCAATGAACCTGGGCAGCGTCGCGATTTCGTCCTGTGCTGCGAGTACAACCCGTGCAGCGCCGACCGGATCCATGAAGCGAAATTTCTCCAACTCGGAAAATCGCTTTGCCAGCTTGAATTTCCCGTCCCGATAGATGCGCGGATTGGAAACCGCTTCATCAAACGATACTTCCGGTGACCATTGTGAGATGGGATCGTCGCTTTCCGAACTTTCATAGAGTCTAATTTGTGCGGAGACGACTTCGTCACACAGATCAGCCGCGCGCTTGACCAGAAGATTGGTAAGGCCCGGAGCCGCCCCCGCATTGATCACCGCGGAGCGATTTTTCTGCTCGAAGCGCTTGGCGTAGCGAAATTGTTCGGCGCGGAATGGATCGCGTGTGAGGTGCGAACTCAAGTCCAGATAATGTGCGCGCAAGCGCAGCGCGGCTCGCAGTACGATTTCATTGAACACTGAAGCCGATGCATTGATGAGCAGCTGGCAGCCTTTTGCGGCCCGCACGATTCCGCGTAGGTTTCGCGCGTTCACGTGTGAAATGGCAATTGGAGTTTTTTTGCCGAGGAATCGCCGTGCGCGTTCAGGATCACGGTCGCCGCACCACACGTGATGGCCCTGCCGTCCGAGAAGTTGTGCAAGAAGTGAGCCAGTCGCCCCGGCCCCCAGGATAAAGATGCGCATGGCGTCGCAAAACTCTATCACAGACTGATACGGCTTCCGACCGCCGTGCGCTTACCAGAGTAGCTTCAGCGCAAATTGCACCTGTCGCGAACTGGTGGAGGTGCTGCTGATAACGCCGGCCGTTCCGGACAAGCCGCTTGGATTGGCGGCGGTCGGCGGAGTAAACACGATAAGGTTCGGCGTATTGAAGTTCGCGTGGTTCAGTAAATTGAAAATTTCCGTGCGAAATTGCAGGGTCAAGTTTTCGCGGATTTTCGTATCCTTCAACACGGAGAAATCCCACGTAGCGAGACCCGGTCCAATATAGGTGTTTCGTCCAGCATCGCCGTAAAAACCGATCGTTGCCGGCGGCGCGATAAACGCATTGGGATTGAACCACTGATTCGGATTGCCAGTTACCACCGGCCCGGTGAAGGTGGGATTGAGAAACGGCCGGACGGGATTTCGCGTGTCCCCGCTATTTGAGGGGTTATAGCTGAGCTGCGGCGTGAACGGAAATCCGGTCTGGGCGGTGACAATGCTGGAAACTGACCACCCGCTGATTGCCGCACTGCTAAAGCCGCCGCTGTCATTCGCAAAGCGTTGTCCACGGCCGAAGGGCAATTCGTAAAGGACGTTGACGACGCCTACATGTTCGATATTGAAAGTTGCCAGCCCTTTGTCTGCAGCCAGATTCAGCGGGTTCGCGACCAGGCCCGGAGCGTTGCCCGCCGTGGTCTGATTCAAAGAATCTCCGTCGTCCAGCGTTTTCGCAAAGGTATAAACCCCGCGCAGCAACAGTCCGTGGCTAAACCGGTGACGCAAGTCCACCTGCAATGAGTGGTAGCTGCTGACGCCCTCAGAAAACCAAGTCCATGTATTGGCGATGGCCGGATTCGCTTTAGGTGCTGCTACTGGCGTAAAGAAAGACCCAGCAGGGACCGCAGCGCCTGCCAGAGGCGACCCCGCGGGAAACCCGTTGGCAATCGTTACCACCGGCGGGGGAGGAGTGGTATTTGCCGTTACGGTCGGATACACCGCGGGACAAGGTGCTGCCGGGCAAATTACCGGAATGGATTCATTCGCATCCACGCCGATCAATTCGTGATAACCATGCGAGCCGACATAACCTATGGTCAGCGAGGTATTAGGAGAAAGTTCGCGATCGACGCGCAGCGCCCACGAAATTAAAGTTGCAGTGCGCATATCAGGTTGCACTCCGCCTGGAACCAACCTGGCCTTGGGATTCAAAGGAGCGGCGGGATCGATCGGCAAGCTGCTCACGGCGAGGTTCGGAATGGTGTACACCGGATTGAACGGCGCGTTCTGATCGGCGCGATAGCCGAGCGCGTCCTGCAAATCATTGTACATTCCGAAGTTTGCGCGCAGCACAGTCTTGCTGCTCAGCGGACTCCACGCCACGCCGATGCGCGGCTGCGGCAAAAATTTCGCGTGGTTTTCGGTGAAAAATGCCCCGCCAATATGCGGATCAGTGGAAATCACTGCATTGGAAAAAGTGTAGTTTGCCGCGCGCCCGTGCGCTTCGTTCCACCCTGTGGAAAATTCATCCCGCAAGCCCAGCGAAACCGTCAGCTTGGGACTGATGCGAAAAACATCTTCGGCGTAAAACGCTGCGAACAGCGAACGCCAATTCAGCGCAGTTGCAGCAGGGTCGTACAGGAACGAAGACGTAGTGCCTTGCAAAAAGGTCGCCAGGCTGGAGAAAGTGGCTTGTCCGTATTGGCTAAGCGCGATGTTTTCGTTGGACTGGAATTGCTGAAACCATGCGCCGAAACTGAGCTGGTGGCGGCCTTTGGTCAGCGTGACGCGGTCCTCGTAAGTATACAAATTGCGCGCGATGCTCAGATTGCTGCCGTTGTTGCTGCCGGCCAACCCGATAGACGCTTGCGGATTGGACGCCGCGCTGCCTCCCACCACCACAGCGCCGACTTGATGCCCTGTCAAGAATCCCGGGACGCTTGCCGCCGGGGTTCCCGGCGTCGGCTGGCCATTGAAAAAATAACCCGCTCGCGAATAGCCAGTGCGCGCCAGGTTCAGCAGCGTCGGCGAAAACACATGAGTTTCTTCCAGGCTGAAAACCTGCGCGCGTAAATTCAGAATGTCCGTGCTGTAGGGATTTGCCGGTGTGGCGGTCACGTCGCCGCCATCGTCAACGGTATAGATTCCAGCCAGCGAATCTCTGGCCGAAAAATTGTGATCGACGCGCACGGTTCCGAAATCTTCGCGAATGGTCTGCAGGGGGCTGCTGAACACTTCCGCAATTCCGTTGAAGTCCTTATCGCTCGGCGATGGACTGATCCACAGATTCAACAAAGGCTGAACACTGGGAGCCGCGGACGCCCGCGACTGTAGGTCGGGTACGAATGCCGCCGAAGTCTGATGAAGGTTCTGCCTCAGCCCTTCATAGTTTGCGAAAAAAAACGTCTTATCGTTCTTGATCGGTCCGCCGATAGCAGCGCCAAACTGGTTGCGCTGAAAAGGCGGCGCTGCGTTCTGATCGAAGAAATTTTTCGCATCCAGCGCGTTGTTCCGCAAAAACTCGAAAACTGAGCCGTGCCACTGATTGCTGCCGGACTGCGTCACAATGATCACCTGGCCGCCAGGCCGTTTGCCATATTCCGCTCCATAATTATCACGTTGCACATTGAATTCGCGCACCGCCTCTACTCCCAGTAGTTCGCCGCTGGCTCCGCCAGGTTGCATGTTGTTTTCCGCCGCGCCGCTGTACTCAATTCCGTTCAGCAAAAATAAATTCTGTTGCGGGCGATTACCCGACACGGAAAAATTATTGGCCGTGCTGGAATTGGAAATTCCCGTGCCGCCCGTTTTTTGCGAAGTGAAATTTACGATCCCTGGATTCAGCGGTAACAGCAGATCGTAACTGCGCCCATTCAGTGGAAGTTCTTTTATGGCCTGCTCGCTCACCAGCCCGGTGATATCTTTTGTCGACGTACTCACCATCGGCGCATCGCTTCTAACCGTCAGTTGCGACGTAACTGTTCCGATTTGTAGCTGAAGATCGATACTGGCTTCCTGCCCGACCACCAGATATATCCCGCTGCGAATTGCGTCTTGAAAACCGCTTTTGCTGACGCGCACTTCATATTCGCCGACAGGCAGCGACACTACCAGGTATCTTCCGGCGTCGTCCGTGACACTGCTGCGAATCGCCCCGGTCTCAATATTTTTTACCGTCACTGTCACGGCGGGCACCGCGGCGCCGGAAGCGTCCATGACGTTACCCTTGATGCTGGCAGAGACTTGCGCCTGGGCCGGTCGCAAAAAAGCCGCCAGGAGCAGCATTGCCAGAGCCGCGCGAAACACAAAATGTCCGGTACGTCCCCACACACGCCGGTTGCAGACGGTTCTTCGCGCCGGTATGCACAATCGATTCGCATTCATCGTGGAGTCCCCTGTCAAAGCTTCGCAAAACAAATGCCGCGGCGGCGGGCAGCGTACCTTAATTCAATACAGTTCAACTCGTTAAGTCAATTCGACTTAATACGTATTGAAACAACGCGAATTTAGATGGATCGCTGCAAGGTAAACCGTCTAGGAGGTTTGCAGCGAACTGCGCGCTGGCGTAGACTTTATTTGTAGCTCCGACCGGGGCGGCCTGCCAGGGGGAGACATCCTATGGCCATCTCGGCGATCCCGAAATTTGGGGTGAGGGTTCAGGCGGAAACGCCCGAGCCTCCCGTACGCGGTCCGGCAGCAGTGCCGAGACACGCGCCAGTCACTCGCAAGGGTGGCTAGGTTGGAAAGGAGCGCAGCGCCGGGATATTCTTTGCAGGCGTGCGCCCGATTCCAATCTCAGGGTTGCAGGGTTGGTAGTTGCAAACCCTGCGGTAAAGAGAATCGGGCTTTTTCTTTTTCGGGCGATTTAGCAGCGTGACCCTGCAAGACAAATTCGGCCGGCAGATTACCGACTTGAGAATTTCGGTTACTGACCGCTGTAACTTCCGATGCATCTACTGCCGTTCCGCCGATCCGGAAAATTACCAGCAGCATGACAAAATTTTGTCCTGGCCCGAACTGGAACGGCTGGGGCGCGTGTTTCGCGGTCTGGGCATCCAGAAAGTGCGCGTGACCGGCGGCGAACCTCTGGTACGGCCTGGCGTCGAGGACTTTATCGCGCGTCTGTCTGAAACCGGCTTTCCCGACCTGTCGATGACCACCAACGGATACCAACTGGCGGAACGTTGCGATCGCCTCATCGCTGCCGGGCTAAAGCGCATCAACATCAGTCTCGATTCTCTCGATCCGGTAAAATTCGAAAAAATCACCCGCACCAAAACTTTTTCCTCCGTGCTGGCGGGAATTGCTGCGGCGCAGAAATCGCGTCTGGGTCCGGCAAAAATCAATGCAGTGCTGGTGCGCGGCTTTAACGATGACGAAGTCGAATCCTTTGCTGAATATGCGCGCGAACGCGGCGTAATCATGCGCTTCATCGAGTTTATGCCACTGGATGCGGACCGACATTGGTCGCGCGCTGCCATGGTGCCGGCCGGGGAGATTCACGCTCGCATTCACGCGCGCTGGCCGCTGCTGCAAATTCCCAACGAACCCAGCGAGACCGCGCGGAAATATCGTTTCGCAGATGGTGCGCCCGGCGAAATCGGCTTGATCGCTCCGGTGACGCAACCATTCTGCGGCCACTGTTCGCGCATTCGTCTGACCGCCGACGGAAAATTGCGCACTTGCCTTTTCAGCAAAGAAGACCACGATTTGCGCGGATTGCTTAGAGAAAATGCTAGCGACGAGGAGTTGGCAATTTATATTCGCTCGGTCGTAAACGAAAAAGAGAAAGGCCACCGCATCAACGAGCCGGATTTTGTGTCACCATCGCGCACCATGGTTTTTATCGGAGGTTAAACGGTTGCAATAGACCCTAACCAGCCGACCGCGCAATTCATCCAACTAATTGCCAATCACGACATGAGCAAACTCACTTCCATCCTGAATGCGACGCAGCTAATCGGAATTGAACAGCCCGCAACCTTGCGTGCGCCCGAAATTGAAAAGGGGGTGGGCTGTGATTTCGACAGCTATTTGCTGGTGCCGGATAACCGGCTGGACCAGCGTATCGCCGCCGCCAAGGCCGCGCTCGGCAAAGACGTGGTGATCCTCGGCCACCACTACCAGCGCGACGAGGTTGTGAAGTTCGCCGATTTTCGCGGCGATTCTTTGAAGCTTTCGCAGCAGGCCGCTGATGCCGATGCCAAGTACATCGTTTTCTGCGGTGTTCACTTTATGGCCGAGAGTGCCGACATCCTGCGCCGCGGCAACCAGATCGTGGTCTTGCCGGACTTAAGCGCCGGCTGCTCCATGGCGGATATGGCCGATATTGGCCAGGTCGAAGCATGCTGGAATGAACTCGACCTCGTCACCGACACCAGCAAAATTATTCCTGTCACCTATATGAATTCCACCGCCGCGATCAAATCCTTCACTGGCGAACACGGCGGTTCCGCGTGCACCAGCTCGAACGCGGCCGCGGTGATGAAGTGGGCCTTCGAACGCGGGGAAAAAGTTTTGTTTCTTCCGGACGAGCATCTCGGGCGCAACACCGCCTACCGCATGGGAATTCCGCTGCACGAAATGATCGTCTGGGATCCTTACGAAGATCTTGGCGGGAATACGGCGGAAGCCATCGCCAAAGCGCGTGTCATTCTGTGGAAGGGCTACTGTTCCGTGCACCAGCGCTTTACGCCGGAACAAATCGCCAAAGTGCGCCGAGAGAATCCCGGCGTTCGCGTCATCGTTCACCCGGAATGTAAATTTGAAGTTGCGCAGGCCGCCGACGAAATCGGCTCCACCGAAGGCATCATTCGCGTGATCAAGGCTGCCCCGCCTGGATCGAAATGGGCCGTGGGCACGGAAATTCACATGGTGAATCGGCTGAGCAAAGAATTGAAAGATCGCCAGGTGATGTCGCTTGATTCCAGCGTGTGCGTTTGCACTACCATGTTTCGCATCACGCCGGTGCATCTGTTGTGGGCTCTCGAGAATCTCGGCGCTGGAAAAGTCGTCAACCAGATTTCCGTCGACCAGCGCACCCGCAAATTTGCGCGCATCGCACTCGACCGCATGCTTTCTTTGCGCTAGCCTTACAGCCAGTCCCGGTTCTGCCCGCTCAGGGAAAATCATGGCCGATCAAGACGACGAACTTCCACAAGACGACACTCCGGAGCCAGAGCAGCGTCTTTTCACACTGACGGAAGCCGAGCGCGTGCGTCAGGAACTCGAGCCATTTCTCGTGGAAGCGATGGAGTGCCGCAAAAAACTTTCCGGCCTGGACAACGATCTTTCCGCGGTGGCGGCGCGCATCATGATGATGGGCGGAGTGATCGTGCCGTACGAAGCGCTCGCCAAGCTGCGCCGCGAACATACCCGCCTTGCGGAAAGCCTGAAAAGTTCACTGGAACGTATTCTGGAAACCGGATGTGTGATCAAGGATCTGGACGTCGGCCTGCTGGATTTTCCTTCCATCATCGACAACGAAGAAGTCTATCTTTGCTGGAAGCTGGGCGAAGACCGCATTCGTTATTATCACCGCCAGGATGAAGGATTTGCCGGGCGCAAGCCGATCGATCCGCGCGATCCCGGCCCCGGAGACACTGTCCAATAAAATTCCCGCTGCAACAGATCCTAAAAGTGATTTATTTTTCATCTAGGTGAGTACATTCTTGACTGAACATTCTCCCAATCGCCTGCAAGACTCGGCCAGTCCGTATCTCCGATCGGCTTCGCATCAGCCAATCGACTGGCACGAATGGAATGACGAAGCATTCGCGCGCGCCAAAGCCGAGGACAAACCCATTCTCCTGGATATCGGCGCAGTGTGGTGCCATTGGTGCCACGTCATCGATCGCGAGAGCTACGAAAATACCGCGATTTCAAAAATCATCAATGAACACTTCGTTGCAATTAAAGTCGATCGCGACGAGCGACCGGACGTTGATTCCCGCTATCAGTCCGCCATCAGCGCCATTTCCGGTCAGGGTGGCTGGCCATTGACGGGATTTTTGCTGCCCGATGGCAAACCATTTTTCGGTGGCACATATTTCCCGCCCGAAGATCAGATGGGCCGCCCGGGATTTCGCCGGGTACTGCTTGCAGTAGCTGATTCCTTCAAAAATAAACGGCCCGATTTGATTCGTGCGGCGGATTCGCTTTCCGATGCGGTCGCGCAGGCCGAGACTTTCACCGGCGCACATGGCGCCTTCGACGCCGCGGTAGTCGACTCGCAAATCAGTTCGCTGACTCAGCTTTTCGATATTCGCAACGGCGGCTTCGGTAAAGCTCCAAAATTTCCGCACTGTTCCTCGCTCGACTTAATCCTGGAACAGCAGCAACTCTTGGCAACCACCGGCGGTGACCAAGGCAAGCACCTGCTGGCGATGGCCGAAACCACCCTGGAGAAAATGGCGCGTGGAGGAATGCACGATCAACTCGCCGGCGGATTCCACCGCTACTCGGTCGATGAAAAATGGCTGGTGCCGCACTTCGAAAAAATGTCTTATGACAATTCGGAGCTGCTGAAAAATTATCTGCATGGCTGGCAAGTCACGCAAAATCCACTCTTGCAGCAAACCGCCGAAGGCCTCATCACCTGGGTGAATGAAGTTTTGTCCGATCAGCAGCAAGGCGGATTTTACGCCAGCCAGGATGCCGATTATTCGCTCGACGATGACGGCGATTACTTCACCTGGACGCTGGACGAGCTACGCGGCGCGCTCCTCCCCGATGAAGCGCGGGTAATGGAGTTGTACTACGACGTGGAAGCGCATGGCGAAATGCACCATAACCCGGCAAAGAATGTTTTGTGGGTCGCGCGGGAACCGAAAGACATCGCGGCACAACTGGCAACCGAAGAATCCGTGGTGCGCCTGACGATTGCGCGCGCCAAGGAAAAAATGCTGGCGGCGCGCTTGCCTCGCCCCGCGCCCTACGTTGACAAAACGCTTTACGCCAGTTGGAACGCCATGTTTGTCTCGGCGTATCTCGAATCCGCTCGTGTCTTGCAGGATTCGCTGGGCTTGCGCTGCCGCGCGTTCGCGCTAAAAACTATGGACCGCATGCTAGCCGAAGCGTGGTCCGAAGAAAAAGGATTTGCCCATCGCATCGGCGGTCCACCGCTCGGCGGATCGCTCGACGATCAGGTCTTCGGCGTGCTCGGGCTGCTCGATAGCTACGAAGCAACCCTCAATGAAAGCTATTTTCGCGTTGCGCAACGCACCATTGATGTGGCCATCGAAAAATATGGCGACAGCGAACGCGGTGGATTTTTCGATCGCTCTTCGAACGCGCCGCCCATGGGCGGGCTAGAAGTCCGCCGCAAACCATTTCAGGATTCGCCCACTCCGGGAGCAAACTCAGTCGCGGCAATCGCCTTGATTCGCATGCACGCCTTCACCAACGAAGCGAAATATCAGCAGTGGGCCCAGAAAACACTGGAAGCTTTCGCTGGCATCGCTCCGCAATACGGCATGTTTGCCGCAACCTACGGCCTGGCCGCGACGCTCTTCGCGCATCATCCCGCACAAGTCGTCATCACTGGAGCTGCCGACGATGCCGTAGCAAAAGCGCTCGAATCCGCGGCAAATTCTGTGTTCCGCTTCGGCAAGTCCGTCTTGCGCGTGCTGCCGGACTCCGCACCCGCTTCTTTGCCACTTGCTCTTGGCGAAACCTTGCCACATCTTCCCAAAGAAAAGGCCCTGGCAATCGTTTGCGCCGGCAACACCTGCTTCCCGCCGACCAGCGATTCCAAACAACTCAAAGCACTGCTCATGGGCAATCCCAGCTCTGCTGCTGCCAGCTGATTCGGCGAGCATTCAACAAAAAACGAGCCGAAGGAGAACTGCTCCTCCGGCTCGACAATTTGCTCCATGAGTTCGGAGAACTTACTTCTTCGGCCGCGATTCTGGCGGCACCAGTCCGTTGTTGCGGTAATACACCACCAATTGCCCGTAGTGTTCGCCAGAATGTTCAACAAGGCCGTAAGCCAGATCGCCATAGCTGGTCATCCTCGGTCCACCCGCGTTGATCGGTGTCATCAACGCGCCATCGCCCTTGGCTTTCAGTAAATCTGCTCCGTCCGCCACGCACTTTTTTACGAAAGCCACCACTTGCGCTTTGGTCTTCAGTTCATCGCGCTTCGGATCATCGGGATACCGGGGCTTGTTTCCCTGCGCCAAATCCGTGAAGTAATACATCGACGCGGAAACGTGTATCAGATTCGCGGCAAACGTCCGCGAATCCGGATTTGGTTTGTATTCGTACTTGTCTTCAGGAAAATCTTCCGCCATTGCGATCAGCTTGCGCCCAACGTCGTTCCACTGTTCGATGATTGCCGCCGACGGTCCCAAAGCCGGCTTCGGTGGCTCTTTCGGCTTGTTGGCATCTGTTTGTGCGACGACGGGCATCGCCGCCAGAAATGCTACCGCGCACAATCCCGCTATAACTTTCATTCGATTCATTTCTCTCTCCTTCGATGCCCCGGTTTGCGCAGTCCACACTTCGAGTCCTGCGGCGGGGCTGCTGCATCCTTCGACGGCTGTCCGGCCAGGATGTAAGCCCGGCTGACGGTCCCTCCGCCGCCAGCATCTTACTGATTGAGCTCGGCCGGCGCACGTGCAAATTGGATGACCCCGGCGCATGCTAAACTAAAGGCAGTTCGCCGGAGGCCTCACCGAGTGCAGCTTTCCTGGTTCGCTCTGCGTACCACTATCGCCTTGTCATTGCTCCTGGTGCTGTTCCTTTCGCAGCGCTTTTGGTATCGCTCGCTCTGGCGTTGGAGCAGCAGTTGGGGCACTAAGCTGCTGCGAATCGGAATCCGTGCACTCTATGTCATTGGACTTCTCCTCATCATAGTCAGCCTGGTCGACGCGCTTCGTAACGGTCGCGGCAGCATCATCCCTCGCGGAACTTTTCTGAATGTTCTGGCCGGGCTGTGGTTCTTCAGCGCGCTCTTTGCGTATCTGGCGGTGAAATGCGTTCACGGACTGGACCGCGTCTGGCGATTCTGCAAAGCGCGCAACCAGCCAGCCTCAGCACCCGGCGATGCAGAACTACCCATCGATCCCGGCCGGCGCTATTTTTTCAAAACCGCCACCGCCGCTGCCGGGGTAGCGCCTTTTCTCGGAGCTATGTATGGCTTTGCAGCCGAGCGCTTGAACTATCAGATCCGCCGCGTGGATATTCCAATTTCCAATCTTCCTGCCGCTCTCGATGGCATGACCATCGTTCAGCTCAGCGACATTCATATGAGCGGTTACATGCCGCGCGCACAAGTCCGCCGCGCGGTTGATATGGCCAACGATCTCGGCGCCAAACTAGCTGTTGTCACGGGGGACTTCATCACCGGCGCCGGCGACCCTCTCGAGGAATGTATAGAAGAAGTACGCCGCCTCTCCGCCCCGCTCGGCATTTACGGCTGCAACGGCAATCACGAAATTTATGCCGACGCCGAAGACCGTGCGCAAGATTTATTTGCCCAGCAGGGGATGAAGCTCTTGCGCCACGAGAATGCGCTGATTACTTTCAACGGCGCGCAACTGAATTTGATCGGAGTAGATTACCAGCGCGAACGCGCTCCCGGCGGCCGCAAGGTCTCCGCGTTGACCGGTATCGAATCGCTGATCCGCAAAGATCTTCGCAATATCTTGCTTTCCCATAATCCCAATTCATTCAATCGCGCCGCGGAATTGGGTATTGAACTTTCCCTCGCCGGGCACACTCATGGCGGCCAGATTCAAGTCGAAATTCTCGATCATCGTCTAAGCCCCGCCCGTTTTATCACCGACTATGTCGCAGGTCTCTACATGCGGCCGCTTTTCACTCCGGCGAAAACCGTCGCCTCGCAGAAATTCCTGCATGCCGCCGCGCTGCAGGGGCCGCACGCCGCAATTTATGTGAATCGTGGGCTTGGCACGGTCGGCGCTCCCGTGCGCCTCGGTGTGCCACCCGAGATTTCTCTACTCACACTGCGCCGCTCTTGAGCGACCCTCGCTCTGCTGATTTCCATGGTCGTCCTTTTGATGGGCACAACCGGAGCAGGAAAAACCACGGTGGGCAAAATACTCGCCGCTCGACTGCGCTGGACATTTCTCGACGCCGACGATTTTCACCCGCAAGCGAACATCGACAAAATGCACCACGGCATTCCGCTGACCGACGCCGACCGGCTTCCCTGGCTGGAAAAAATTCACACAGAACTCCTACGCCTGACTCAATCGGGGAAAAACATCGTCTTGGCCTGTTCGGCTTTAAAGCAATCCTACCGCGACTTGCTCTCCTCAGAGGTGGACCTGCGGGTCGTCTATCTCCGGGGAACTTACGACGTCATGCGCCAGCACATCGAATTCCGCCACGGCCACTTCGCAGGCGAAGACATTCTCGCTGGCCAGTTCGCTGACCTCGAAGAGCCGCGCAACGCTCTGGTCCTCGACGTATCGCGTTCACCGCAACAACTAGCCGCGCAAGTAATCGCCAGCTTGCATCTCTCCGAATCGCCGCTATGAAGAGATGCCCTTGAAACACGCGAGTATCTGGACACTTCATCTCCTTATTCAATGCGACACACCGCAACTTCGTCATGGAACGGCGTGCATCCAACACCCTGCAACTTCCATCCAATAGTTGTGTTGAACAGAATGGCATTCTCCGGACCAGAGGTCAGATGCCCGAGGACATAATCATGGATAAAGCGTTGAAAATGTTGGCTTTAAATGAGCGTTCGCAAGTCGCTTTTCTGCCTGCGGCCGGCTGGATTTCGCTCTTCGCCGTTGCCGCTTCGCTGACTTTCTTCGCAGCTCCGCGCGCCTTCGCGCAGGACCCTGCGAACGCCGATCAACAACAGCAGCAAGCGCAACCTGCAGACGATCAGAACCCTCCTCCGCAGCAGGATCAGCGCCGTGTGATCTCGCGCGACAACATTCCGCAAAACACACAAGCCGGGCCTGATCAGGATCGCGACCAGAATCCAAACGAAGACGCCGGCCCGCAGCAGCGGAATCGTCGGCCTTATCCGCGACGCCAAGCGGTTGGAGATCTTCCTGGAACTATCACCATTCCCGCCGGTAAAGTTATTTTCGTTCGCCTCAACGAGCCACTATCGAGCGACCATAGCCACGCTGGCGAGGGCTTCACCGCCACATTAGATCAACCGATCGTCGTCAACGGCTGGGTCGTTGCCCGCCGCGGAGAAACGGTTGTGGGCACCGTAACCTCAGCCAAAAAAGCTGGACGGGTTAAAGGCGTTTCGCAGCTCGGGCTCACTCTCAGCGACATTACCGTAGTAGACGGTCAGCAACTTCCGCTCGTAACCGAGCTGTGGAACGGTTCCGCCGGCACTTCGCACGGAGCTGACGCCGCCACAATCGCCGGCACCACCGGAGTCGGCACCATCATCGGCGCCGCAGCCAACGGCGGCGAAGGAGCCGGCATCGGAGCCGGCGCTGGCGCAGCCGCTGGGATCGCTGCAGTTCTTCTGACGCGCGGCAAGCCCACGGTACTCGGCCCGGAAGCGCGCTTAAGCTTCCGAATTAAAGAACCCGTCACCATCGCAACAGAAGGCAGCCGCCAGGCCTTTCAGCCCGTCGGTTCCGATGACTACGGCAATTCGCGCTCGCTCCGGCCGCGCCCCAGCGGTTACGCGGGCGGTTACCCCGTCGCCTACCCGCCCTATTACGCGGGCTGCAGTCCTTATTGGGGTTGCGGGCCTTACTACCCATACTATGGCTACTACGGGCCCTCTGTAGGGATCTTCTACGGTGGCTATTGGGGTGGAGGCTTCGGCCATCGCGGCTTTGGCCATGGCGGTTTCCGTCGCTAAACTTTCTTTCCTCCGGAACGCACAAGGTGCAGCGGCCGTGGATGGGCAACCATCCACGGTTGGGTTTTCTTGATCGCAGCAATTCCCGCGATCGCCTCTTGCTTCCAGCAAAACTATCTTTCTATAGACCGCGTCGCGCTTTTGCGGCACACTCCACGCGCTAGGGCCACGGTCTTAACTAACGCCGTCACGCCCTGCCATCGCCATTCCAAGCCTGCCTGCCGCTTGCCCGATCCGGCTGGCCGCGCGCGAATAATTTTTAGCAGGTGTCTGCATGCACGATTCCTCCGACCTCGATAAAGTCGCACGTTCGCTGGCCAGCCCGGACGCTTCCGATGACTCTGCCCTCAGCGCCCGCCTTGACCGCTGGCTCGCCGGCCTCGTCAGCCGCCGCGGCAGCGACCTCCTTCTAGTGCAAGGCGCTCCGCCCTGCATCCGCGTCGATGGCGAAGTGCGAAAAATTTCCTCCAGCCCTCTCGATGGCCCTGAAATCGAAGAAGCGGTCCTTCCCGCGCTTTCATCGCACGCACTCGATCGTTTCCGCGAAAGCGGCATCGCTGATTCCTCCTACCGCATCGAAGGCCTCGGCCGCTTTCGCATCAATCTCCATCGCGAACGTTCCCGCGCCGCCGCCGCGATTCGCGCCCTGCCTAACAAGGTCCCTTCGCTCAAGGAACTCCATCTCCCGCTAACCGTTGAAAATCTCGCAAAACTTCCCCGCGGCTTGGTTCTTCTCGGTGGCGCGGCAGGCTCCGGCAAATCCACTACCATGGCCGCGCTCATCAACGAAATCAATCACCGCGAAGCCCGCCACATTGTCATCATCGAAGATCCCATCGAGTACGAGCACCAGCACATCCGCAGCGTCATTGAACAAGTAGAAATCGGCACCGACGCCCCCGACTTTCCCACCGCGCTGCGCGCCGCACTCCGCCAGGCTCCCGACATTATCGTCGTAGGCGAAATGCGCGACCCGGAAACTATGCGCATCGCCGTAGCCGCCGCCGAAACGGGCCATCTCGTTTTTTCCACGCTGCATACTGTGGACGTCGCCTCCACGATCTCCCGCATCTCCGATTCATTTCCTCTCGAACGCCAGAACTCCATCCGTCAGGAATTAGCCATGGCTCTCGCCGCTGTCCACACGCAAATCCTCCTTCCCAGAAAAGGCGGGGGCCGCATCCCCGCCGCTGAACTGCTCATGGTCGGCTACGGCGCTCGCCACCATGTCCGCAAAAACGCCCTGCAGCACCTCCATCAGGAAATACCTCTCACAAAAAAGAAAGGATCCTTCACCCTCGAAGAATCACTGGTCCACCTCATCCACTCCAATCAAATCGACCGCGAAGACGCCCAACTGTGCTCCATCCACCCCGACGACCTCGACATCCTCCTGAAATCCTCATCGGCCTCCAGCTAAGCCTGCGAACGTTCTTCCCAATTTTGACATGGCTGGATCGGTGGACGAATCTACGGCGCGCTCCACCTCTCCTGCGCCAGGCAAGCCGCTTGCGAGCGCGCCTACACCTTCAACGTTCGCCCCTTGCAGCAGCTCGCGCCCGATCTGGCCGGCCGAATCGGCGCTCCATCGGAGTTTCCTCCGACCGGTTGTGATTTTTTATGTAGCGGCGGGTTTATTCTGCCGCTCCTTCGGTTTTTCGGTGCGCACAAGCTCTCTGACCGCAAACCACTTCAGTCCCGCTTCAAGCTGCGATAATGAAACGACCACATCGCCAACAGCAGCACCACCAGCGCGTAATCCACGCCATATGTCAGCGTCAAAAAATGTTCGGTCCAACCCGTTTGCCGCAACGTCGCCTGCTTGATATTCAAAAATCGGTCCTCCGACAAAAATTGCGTCGATGGCAACAGGTAATACAAACCCGCGCTCAGCCAACGTAACGCCGTATTCGCGATCGGTTCTTCAGACGGAACCACCAGCGTCGCCAGAACCCCCAGCAGCAAAGTAAACACCCAGCTCAATACCGGATGCAGCAGCGTCGCCACCGCCATCGCGATCGCCGCATAAATTGCGTACCTCACCATCGGATACGCCAGCAGCATCCACGAAGCCGCCAGCACCCGCTGCCCGCCCATCCACGCCAGCAGGTAGCTCAATCCGAACATCATCACCACGTAGCACGCCATTAGCATCAGCACGCCCAGATATTTCCCCAGCAAAAATTCCCAGCGCTGTACCGGCCGCGCCATCACCGCCAGGATCGTCCCGCTTTTCATCTCCGTCGCCACTGCATCCGCCGCCGCCCACGCCGCCAGCAAACTTCCCGCCCCGCTGACCATGTACATAATCGCGGACACCAGCCCCAGCACGTAGCTTTGCATTCCTTCCAGGTTGGAAGCCGTGGTGCGCGCTCTCACCGCCAGCAATGGACTCATCATCATCAGAATCACGCACACAAACAGCGCGCCGAAAATAATCAGCAATTTGTCGCGCAAAAAAATTCCAAACGTGTTCGCGGCAATGGTCCGTAGTTTCATGCCGCTTCGCTCTTTCCCACCAATTTCATATACAAATCCTCCAGCGAACTCTTCACTGGATTCAGCCGCAGCACGTCACTTCCCGCAAGCCACAGCCGCTCGACAACTTCGCGCGTGCGCCCCCCTGGGGTCACGATCCTCACACCACGCGCGTTCCGTTCAATCGTGGCGCCCCACTCGCGCAGCACCGCTTCCAAATCTTCCGGCAGCGTATTCGCAATAATCTCCACTTGATCGCCGGTGACCAGCAGTGTATTCATCGTTCCCGCGCGTACCACTCGCCCGCGATCGATAATCACTGCCTGATCGCAGATCTGTTCTACTTCAGACAGCAAATGTGAACTCAGAAAAATTGTTTTTCCCGCCGCCTTCAAACTCAAAATCAAATCGCGTACTTCTTTTCGTCCCGATGGATCGAGCCCCGACGTCGGCTCATCCAGAATCAGCAGCTCCGGATCGCCCAGCAGCGACTGCGCAATCCCCAGCCTCTGCACCATCCCGCGCGAATATCGCCCGATCTTCAGCTTGTCGTAACCGCTCAGTCCCACTTTCGCAATCAGGTCCCGTATCAACGCACTCCGTCTTTCTACCGCCACGCCCGCCAGCTTGGCGTGAAACCGCAGCAACTTTTCCGCGTTCAGATGCTTATAAAACGCAAAATTTTCCGGCACGAATCCGATTCGCTTTTTCGCATGAACACTTCCCGGCTCGAATCCCAACACGCGGATCCGTCCCCAGTCCGCATACAGAAATCCCATCAGAATGCTGATGCTGGTCGTTTTCCCTGCGCCGTTGGGGCCTAGGAACGCGCACACCTCGCCCTCCGCCACGCTGAACGACACTTGCGAAAGCGCCGCCACCTGCTGCCCGCCCAGCCACCTGCGATAAGTTTTGGTTACGTTGTGGAATTCCAGCGCCGGCGCAGTCATTTCGTCTCTCCGGCATCTTCCATTCCCGTGTACTTCAGCCCCAGTTCACCCATCAGCTGAATCTGCATCGCCTGCTCCAGCCCGGCGTGCGCGTGAACGATCTTTCCATCCTTGTCGATCACGAACAGGGTGGGAATTCCTTCCACCGAATAAGCTTCAGCGCTCTTGCTTTGCGGATCGAACAAAACCGGGAAGGGAAGTTTCTCCGCAGCCGCATATTTTTCCGCGTCAGCTTTTTGTTCGTCGATGCTGATGGCCAGAATTTCGAAATTCGCGTCCGCCTGGTGATACCGCTTGTAGAACTCGCGCAACTCTGGCAACTCCACCTTGCACGGCCCGCACCAGCTCGCCCAATAACTCACCACCACCGTCTTCTTGCCGCGATAATCCGCCAGCGAAATTGTGTCGCCGTTCAGCGCCAACAGCGTAAACTCCGGCGCGCTCTTCGAAATCATCAGCGAAGCTGAAGTCCGCGACAGCACACTCTTCTCCAGCTGTTTCACCCGCCAAGTAATAAAAATCGTGAACGCCACCAGCAGCGCAATCGCCGCCACCTGCCACATCTGCAATTCGATCGGCGGCCGCCCCCGCTCAGTCGAAGCCCCGCCACCGCCGCCATCCCCGCTGCTACCAACGACCGGCTCCGCACTAGTCGCAGCAATCTCCTCAGCAGACACCACGATCAAACCACCATCGCCGCCAGTAGCGTCCGCCGCCGGCAAGGGTGCATCATTCGAAGCAGGACCACCATCGCCCCGTCCCTCATCCAGCGGATTCTTATCCTCTTCCTTCATAGGCCCGTGAGTATATCCCGCCTGTCAATATTCCTGAGCCCTGACTCGATTGTCGGAGTGCTCGGTGCGCGCGATAACGCAAATCCAAAAACGCGTAGGGCGTCCCGCCCTCAGTTTCTCGGGTGCGGGCTCTACTTGCAGCCCGCCGTAGTGTGGATGGGTCTTGAGGTTGACTCCTCGCCTCCAAATGGGAACTATAGTTCCTATCGCCCGTTTCTCTTATCCTGTGTGCGCTGTGCGACGCTGTGGCATGCCTTTCCATCGGTTGCCGCCAACTGCCCTCGATGCCATACTTTCTTTTCATCCGCAGCAGCGATCGTTGCCGACGACACCATCGTCCGGCTTGGCTGCGCAAACTGGGGGCTCTATGGCATTGCGTGACACTTGGATCGAAAAACGGGAATCAGAAGCCGCCGCTGCCAATGGCAATAAAAACATGTCGCAGATGCACCTGGCACGCCAAGGCGTCGTCACCGAAGAAATGCTCTTCGTCGCCAAGCGCGAAAAGATCGAACCCGAACTCGTTCGCAGCGAAATCGCCCGCGGCCGCGCCATCATCCCCGCCAACATTCATCACCGCAATCTCCAGCCGATGGGCATCGGCATCGCGTTCAATTGTAAAATCAATGCGAATATCGGCAACTCCGCCACCACTTCCAATATCGACGAAGAATTAAAGAAGCTGCACCACTCCGTGCACTACGGCGCTGACACCGTGATGGATCTTTCCACCGGCGGCGATATTCCTACCATTCGCAAAGCCATCATCGATGCGTCGCCCGTTCCCGTCGGCACCGTCCCCGTGTACGAAGCGATTTCCCGCGTCCGCCGTCCCGAAGATCTCACCATGGACCTGATGCTCGAAGTCATCGAAGAGCAAGCCGAGCAGGGTGTGGACTACATGACCATTCACGCCGGCGTTTTGCGCCAGCATGTTCCGCTGGTTCGCAAACGGATTACCGGCATCGTCAGCCGCGGCGGTTCCTTGATGGCGCATTGGATGGAGCACCACAAACAGCAAAATTTCCTGTACGAGCGCTTCGACGAAATCTGTAAAATTTTCAAAAAGCACGACGTCAGTTTTTCACTCGGTGACGGTCTTCGCCCCGGCTCCATTGCCGATGCCAGCGACGAAGCGCAATTCGCTGAATTAAAAGTGCTCGGCGAACTCACCAAGAAAGCCTGGGAACATGACGTGCAAGTCATGATCGAAGGTCCCGGCCACATTCCGCTCGACAAAATCAAAGAGCAAGTCGACAAGGAAATGGAATGGTGCCACGAAGCGCCCTTCTACACCCTCGGCCCGCTCGTCACCGACATTGCTCCCGGCTACGACCACATCACCAGTGCTATCGGCGCGGCCATGATTGGCTGGCACGGCGCGTCCATGCTCTGCTACGTCACGCCGAAAGAGCATCTCGGCCTGCCCAACGCCGAAGACGTCAAGCAAGGAGTCATCGCCTACAAAATTGCCGCGCATGCCGCCGACGTAGCTCGCCATCGTCCGGGCGCACGCGATCGCGATGACGCGCTCAGCTACGCGCGTTTCCTCTTCGATTGGAACAAGCAGTTTGAGCTCTCACTCGACCCGGAAACCGCCCGCGCCATGCACGACGAATCGTTGCCAGACGATTTCTACAAGGAAGCAAAATTCTGCTCCATGTGCGGCCCGAAATTCTGCTCCATGAACATCACGCAATTGGCGGAAGCCGAATCCGGCAAAGACCAAGCCGAACGCAAACAGAAATTCGCCGAACTCTTGGTAAAAGTGCAAGGGGCGTAGGGAACCACCGATGCTGTTGTTCACAATGAGCGAAGATCCCATCTACTCCGGTGGTTTGAAGTAGGCGAGGTCTGCTTTCGCGCCATCACTATTTTGCTGGTTGTCGGATGCATCGGACTCGTGATTTATCTTAGACGCCAAAACGTCCGACGAAAGACCGCCGCTCGGGGGGTTGACAGGTAACGTCGCGGAACTTTTGCTTGTGGTTTTCGTATGGTTTATAGAGAGCTGCAGAACCAGTTTGCACGAGCGCTCTTGAAGGAGTCAGCAACGATGTTTAGTCTCCTGTTTGTAGTGTTTCTCTATTTCCTGCCGGCGATCCTGGGCAGAGACAAGTCTGACGCCACGGGTATTTTCCTGTTGAATCTTTTTCTTGGTTGGACGCTGATCGGATGGGTCGCGGCGTTCATTTGGGCCATCGCTTCCGACCGGCCACGTTATGTGCACTATGTTCCGGCTAGCGTGGGGCGCTTCTGTTCGCAGTGCGGCACGCCGGGTCCCGCTGGCGCGCATTTTTGCGGCGCTTGCGGCAGAACGGTCTAGCTTTTCGCCCGCGTCGCACAGCGATTTTTGTACGGTTGCGTACTTGCCACGTAATTTGTAACCGATGCGACAACGCTCGATATTATTTCCCCTTGGTATTTATCCGCGATTCGCTACAGTCACAGTCAGGGCTTGTACCTACAAACCCTGACATGGAAAAATATCGCAACCTTTTTCGCAGCCTTGCGGAAAAACTGCGTAAAGACCACTTCAGAAAACCTTGCACATGACTATCCTCGCGCCCAAGTATGAAGTGCTGGTAGTCGACGATTCTCCCGTCTATCACAAACTTTTCCAGCAGATGCTTTCCGGACAGACTTATTCGCTGTCCTTCGCCCGCGACGGGAACGACGCCCTGCGCATGTATCAAGAGAAATCACCCAACATCATCATCACCGATTGGATCATGCCGGAATTTTCCGGCCTGGAACTGTGCGAACGCATCCGCGCCGACAAATCTTCGCAGTACACCTACATCATTCTCATGACCAGCAACAACGAAAAGGGCGGCGTGGTAAAAGGCCTGGAAGCCGGCGCTGACGACTATCTTGTAAAACCATTCGACTCCAGCGAAATGCTGGCGCGCATCGGTGTTGGCCGGCGCATCGTCGATTTGCATCGCCAACTGGAAGACAAGAGCGCGCTACTTCAGGAAGTGGCGTCCACCGATGTTCTTACCGGCCTTCCCAATCGTCGCGCGATTGAAGAATGGGCCAACAAACAACTGAAAGGCGCGGCCCGGCATGGTTTCCCGGTGTGGGTGGTGCTGGGCGATCTGGATTCTTTCAAGGAAATTAACGACACCTTCGGGCACGAAGCGGGCGATACCGTGTTGCGTACCTTCGCGGACACACTCAGAAAACTGACAAGGATTTCGGACATGTGCGGCCGTCTGGGCGGCGACGAATTCCTGATTGTGATTTCCCATGTAAGCGGCGACAACATTGAACTGGCCATCAACCGGTTTCGCGAGTTGTTTTGCGCGCTATCGTTTCCGTTTGCCGGAAAGAGCGTCAGTATTTCGGCGACCTTCGGCGTGGCGGGCAGCGAGAGCGGCAGCTTGAAAGATTTTGACGCGTTGGTGCGCAAAGCGGACGTCATGCTGTACCAAGCGAAACGTGCCGGGCGAAATTGCGTGCGCATCGCGAAGCTGGACTAGCGCGCTCCGTGGTTCGAGCGTTCCGTACATGCCGCAATCGAAGAGCGATTCCTCGCTACGCCTGCCTGCGGCAGGCAGTCGGAATGACCGTCGCTTAGGATTGTTTGCGAGTGTAGGTTTCTTTACGACGCACTGGCCGGAGGTTATACTTCCCGGCGAAAGTGCAGAGCGTTAGCGCGACGGTTTTGAAAAATCATGGTTCGAGGGCAGAATGGCGTTTGAGAAAGCGGCAAGACTTGCGGAGATTCCTGAAGGTTCAATCAAGGAAGTGCAAGTCGCGGGAGAGCCAATCGCGCTGGCAAATGTCGCTGGGACCGTGTATGCCATCAGCAACACCTGTCTGCACCGGGGCGGGCCGCTCGGAGAAGGGCAGCTGGAAGGTAAGGTGGTGACTTGCCCGTGGCATGGCTGGCAATTTGACGTCACGACAGGAAAAGCGGTGCAAAATCCCAACGCCGGAGTGGCTTGCTATGCGGTGGAAGTTCGCGGCGAGGAAGTCTTTGTAAGTCTTGGTAATCGCCGTAACTAACAGAAACTAAAGCGGTTGGTTATAGGGCGGCGCTGATTCGAATGCTGGGGAGTACTTTTTCCACCGATATTGCTCTAACCCTCACATTTTGTTTGGCTTTGCAGCCTCTGCCGTGTATAGTACCGCCGAACTTTGGTTCGATGACCACTCCCACAGCGACTCGCCATTACTGGATCTTTACCGTAGACCCGCACCACTACCACTGGGACACCCTTTTTGTGAAGGGCAAGGAAATGTGGCACGGTGCCGGTTCGAAAGCCGACGCGGTTCGCGCGCTGAAACAGGTGCGCAAGGGCGACCGGGTATTGTGCTACCACTCGGCGCCGGAGCGCTCGTTTTATTCGATCGCGGAAGTGTCGCGCGACCCGTATCCCGACCCGCATGATTCCGAAGGCAAAAATCTGGTCGCCGACCTGCGCGCGTTCGAAAAGCTGCCACGGCAGGTTACGCTGACGGAATTGCGCGCGAACAAGGCGCTGCGAAAAGTAAAGTTCCTGAAAAATGTACGGTTGATCGTTTCGGCCATCAGCGATGCGGAATACGTGGAAATCCTGAAAATGGCGGGAATCGTCGCGACACCCGGAATACCGCTGCCCTGAAATTTTCGCACTGTACTCACCGGCCGTGTGCGACGAGGTGATGCATGAAGTTCTCCGTTCGAACCGTGCTTTCCGCGGCGATTCTGCTGTGCGCGGAAACGGCGGCACTCCCGCAAAGTCCCAGGCAAAAACCCCAGCTTGAAGAAATTGCCAGCGGCAAGACGCGCGTGATCGACCTCAGTTACGCGCTGAGCGATAAACTGGTGCCATGGCCGGGCGATGCCCGGGCGTTCGAAGCAAAAGTAAACGCGACCGTTGAAAAGAACGGCTATTTCACGCGCAGCTTCTGGATGCTGGAGCACTACGGCACGCACATGGATGCGCCAGCGCACTTTCCCCCAGGAATCACGACCGTTGACAAAATTCCCGTAGAGAAATTTTTCGGCTCAGCGGTAATCATCGACGTTCGGTACGAGGCCGAGCGCAATCCGGACTATCAATTGACGGTGAAACGGATCGAAGCCTGGGAACAGAAGCACGGCGAGATTCCGGCCGGAGCGATTGTAGTGTTGCTGACCGGGTGGGCTTCGCGTTGGCCGGACGTTTCCCGATATCGCAATCAGGATGCCAACGGCACCATGCATTTCCCGGGATTTTCCGTGGACGCGGCAAAATTGCTGCTGGAGCGGAAAATCAGCGGATTGGGCTGCGACACCTTGAGCATCGATCCGGGAAACTCAAAGGATTTTCCGGTGCATCATCTGGTGCTTGGGGCGGACGCTTTTCAATTGGAGAATCTGGCGGATTTGAAGGATTTGCCCGAGGCAGGAGCGTTTTTGATCGCGGCACCGATCAAGTTGGAAGGCGGTTCTGGTGGCCCGGTACGGGTGTTTGGGCTGGTGGCAGAGAAGTAGGAACGACGCAGATACAGATTGTGTGCTGAATTTTTGCGCCTGGGCGATTGGGGCACAGCATGCCGCGCCCCTGCGGGAAAAAGAAAGAGCGCCGGGATAAACCCTGCCTACGGCCGGCAGGCCGCCGCTACAAAAAACCGACGAAGGGCAAAAAAGCGAGCCACAGACGAGAACCGAAACAGAAGCAGAGAGATGGCCACCCGCAGGTGGCCGCGATAAGAGAGGAAGCGAGGAAATGCAGATTGTGTAGAACATTTCTTGCGGCTAATGCGTCTGATAGTTGGAAGATCCCTGAGGGTGGTCCCATGAACAAAGTGAGTGCAGCGCTGCGCGGATTGGTGCTGGGATCGTTGCTTTTCGGTGCCGCAATTGTGGCCTCCGCGCAGAGCGAAGCGCAGCAATTTCCGGTGGCGACGAAAACTTTAAAGAACGGGATGAAAGTGCTGGTACAGACCGATCACAGCATTCCTAACGTCGCGCTATACATTTTTTATCGAATTGGTTCGCGCAATGAGCATCCGGGCACGACCGGGCTTTCGCATTTTTTTGAGCATATGATGTTCAACGGCGCGAAAAAATACGGACCGGGCGATTTGGACAAGGCCATGGAGGCAAATGGCGCTTCGAACAACGCCTATACCACGGAAAACGTCACGGTATACCAGGACTGGTTTCCGCGGTCAGCGCTGAATTTGATTTTCGATATCGAAGCGGACCGCATCCAGTATTTGAGTTTCGATCCGAAGAAAATCGCATCGGAAAGAGAAGTGGTGGCGTCGGAACGACGGACCAGCGTGGACGCCAACAATGGCGGAATTCTTGACGAACAATTAAAGGCCACTGCCTTTATCGCGCATCCGTATCAGTGGCCGGTGATCGGCTGGATGAGCGACATCGAGCACTGGACCATCGACGATTTGAAGCATCACTTTGAAATGGGTTATGCGCCGAACAACGCGACGATGGTTGTCGTCGGCGACGTTACCCCGGAAGAAATCTTTCAGCTGTGCGAAAAATATATCGAGCCTATTCCGCAACATGCACCGCCGCCGCCGGTCACTACGGTTGAGCCGCAACAGATGGGAGAGCGGCGTTTGGTCGTGCGCAAGCCGGCGGAACTGCCGCTGTTGATGATCGGGTATCACGTCCCGCAAACCAACCATCCCGATTTTTATGCGCTGAATATTCTGCGCACGGTACTGGTGCAAGGGGAAAGTTCGCGGATGTACCAGCGCCTGGTGGACAAGGATCAGATCGCACTGGAAGTGAACATTTCGCAGCAGCCGGGATTCGATGCAACGCTGGCGGTCGTTGCGGCGCAGCCAAAACAGGGAGTGGACCCGCAGAAATGCGAGGCGGCGATTTATGACGAGCTGGACAAAGTGAAAACGATGCCGATTAGCGATCAAGAGCTGGAGAAAGCAAAAAACATACGATTGGTGGAGTTTTACCATCAGATGCGAACGATCAATGGGCGCGGGAACACGATTGGGACCTACGAAGTGTTCTTCGGTGACTACCGCAAACTTTTTGCCGCCGAAAAAAACTACGCCGCGGTGACAAAAGAAGACGTGCAGCGAGTGGCGCAAAAATATTTCGGAGCTAATAATCGAACGGTTGCGACGTTAATTCCAGAGAACGCGGAACCCGGGGGCGCGAAGCAATGAAGCGGCCGATAAAAGCGTTGCGCGCGGTGTTTATTATGGTTCTTGCAGTGCCGTGCGCGTGCGCCGCGAGCGCCCAAACCTTAAAACTACCGCCACACGAAAAAATTGTATTGAAAAATGGCATGACGGTACTGCTGATGGAAAAACGCGGCGTACCCATGGTGAGTGTCGCGGCCATCATCAAGGCCGGTTCGGCGGCCGACCCGGCTGGAGAAGATGGGCTGGCGTCGGTGACGGCTGGGCTGCTGCGCAAGGGAACGGCGAAACGCAGCGCGCAACAGTTCGCGGCGGACCTGGATTTTATCGGCGCGGAATTCAACGCGGATTCCAGCGCCGATTACACCGCGATTTCCGGAGAGTTTTTGACCAAGGACGTGGATAAGGGACTGGAGCTTTTCTCCGATGCGATGCTGCATCCGGCATTTGCGCAAGCCGAAGTGGAAAAATTGCTGGCGCAGGAAATCGACGGAATCAAAGCCGCAAAGGACGAAGCGCAATCAGTGGCGCTGAATTATTACTACGGCTATCTTTTCAGCAAACATCCGTATGGGCGGCCAGTGGGGGGCGACGAGCTTTCCCTGGCACGCATCAAACGCGACGCGATTGCCAGGTTCTATGAAACCAATTACACGCCTGGGAATACGATTCTTGCGATGGCCGGAGAATTCAACGCTCCGCAGATGCGCATGAAAATCGAGCAGTCGTTCGGAGGCTGGACAGCGAAGGGCGCGGCGTTGCCAGCGTCTGCTGCGCCCACGCCGGTGAAGGGCAAAAAACTTCTGTTGGTCGACAAGCCGGATTCGACGCAGACGTTTTTTGTTTTTGGCAATATTGGAACCGCGGAAAATGATCCGGACCGGGTGGCAATTCGCGTGGTGAACACGATATTCGGTGGGCGATTCACTTCGGAATTGAACGAAGCGTTGCGGGTGGAATCCGGACTGACGTATGGAGCGGAAGCGTTTTTCGATTCCAGAAAAGAGCCCGGCGCATTCGCTATTTACAGTTATACGAAAAATGAATCGACGACTCAGGCGATTGACCTTGCGCTGCAGGTGCTGGCGAAGTTGCACAAGGACGGCGTGACGCCGGAGCAACTGGCATCGGCCAAGGCGTATATGAAGGGACAATTTCCGCCGTCCATCGAAACGTCCGGGCAGCTTGCGCGGACCATTGCCGCGCACGAGTTTTATGGATTGGATGACGACGAAATCAATCAGATGGAAGCACGCATCGACGCGGTTACTCCGGCCATGGCCAAGCAAGTGATCGCGAAACACTTTCCGGAAGAAAATCTTGTTTTCATGTTGATTGGAAAAGCGTCGGAGATTGGTCCGGGCGTACGGAAATACGCTACTCAGCAGGATTCACGGAAAATTAGCGAGCCGGGTTTTTGGCCGGGGGCGAAATAACAGCGGTCAGTAGTGAGAGAGAGCAGTGATCGCGAACGCCGTTTCGCGCTGGTTGTTACGGTATTCGATACGGAAACCCGGAGGAATGATGCTCTGTCGATTGACGATGTCTATTGCGTGCTTGCTGGTATTTGTGGGAACTGCGATTGCGGCGGAAGATGCGCCGCTATTGGCGACGTGGCCGACCATGAGCAGGACCGAGATCGTATTTTTGTACGGCGGATACTTGTGGAGTGTGCCGCGCGATGGCGGTGAAGCACGCCAACTGACAACCGGCGGGCACGAGACCAATCCGGTTTTTTCTCCAGACGGAAGATGGATTGCGTTTACTGGGGAATATGACGGCAACGCCGACGTTTACGTAATGCCAGCTGCCGGCGGCGAGCCGAAACGGCTGACGTGGCATCCGACATTCGACGTAGTGGTGGGATGGACTCCGGATGGAAAAAGGATCTTGTTCCGTTCCGGGCGAGAGTCGTACGCGGATTTCGATCGCCTATATACGGTGCCAATTGAAGGCGGGGTGCCGGACGTGTTGCCAATGTGGCGGGGGGAGGCGGGATCCTATTCGCCGGACGGCGAGCGTTTTGCATACGTTCCGAATCTGAAATGGCAGGAAGCGTGGAAGCGTTATCGCGGCGGGCAGACTACCCCGGTATATCTGGTGGATTTGAAAAGTTTGAAGCTGGAGAAAGTGCCGCGGGAAAATTCCAATGACTACAATCCGGTGTGGATGGGCGATACAGTCTATTTCCTGTCCGATCGCAATGGTGCGGTCACGCTATTTTCGTATGACACAAAAACGAAATCCGTGAAGCAATTGATCGAGAACAAAGGTCTGGACTTGAAATCCATCGACGCGGGTCCTGGCGGAATCGTGTATGAGCAATTCGGCGGGATTTACGTTTATGACCTGGCGTCGGGAAAGACGCGGAGAGTGGAAATTCACCTGGCGGGAGATTTGCCAGCCACACGACCGCACTGGGAAAAGGCCGCAGACAAGATTCAGAACGCCGCGATTTCGCCAACAGGCGCGCGAGCGGTATTTGAAGCGCGCGGAGATATTTTTACGGTGCCGGCGGAAAAGGGCGACATTCGGAACTTGACGCGAACGACAGCGGTCGCGGAACGAGATCCTGCATGGTCACCGGACGGCAAGTGGATCGCATTTTTCTCCGACGAATCAGGCGAGTATGCGCTGCATCTGGTAGACCAATCCGGTCTGGGCACGGTGAAGAAAATTGCGCTGGGCAATCCACCGTCATTTTTCTATGGGCCGACGTGGTCGCCGGACAGCAAGAAGATTGCGTTCGCTGATAAGCGGCTGAACCTCTGGTATGTGGACGTTGATAAGGGCACGCCCACCAAAGTGACGACGGATCTGTACTATACGTTCGGCGGGTCGCCTTCTTCCGCGTGGTCGCCCGACAGCAAGTGGCTGACCTATTCGCGCTATTTGCCGAACCATATACACGCGATTTTTGTGTACGCGCTGGAGAATGCCAAGAATTCGCAAATCACGGACGGCATGAGTGACGCGCGATATCCAGTGTTCGATAAAGGCGGCAAATATTTATTTTTTGCTGCCAGCACGGACGAGGGACTGGGTGTTTCATGGCTGGATCTTTCGGGATTCCAGCGGCCGGTTTCGCGCAGCGTTTATGCCGTGGTGCTTAAGAAGACGGATGCCAATCCGATGGAACCACAGAGTGACGACGAAAAGGTAGCGGAGAAAAAAGCGGACGAAAAGAAAGAAGAGGAAAAAACGAAGTCTGACGACAAGGGAAAATCAGACAAGAAGGACAAGGAAAAGGATAAAGACGGCGATAAGGACAAGAAAGAAGAAGCAGTTACGGTAACAATTGACCTGGAAAATATCGGACAAAGAATCGTGGGATTGCCCATTAAGGGCGCAAACTACGTGCAATTTGACACCGGGAAAGCGGGAGTTCTGTATTTATCGGAGATTCCGGATGTGCCGTCGCTGAATGGGCCGACGATGGCCAGCGTTTCGAAATTCGACCTTACCACCAGAAAAACAGAGGCGTTCGTTGCCGGGGTGAGCAGCTTCGCGGTGTCGGCGAATGGCGAAAAAGCATTGTACCGGCAGGGGCCGGGGCCAGCGGCACCGTGGTTTATCGCGGCGACTGCGGCTGCGGCGAAGCCAGGCGAAGGGCAATTGAAACTTGACGCAATGGAAGCGTACGTGGACCCGCGCGCTGAGTGGAATCAAATGTTCCATGAAGTGTGGCGAATCGAGCGGGACTTTTTTTATGATCCGCATTTTCACGGATTGAATTTGGCCGCAGCCGAGAAAAAATACTTGCCGTACTTGAAAGCAGCGGGCGGACGCGGCGACGTGAATCATCTTTTCGCGGAAATGCTGGGAGAAATGACGGTTGGGCATATGTTCATTTTTGGCGGCGATATTCCCAAGGCGCCGGAAGTGAAAGGCGGATTGCTGGGTGCGGATTACAAGATTGAGAACGGACGTTACCGATTCGCGCGCATTTTCAACGGAGAAAACTGGAATCCGGAATTGCGTGCGCCGCTGACGCAGCCGGGTGTAGATGTGAAAGTTGGCGACTACTTGATTGAAGTGAACGGCGAAGAAGTGCGGCCGCCGACTTCGGTCTACAAACATTTTGAAAATACGGCGGGGAAACAAATTCGGATCAAGGTGAGCGCAAATGCCGACGGCAAGGGCGCGCGCGACGTAACGGTGGTCCCTGTCGATCAAGAATTCGATTTGCGCAACCGAGCGTGGGAAGAGGATAACCGGCGCAAAGTAGATGAACAGAGCGGCGGGAAGCTAGCGTACGTGCATGTCCCGGATACCGCGGGCGGCGGATATGTGAATTTCAACCGCTATTATTTTGCGCAGACCGACAAGCTGGGCGCGGTGATCGACGAGCGCTACAATCATGGCGGCGCGATTGCGGATTACATCATCGATTTGCTGGAGCGGCCGCTGCGGAATTGTGTGGTTTCACGCGAGGGCGAGAACTATTGCTCACCGCTGGCGCAGATTTATGGCCCGAAGACGATGATCATCAATGAGATGGCTGGTTCTGGCGGCGATGCGCTGCCGTGGATGTTCCGGCAGGACAAGCTGGGGCCGTTGGTGGGCGTGCGCACCTGGGGAGGACTGGTGGGAATTGGCGGATATCCAAGTTTGCTGGACGGCGGCGGAGTGACGGCTCCGCGCGCGGCGCTTTATGGATTGCACGGTGAATGGGAAGTGGAGAACCGCGGGATCGCTCCGGATATTGAAGTGGAGAATGATCCGGCTTCGGTGGCTGCCGGGCACGATCCGCAACTGGAGAAGGCGATTCAGGTGACCCTGGAAGCGTTGAAGAAAAATCCGATGAAGATGCCGGAACATCCGGCTTATCCGGATTATCAGAAGAAGTGACTACTGAATAGTGAGTGGTGAATCGCGAGTAGCGAATCCCGCGCGGTTGCTGGTGCTTGGAATTGACTGGCTCCTAGCGGGCCTTTCAGATGCCGAGCTTTTGAAAAAGAAGACGAAGTTGATTGCACCAGCCAAGTGCGCATTCAAGAAAGAATAAATGCCGGAACTTCCTGAGGTCGAGACGGTTGTGCGGGGGCTGCAGGGTTCGGTGGCGGGGCGGCGAATTTTATCCGTGACCCTCCGGGAAACCGACTTTATTGATGATCCGGTGGCGATTGAGCGGGAATTGCCGGGCCGGCAGATTGCGCGGGTAGAGCGCTTCGGAAAATTTATGCTGTTGCAGCTGGCCAGCCCGAGTGCCGTCAGCGGGCCCGCTGCTGCGACCACAAAACTGGTTGCGGCGGACGCGGTGCAAGAAGCGTTGCTGGTGCATCTGGGAATGACCGGGAATCTGGCGCCACATTTTGCCGAACAGCCACTGGCCAAACATACGCATGTGACTCTCGTTCTCGATGATGGCCGGGAGCTGCGTTACGTCGATCCGCGGCGATTCGGGAGGATGGCATACCTGGCGGGAGAAGCGCTGACTGCGGAGTTGTTGCGCTTCGGTGCCGAACCGCTGCTGGTGACGGCGGAGGAGTTTTCACGGCGGATCCAGGGAAGCCGGGCGCGGATCAAGGCGCTGCTGCTGGATCAGAGAGTGCTGCGCGGGGTGGGGAATATTTACGCGGATGAAAGTTTGTGGAGCGCGCGGATTCACCCGGCCAGATCCGGCGCCAGTCTTAAGTCAACGCAAATAGAAATTCTGCGGAAAGCTTTGCAGAAAATTTTACGCAAAGCGATTCAGATGCGCGGGTCATCGATTTCTGATTTTGTTGACGCTGAGGGCATAGCGGGCGATTATCAGCAGCACCACAAGGTGTATGGGCGAGAAGGGGAGAAGTGTTTTCGCTGCGGGGCCAAGATCAGAAGAATTATTGTGGCGGGCCGAAGCAGCCATTTTTGTCCGGCGTGCCAGCGTGCGCCGCGCAGAGTAAAGCTGGCGCAAAAGAAGATGAAACGTGCAAGGCGTGGACGCGCGTCGAAGAGATAGTTCCATTTTTCAACTGGCATACCGACGGGTAACGTAGCGCTGTGGGATGTTGCAAAAAAGGGCGGCAGCAGGGCTTGCCTGCGGTTGGCAGGCTGCCGCATTGCAAAAGAGAGGGTGAGGATGCGCTTCAATCGAGTGGCGATATGGTCATGCGTGATGATGCTGACGGGAGTCGCGGGGCTGCGGGGATTTGTGGCGGCCGCGGAGGATGATACGAACGGATTTACGGCGGCGGATGCACAGATCTTGAGTGAAGTGCGCGAGCATAGCGAGGCTATGCAAAACCTGGAATATCTTTCAGACAATATTGGTGCGCGTCTGACTGGATCTGCGCAATTGAAGCAGGCGAATGATTGGACTGCGGAACAGATGAAGAAATACGGGCTGGTGAACGTACATCTGGAGCCGTGGACGATAGCGCATTCCTGGACGCGCGGCACGGCAACAGCGCGAATTGTGGCGCCGGCAGAACATCTGTTGACGATTGCTTCGGCGGGTTGGTCACCCAGCACGGCGGGAGTAGTACGCGGACCGGTAGTTTATTTTGACGCGAAGACTAAGGCGGACTTCGACAGGTTCCATGGGAAGTTGCAGGGCGCGGTGGTGATTTATCAGGAGCCGTCGCTGCTATCGCCGCCGAAGCTCGAAGACGTGAACGAAGAATATGTCCGCGCGATGCAGGCACCTCCGCCGATGAAGGGACAGCCTGCAACTCCATCACCGTTTGCGGCGTTTATGGAAGTAGCGCGGGCCCGGAATGATTTTTTCAAGCAGGAAGGTGTGGCGGCGGTGCTGCGCGATTCGAACAAGCCGCACGGGCTATTGAATATGACGGGAGTCGGCGGAGAAAAATTTGATATTGGCGCGATTCCCGCGGCGTTTATCACCGGCGAAGGCTACCGGATGCTGTGGCGGATGCTGAAACATGGTCCGGTGACGATCGAAATAGCAATGACGAACAGGCTGAGCGACAAGCCGGTAGAGGTGTACAACACGGTCGGCGAAATTCGCGGAAGCGAAAAACCGGATGAAGTCGTGATTCTGGGCGCGCACCTGGACTCGTGGGATCTGGGAACGGGATCGACGGACAACGGTACGGGATCGATGGCGGTGTTGGAGGCCGCGCGAACACTGGCAAAATTAAATTTGAAACCGAAGCGGACGATTCGGTTTGTGTTGTTTACCGGTGAAGAAGAGGGGTTGGTCGGTTCGAAGCGGTACGTGGAAGCGCACAAGAATGATCTGGAGAAGATTTCTGGAGTGCTGGTGCACGATACGGGAACGGGCAGAGTGCTGACGCTGGGGCTGCATGACAATTATCAGGACCGGGAAATTGTAGAGCAAGTTCTGGCGCCATTGAAGGAATTGAAGCTGCTGGAGCCAAGCATGATGCGGTCGTTTGGTACCGACCATGCTTCCTTTGACGATGCGGGTGTACCGGGATTTTTTTGTATTCAGAGCATGGCGGAATATTCGAAGACGCATCACAGCCAGTCAGATACGTTCGACAAAGCTTGGAGAGACGATTTGAACCAAGGGGCGCAAGTGCTGGCGGCGTGGGCTTACAACACGGCGCAATTGCCGTCGATGCTGACGCGGCGGCCGCTGCCCTACGAACCTCCGGAAGCAGTTGCGAAAACGGAAGCGGCGCAGCCCGATCCGGTGGCGGAGATGGACGCAAAACTGATTGCGCAGGTGAAAACGGATGAAGGACAGTTGCAGACCGATTTGTCGTATCTGGCCGATCGCATTGGGCCACGGCTGACCGGAACGCAAAAGTTGGATCAGGCGAGCCATTGGACGATGGAGCAATTCAAGGCGCTGGGGCTGGAGAATGCGCACCTGGAGCCGTGGACGATTGCGAATAGTTGGACGCGCGGTCCTGCGGCGGGACGCGTGATTGCGCCGACGGAGCAAATGCTGACCTTGGCGGCGGCGGGATGGTCGCCGAGTACGAATGGGCCGGTGCGCGGCGCGGTGCTGGCGGTAGGCGTACAAAAACTGGATGACTTGCAAAAATATCGCGGGAAATTGAAGGGTGCGATTGCGTTGTTGGATCGTCCGGGAGAAACGGAAGGACCATCGAATCCCATGCTGACGCCCTACGAGGAAAGCAATTTGCCGCTGGACCATCCGAAGAACATGGCACTGCTGGATTTTCGCGGCCGGCGCCAGATGATGGCTGATGAAGCGAAATTCTTGCAAGAGGAAGGGGTAGCTGCGGTGCTGCTGGTGTCCGAGAAATGGTACGGGCTGCTCAACATGGGAACGGGATTTTCGCGCGAATACCAACCAGGAATATTGCCAGCGGCGTACATGGCGAGAGAAAACGCGACATTGTTGTGGAGATTGCTGGATGCTGGGCCGGTTGAGGCGGAAGTCAACATTGCGGCAAGCTTCAGCGGAAAGCCGGTAACCGTGTACAACACGGTGGCGGAAATCAAGGGAAGCGAGAAGCCGGAAGAAGTGGTGATTATCGGAGGGCATCTGGATTCGTGGGATTTGGGGACTGGGGCGACTGATAACGGAACAGGATCGATGGCGGTGCTGGCGGCGGCGCGAGCGCTGGTGAAATCCGGAGTGAAGCCGAAGCGGACGATCCGGTTTGTGTTATTTACTGGCGAAGAGCAGGGATTAAACGGCTCCAAAGCGTATGTTGCGGCGCATAAGGACGAGCTAGGGAAGATTTCCGGGGTACTGGTGCATGACACCGGAACCGGGAGAGTGCTGACGATTGGACTGATGCACAACTACGCGGCGCGGGATACGATGGACCGCGTGTTGTATCCGTTGGCAAAAGAAAAAAGTATTGGGCTCGCCGAGCCGAGTTTGCGCTCGGAGGGCGGCAGCGATCACGTGCCATTTGATGATGCGGGAGTGCCAGCTTCGTGGTGCATTCAGGAAGTTGCGAACTACGAGAAGGATCATCATTCGCAGACGGATACGCTGGATCGCGTGAAGTGGGACGATCTGGCGGAAGGCGCGCAAGTGCTGGCGGTGTACGCGTACAACGTAGCGCAGTTGCCCGAGATGTTGCCGCGCAAGCCGGTGAACGCGAGTAACAAATAATCAGTTTTCAGTAATCAGTAATATTACGCCGCAGAGATTTTAAAGGGTGATGATGAGAGCGGTGGTACAGCGGGTGAGCCGCGCGAGAGTAAGTGTTGGCGGCGAGACAACAGGCGAGATTGGCGCTGGGTTGATGATTTTGCTGGGCGTGGGACGTGAAGACACCGCGGCTGTTGCTGCCGCGCTGGCGGAGAAGGGGGCGAACCTGCGCATTTTTGAAGATGAAAACGGCAAGATGAATTTGTCGTTGCTGGATGTGAAGGGTAGTGCGCTGGTGGTTTCGCAATTTACGTTGTACGGAGATGCGCGTGGAGGGCGGCGGCCGAGTTTTATTGCGGCGGCTCCGCCTGAGATGGCGAAAGCGCTGTACGAAGAGTTTTGCGGGGCGCTGCGAAAACTGGGTGTGCACGTGGCGACGGGAATTT
>Ga0209488_10000173_pt1 | contig 49922 bp, 41 predicted proteins | sample Rivendell_Oct201_8_FD_188349 | JGI IMG/M metagenome (GOLD analysis project Ga0209488, IMG submission 188349) | Vadose zone soil microbial communities from the Eel River Critical Zone Observatory, Northern California, USA -... | ecosystem: Environmental > Terrestrial > Soil > Vadose zone >...
CTGCGCGATGCCCACGAGAGCACCCGATTCGTGAACCGCATCGAGGATGCCAAGACCGAGCGTCTGCTCATGGAAATCGAGCGGGGCAAGGACTGAAACATCGCGTCACAATCGTGATCCCCGACGCGGTCTGTTGGGGATCACGCGCCTGCAGGCAAAATTCAAGAATGGCGCCGGCTGCCCATATCGATATGATGGGCCGCCAAGAGGGGAACGAATCCTTATGTCCACGTCCTTACTGACGACGCGGCGCTTTGCGCCACTTTTCTGGACGCAGTTCTTTGCGGCGTTCAGCGATAATTTTCTCAAGCAGGCCCTGATCTTCCTCATCCTGTTCAAGATCGGGGGATCGACCGCCAATGTGCTGGTCAACCTGGCGCCGGCGATCTTCATCTTCCCGTATTTCGTATTGTCCGCATTTGGCGGCGAGATGGCAGACCGCTACGACAAGGCCCTGGTCGCGCAACGGGTCAAGTTCGCCGAAATCGGCGTGTCGGCAATTGCGGTGCTGGGTTTCTGGCTGCACACGGTCGGCTACGACACCGCGTCGGTGAGTGTGCTCTTCCTGTCACTGTTCGGCTTTGGCGTGTGTGGCGCCCTGTTCGGCCCGATCAAATACGGAATTCTTCCCGACCATCTCGACCGTTCCGAACTCCCGGCCGGCAACGCCTTGGTTGAGGGCGCGACCTTCATTGCCATCCTGCTCGGGACCATCGTCGGCGGGATTGCGGCCCAGAATGGCGGCGATCCGGCGGCGTTCGGTTTCCTGATGATCATCTTCTCCGTGGCGTGCTGGGGGGCAAGCCTGCTCATCCCGCCGACCGGGCAAGGCGCGCCTGATCTGGTCATTCGGGGCAATGTCGCGGCCTCGACTGTTTCGCTGCTCAATCATCTGCGCGACGACAAGCGCATCTGGTGGGGCGCGTTCGTAACGAGTTGGTTCTGGCTCGCCGGGGCGGTTGTCGCCACCGTCATGCAGCCCTTGGTGAAGGACCTCGGTGGGACCGAAGAGGTGATCACCACCTGCAACGCCATCTTCGCGATCTCGATCGCGATCGGTTCAGGGTTGGCGGCTTGGCTCGCGGCCGGGCGGATCATCCTGCTGCCGACGCTCATCGCTGGCGTCTTGCTGGGCCTCTTTGCGCTCGACATCGGCCTCTCCACATGGGGGGCCCAGCCGATTGCAGGCCTTCTTAGCTATTGGGACATCTTCAAATCCGTACGTGGCATCCGATTGATACTCGATCTGGCCGGGCTCGCGATCGCCGGAGGCCTCTTCATCGTGCCGGTTTTTGCCGCAGTGCAGGCCTGGGCCGGCGCGGACCGGCGTGCCCGCGTGATCGCTGGCGTCAATGTGCTCAACGCCGGGTTCATGACAGCCAGTGGAATCGCGGTCGCATTGCTCACGCTCGCGGGCCTGCCGCCGTCTGGTGTATTCACCCTGCTCGGTATCGGTAGCATCCTGGTCGCGGTGGCCATCAGCCGCACCATGCCGACCAACGCGCTCAGCGATGCGCTCTCGATCATCTACCGCGCCCTTTTCCGGATCGAAGTGAAGGGGCTCGACAATCTCCGCAATGCCGGCCCCAACCTCATTATCGCGCTCAATCATGTGAGTTTCCTCGATGCCGGGCTCGCATTGTCGCTGCGCAGCCGCAAGCCGATCTTTGCCATCGATGTCGCGATTGCGAAATTGTGGTGGGTCCGGCCGTTCATGAAGGTGGCGCGCGCCCTGCCGCTCGACCCATTGAAGCCCATGGCAACCCGCACGCTGATCAATGCGGTCAAAGCCGGTGACGCGCTCATCATTTTTCCGGAAGGGCGTATTACGGTTACGGGCAGCCTCATGAAAGTCTATGACGGCGCCGCCATGATTGCCGACAAGGCCGATGCGGAAGTCGTGCCGGTGCGTATCGAGGGCCTCGAACTGACGCCGTTCAGCCGCCTGTCGAAGGGGCAGGTGCGGCGCAAGTGGTTCCCGAAGGTGACGGTAACGATATTGGAACCCGTCAAGCTCTCGGTCGACCCTGCGCTGCGCGGCAAATACCGGCGGCAGGCGGCAGGCGCCGCGCTTTACGGCGTCATGTCAGACCTGGTATTCCGCACGACCTCGACCGATCGTACGATGATCGAAGCCACGATCGCGGCTGCGCAATTGCACGGTCCTAATCGCGTTGCGATCGAAGATCCCGTATCGGGTGCGCTTACGTACAAGCGTCTGTTGATCGGCGCGTCCATTCTCGGGCGAAAATTGATGCCGTTGGCGCCGGAGGGCCGCCCGGTCGGGGTGATGTTGCCCAACGCCAATGGAACGGTCGCCACGATCCTGGCACTCATGACGGCCGGCCGCGTGCCCGCGATGATCAATTTCACAGCCGGCGCAACCAATATCCTTGCAGCCTGCAAAGCAGCCGACATAAAAAATATCGTGACATCGCGCCTCTTCGTCGAAAAGGGCCGGCTCGACAATCTTGTTGCGACACTCGCCGGCACGATCTCGATTGTCTACCTTGAAGACATCCGCCCGACCATTACGAAGTTCGACAAGGTCCGCGGTTTCTTGAGTTGGGACAAGCCGCTGGTCAAGCGCAAGGCCGACGATTGGGCGGCGATCCTGTTCACTTCGGGCTCGGAAGGCGTGCCAAAGGGTGTCGTATTGTCCCATCGCAACATGCTGGCCAATACGGCCCAGGCGGCAGCGCGCATCGATTTTGGCCGCCAGGACAAGGTGTTCAATGTCTTGCCGGTGTTCCACTCCTTCGGCCTCACGATCGGAATGATGCTGCCGCTGGTGTCAGGCGTGCCGATTTATCTTTATCCATCGCCACTGCACTATCGGACGGTGTGCGAACTGATCTACGGCTCGAACGCGACCATCATGTTCGGCACCGACACCTTCCTTTCAGGCTATGCGCGCGTCGCGCATGCCTACGACTTCCGTTCCTTGCGCTACATCCTTGCCGGTGCCGAACCCGTGAAGGAGGTAACGCGCAAAACCTATATGGAAAAATTCGGCCTGCGCATTCTTGAAGGTTATGGCGTTACCGAAACCGCTCCCGCGCTCGCCCTCAACACGCCGATGTTCAACAAGTTCGGTACGGTCGGACGGGTTCTTCCCGGCATGGAAGCGCGGCTGGAGAAGGTCGAAGGCGTCGACGAAGGCGGACGGCTGTTCGTGCGCGGACCCAACGTGATGCTCGGTTACCTCAAGTTCGAGAACCCTGGCGTGCTCGAAGCGCCGGAGGGAGGATGGCACGATACCGGCGATATCGTGGCGGTCGATGCCCAAGGGTTCGTCACCATCAAGGGCCGCGCCAAGCGATTCGCCAAAATCGGCGGTGAAATGATTTCACTTGCAGCCGTGGAAATGATCGCAGCCGATCTCTGGTCCAACGCGCTGTCGGGCATTGTGACCATGCCGGATCCGCGCAAGGGCGAGCGGCTTATCCTGGTGACACAGCAGAAGGACGCAACACGCCAGCAGTTCATGAGCTTTGCGCGCGAACGTGGCGCTTCCGAGCTGATGATCCCGGCCGAGGTCATGGTTCTCGACAAGCTGCCCATCCTGGGCACCGGCAAGGTCGATCAGGTGAGCCTGAACAAGCTCGTACAAGAACGCGTTGCCGCGCGGACACCGGTCGCGGTGTAGACATATGGCACCAAGCCCGAGTAGGGGCGGGTTTCAAACCCGCCCCTACACACCAGTGTGAGAAATGCGGGCTAGGCTTTCTTCGTTTGAGTGGTCGCATCAAGGAGGCCCATGGTGCAGGAATCCCGAAATAACCCGTCGCTGCGTGTTGTGCCGTCATGGCACCCGAGTTCGACGTTTCTCGCGCTGCTCGCGGGCTTTCTTGGTTGCGCCGTATGGATGCTCGCGATCCCGGATCATGAGCGCTGGCTTGTTTTTCCCTTTGTGCTGATCGGATTCCTGATCGGGGTATGTCTGCATGAATTCGGCCATGCAATCATAGCCTACTACTGCGGCGATACGACGGTGCGGGAGAAAGGCTATTTGACGCTTGATCCGCTGCAATACACCGATGTGGTCTACAGCATCATCTTTCCGCTTCTGATCATGGCGATTGGCGGCATCGGCCTGCCGGGGGGTGCGGTCTATATCAACCACCATCTGCTGCGCCGGCGCGTGGATGGCGCTCTCGTCTCAGCCGGCGGACCATTGGCGACGGCCGCCGTGCTGGCCGTGCTGATGATCGTCCTCAATTTCATGACGCCGACCGGCCCGTACCGCATACTCTATGCTTCGTTGGCGTTCCTGGCCCTGCTCAAGGTGACGGCGCTGGTGTTCAATCTCATTCCATGCCCCGGTCTCGATGGTTGGGGTATCATCGAGCCGTTCCTGCCGGCGCAAATCCGTCAAGCCGGCCGCCGTTTCGGGGCGCTCGGTCCTGTCATATTGATGGTGGCTTTATTCTTCGTCCCTGCCGTCAACAATTTGTTCTGGGACGCCGTCGATGCAATCTCCACGCTGGTCGGTCTCAACACCCGGTTGGCATCGATCGGATTCCAGTTGTTCCAGTTTTGGCGCTGAGGATGCCTACCCCGCCCTCAATTGTTCCGCCATCCAATCCGCGCTCTGCGTGCGCCAGCAATAGGCACGGTTGTTGGCGATGTGGTTGCCTTCGTCGACCAGATTGAGCACGACCGGACCCTTGACCTCGCCAGCCAGGCGTCGGCTGTCGGCTGCCGGTACGATGCGGTCGAGCTTGCCGTTCATGATGTAAATCGGACAGGTGATGTTCTGCGCCACGCCCTTGAGCGTGAGGGTGGCGGCCTTGGCACGCGCCTCCTCCAGACTTGCGCTCTTGCTGCGTACCCGAAAGGCCTCGCGCGTCAAATCCGGAACGCCATCCCAGCTTTCGCCCCAGTCATAAGGCCCGCCAAGCGCCAGGCAGGCCTTGATGCGCTTATCGAACGCGGCGGAGCGGGGGGCATAATAGCCCCCAAGGCTGATGCCGGCGAAACCAACGCGGCTCGCATCGAGATCGCGACGGGTCTCGATGTAATCAATTACGGCAATGGCGGCGACTTCGTAATCCCCGCGGATCGCGAAATCATATTCGGCCTCGCCTTGGCCGGGCCCATCGAAGGCCAGCGTCGCGATGCCGCGCGCCAGGAACGGCTGTTCATAGGCGTCGGTTTCTTCCTTGCAGGAATCAAGGCCGCACGCGAAGGCGAGCACGGGCGGCCGGTCGACGCCCACGGGCTTGCGCAAGATGCCGGCAAGAAATTTTCCCTCGTAGGGCATTTCCACGCGTTCACCTGCGGGTCGCAGATGCGGCAGGGCGAGGTTGCGGCATTCGACCGCCTTCATGTGTGCGGCTTTCATCTGGGGCTGGTCCTGTACGAACAGGAACTTGCCGAAATGGTAGTAGACGCCCGCGCGCTGCAGGTGCTCGCCGGCGCTCAAGAACTTCTTGTTGGCGAGCGCCTCGCGTCCCATCCTTTCATGGATCGCGGCACGCGCCGACCAGGCCGCGCACCAGTCATCCCATGAAGCGATCTTGGCGGTGACGTCTTCGAAATCGGAGAGCGCCACCCCATTGGTGACGAAGCGTGGCGCCCAATGGTGAATCGCCGCCGTAACGCGGGGGTCACCGGTCATTTCATGCAGTGCCATTGTCTCTATTCCTAAGATGCCCAAGATTCCGAAGGGATGATGTCAGGAGCCCGCCCGCCTTGATCCGAGCCGCGCAATCATGCCCTCGTGGACTGTACCCTCGTGGACCGTGACCTCGCGGCGCGCCACCTCGTCGCCCGATCTGTTCCATGTTGCCGTATCACTAACAAACGATCAACAAGATTGCGCAATTTCTTTACGATGCATCAGCCTTTACGAGTCGTATCAATTGACGATAAGTCGGTGCCTACGACCTTTGAGGAGCAAAATTCCAGGGAGCTATTGCACGAAAGGCCGGTTTTCGCAGCCGACCCGCAAGATTGCGGTCAGAAAACCAGGCGTTCAATTATCGAGCCGTTGTTCCGGTCGAATTCGTTACCATCATGTTCCCACGTTCCTGATGGTTACCAAACAACTCTACGCAATTGCGACACCAACCGTAAACGATAGCGATTCAATCAATCTTCAGCATGAATGGAAAACCGCGTACACCTTCACCAAATACAAACCGGGCTGCTCCAATAGTGGCCGTGTCGAGGCGAGAGTTCGCCGAACATCAGGGGTAGTTCGTGCGTATCAGTACAATAGTGATGATCTGCCTGGCGGCCTTGTTTGGTCTGATTGCAGTATTTCTTGCACAATCATGGCTGACGAGCCAGTCCGAAAAACGTCTTCGTAGTCTCGAGGCCAACAACGTTCCGAACGCGCCCATTGCGGCCACGACAATTGTAGTGGCGTCAAAGCCACTGCGTTTTGGGACAGAACTCGCATCGTCCGTAATGCGCGAGGTCGGCTGGCCGGGCGATGCGGTTCCTACGGGCGCTTTTGGCAAGATCAGTGAAATAATCCAAGGCAATGCCCGGCGGGTCGTGCTGGCGCCGATTGAGGTGAACGAGCCAATCCTGGTTACAAAAGTTACGGGGCCAGGGCAGCGCGCAACGCTGTCGGCGACCTTGCAGGACGGCATGCGTGCCGTAACAGTTCGCGTCAATGACGTTGACGGAGTCGCGGGCTTCGTATTGCCGGGCGATCGCGTCGATGTCGCACTCACCCGCACGCCTGATAAGCTCAGCTCGACGACGGATGTAGTTTTACAAAACATACGCGTGCTCGCGATTGATCAGACCTCCGATGAGCGAAACGATAAACCATCGATTGCCAAAGCGGTGACCCTGGAGGTCGACTCGGCGTCCGCCCAGAAGCTCGCACTGTCTGCCGCCATTGGAGCGATTTCGCTGATGTTGCGGAAAGCTGGTGACACAGTGCCGGAGGCAACGCGACGCATCACGCTCAATGATCTCATTCGAAACGAAGTTGCGCCGTCGAAGCAAGGGGAGTCGGCTGTTACCAACATCAAGGTGCATCGGCCTGCGGGAAATGTCGACTACAGCGTAAGGGCTGAATCGTACGATGACGGCACGACAGTGGGCCGGAGGGCCACAGAAAATTGAACGGAGTAATCGAGATAGCATTTCGGGGAATGCAAACAAGAAACGGGGAATCAAAATGAGAAATACAAGAAGGCACCACTCGTGGCAGACAGGGACAATCGGGCGGCGCACCGGCGCGGGACTGCCGCATGTGCGACGGTTCATTACCGCAGTCAGCATCTTCGGCTTGGCGGCTGCTTCCTGGCTGCTGGCGGTGCCAAGCGAGGTACAGGCGCAACGGCTGCTGCAAATCAGCGGTGCCCGGCGTACGGTTTCGGTGACGGTTCCGGTTGGCAAGACCGAGGATGTCCGGGTCGATTCGCCGTTTTCAGATATAACGGTTGGAAATCCAGAAGTTGCGGATGTGGCGCCGATGACGGATCATTCGCTTTCGATCCTGGGCAAGCGCATCGGATCGACGCGCGTAACCGTCTACGCTGAAGGAAAGCGCCAGGTCGGTATCTTCGACATTGAAGTATCTTACGATATCCCTCGCCTTGCTGCCGAAATACGAGCTGTGACTGGTCCCGGCATCAGGGCATCGTCGGTCCATGGCCGCATCATGTTATCGGGAATGGCTACCGATGCCGTAGCCCTCGACAAAGCTGTGATGATGGCGCGCCAATTTGCGCCCGATATCATCAATACGGTTCAGGTCTCCCAGCCACAGCAGGTTATGCTGGAGGTGCGATTCGTCGAAGCCTCCCGTCACGCCGGGCGTGAACTTGGATTCCAATGGAACATATTCAACAAGAATTTGACTGCGAACGTCGGTTCCGGGAAGGTTCCCGGAGCGCTTCCGATCACGGCGCCTTCAAGCCCGACCAGCATACCGGTTGGTGAAGTCGCTGCCGGCGTGCTGTCAGGGGGATCGCCGTTTGGATTCCTGCTGGGCCGCATGCTCACAGGCGGCACGACCATAGACGTATTGATCAGTGCACTCGAGGAGCGCGGTCTTGCACGCAGCTTGGCCGAGCCGAACCTCGTTGCGCTCTCCGGAGACACTGCAAGTTTTCTTGCCGGTGGCGAGTACCCGATCCCGGTTGCGGGCGGACTGAACCAAGTCACCGTGGAATATAAGCGGTACGGCGTTGGCCTTGCGTTCACGCCAACCGTGCTGCGGGGCGGGCTGATCAACCTCAAGATCGAGCCAGAAGTCAGCCAGTTCGATCCGAACAACAAAGTATCGCTTGGCAACGGGCTGCAGGTTCCTTCCCTCATTGTCCGCCGGGCCAGCACGACGATCGAACTGCGTGACGGGCAGAGCTTTGTCATCGGCGGCTTGCTGCTGAATACCAGCAGGTCCAGCCAGGACCAAGTGCCATGGCTAGGCGATTTACCAATCCTCGGCCAGCTGTTTGCCAGCAGGTCCTACCAGAAAGACGAAACAGATCTCGCCATCATCGTAACGCCGCGCATCGTGCAGCCGGCGCGCCCGGGCGACGCCCTGAAGACTCCGCTCGACAATACGCTTCCTGGTAACGATGCCGATTTCTTTCTACACGGCAAGGCGGAGGTCGCACGCGCGCCTCGCCGTGAGTTAATCGGCGCCACCATTCCGATGAGTGGCCATATGCTTGATCTGCCCAAGGGAGGTGACCATGTGGTTTCCGTCAAGAACTAGAGTTCTAGCGAGCGTAATGCTGGTCAGCTTCCTCGGCGGCTGCTCCGAGTTCTACTACGATCGGCGGGATTCCGTCTCGCTGGGGGTGGGAGACGCGCTAGCCGCCAATAGGGTCACGCACATCGTTGACCCTTGGCCGGCAAACGTCGGGAACCGGGATATTGCGTTCAACGGTCAACGTATGCAGGCCGCACAGGAGCGCTATCGCAACAACAAGGTCACCCCGCCGGTCAGCATTTCGACGAGTTCTACCGCATACCAACGGGCCCCGGACGCCGGGGCGGCGGCGGCAGTTCCAAGTCCGGCCCCCGCGGCAGCTGCGCCATTTTAACAAATCGTGCCTCGGTGTTGGAAATGAGGCGCCGGGCCGGACGGCGACGATGCAAGAGGTCGAGAGCGTGTTGTCAGATCAAATTGCTGCCATCACGCTTGGACTACAGACTACAAACGACGTGAGTTAGTATGATGAAGAGTAACCGATCCGCGAATGCAACAAACAAGACCCAGGTGACGGTCTTGACCGACGATGCTGCCCTTGCGGAACAGGCACGAGCGACGTTCGGCGCCGGCGGCCAGATTGGATTGACCGTCGTACCCTCAAAAATCAGCGGGGTCGGCGGTCAATTCGATTTGGGCGCGGCGGCGGTGGTGGTTATCGATTTGGATGCAGCTGTCCCCGAGGAGATGACTGCACTTGAGCACCTGATGGGCCGCATTGGTTCGCAGCCGCCCGTCATTGTGGTGATGCAGAATTTCGACCCCGCGACCGTTCGAACCTTGATGCAAATGCGTATTGCGGATTTTCTGGTGAAGCCCATTGTCCCGGTTGAACTGGTGCGAACCTGTGCCCGCGTCGCCGCCGGCCCGGTTAACGCCAAGGAGAGCGAGGCGGAGATCATTACATTCCTGCCCGCTGTCGGCGGCGCGGGAGTGACCACACTTGCGGTCCAAACCGCCATGATGCTGCTCAACCGGCACGACGGCGGGAAAACCAAAACCTGCCTGGTCGACCTTGATTTCCAACATGGCACTTGCGCCGATTACCTCGATCTCGAACCGCGGCTCGACCTCGGTGAAATCGAGACGCGACCCGAACGGCTTGACCGACAGTTGCTCGAAGTGATGCTGTCACATCATCCCTCGGGCCTTGCCGTGATCGCTGCTCCCAACCGGCCGGCAGAAATGCGCTCGTTTGACACCAAAGTGGTAACACGCCTTCTCGACATGGTGTCGGCGCATTTCGATTTTGTGGTTTTCGACATGCCACGTACCTGGTTTTCATGGACCGACAGTGTACTGCTCGGCTCCAATCGGTTGTTTATCGTGACCGAGATGACCGTACCGGGGCTGCGTCTGGCCAAACAACTCGTTGAAGCCGTGCGCGAGCGCCTTGCTGAAGGCGCCAAGCCACAGGTAATCGTCAATCGGTTTGTCCAAAAAATGCTTTCGTCCGGTCTTCGAAAGTCGGACATCGAGCAGGTTCTCGGCGACTCGTTCGCCGCCTGCATTCCAAACAACTATGGTCTCGTCCGCGAAGCGATAGACCGTGGAGTTCCGCTCGATGAGATAATGCCGGGAAACAAGATCACTGCCGAACTCAAAGCTCTCGTGATGCCTAAAGCAGCGACCAAGAATTCTGCCTCAGACTTAGGCGGGAAGGTCAAGAAGTTCACGTGGTCATGGGCGCGATGACGTGCAGCCGATAGGCTTATGTGAAATCCAAGGATACAAGTTGCAAAGTGAGGAATCGGAATGTTTGGACGATTTAGCGCTCATCGATCCGTCGTCGCGGAGCTGCCGCCGATTCCCGAGCCGGCTAAAGACGGCACTGCCACGGTTCCGAAGGTGGAAGCGCCGCCAATTGTGCCGGAGCCGGCTGTGCCGGCCGCTGCAAATCTCCTGCAGACCGATAAATTGCTTGACGCCAAGGTGCGCCTGCATCGCAGGCTGATCGAAGAGGTTAACCTTCAGGCGCTGGAAAAATTGCCCGAGCACGAGATGCGGGGGCATATCCAGAAATTGGTGTCGCAATATGTGCTGTCCGAGCGGCTCGCGCTGAACTCGGAGGAATTGAACGATTTTGTTGCTGAAATCATTGATGAGATGACCGGTCTCGGTCCGCTTGAGCCCCTGCTCAAGGATCCAACCATCAATGACATTCTCATCAACGGTCACGAATGCATCTTTGTCGAGCGCAGAGGTGTACTTGAACCGCTTGGTGTTCGCTTCAAGGATGAGGCGCATCTCTTGCGGATCATCAACAAGATCGTCGCAGCTGTCGGACGCCGGGTCGACGAGTCACATCCTTTGTGCGACGCGCGATTGCTCGACGGATCCCGCGTGAACGTTGCGGTGCGTCCAGTTGGCGTCGACGGTCCATTGGTTTCAATTCGAAAATTTTCAAAAAAGCCCATCAATCTGACCAAGCTGGTCGAATTCGGGGCCATCCGGCCTCAAATGGCGGAAGTGCTTGCTGCTGCCGTCAAGGGCCGGATGTCTACGATCATTTCGGGCGGCACAGGTTCGGGCAAGACCACGATGCTCAATGCGTTGTCGGCGTATATATCCAAGGACGAGCGTCTGCTGACCATCGAAGACGCGGCCGAACTGCAACTTCAGCAACCGCACGTCGGGCGGATGGAAACGCGCCCTCCGAACATAGACGGCAAAGGGGAAATTCGTCAGCGCGAATTGATCAAGAACGCGCTCCGTATGCGACCCGACCGCATTATTCTTGGCGAGTGCCGCGGCGAGGAAGCGTTCGACATGCTGCAGGCAATGAACACGGGCCATGAGGGCTCGATGGCGACCATCCACGCCAATACGCCTCGGGACGCGATTTCGCGTTTGGAGCAGATGATCGGCATGGCCGGACTGCCGATGACCATTGCTTCAATCCGCGGCCAGATCGCTGCTGCGGTCCGGGTGATCGTGCAATTGTCGCGGCTTTCCGACGGGAAGAGGAAAGTCACAAGCATTGCAGAGATCACGGGTCTTGAAGGTGATATCATCCAGATGCAGGAGATCTTCAAATATGTCCGTACCGGTCTTGGGCCGGACAACAGCGTGATCGGACATTTTCAGGCGACCGGCGTTCGCCCGCGCTTTCTGCACGAACTGGCTGCCATGGGGATCAAGATTCCAGGCGCCTATTTTGAACCCTCGCAGGCTTTGTAGTCGCCATGCCATTCGAGTTCGATTCGATTTATCTGGTTTACGTGTTGGTGGCTGTCTCGGCCGCTCTCTTCTTTGAGGGCATCTATCTGTTATGCTTTACGGGCGCGTCGTATCGGACCCATGTCAACCGGCGCCTGAAGCTGCTTCGGAATGTGACAAGTCGCGAATCTCTGCTGATCCAGTTGAGGCGGGAGCGGGGACTGACGCGATCCGGCGACTTTGCCATCGGTATCGAATCCCTAAATCGACTGGTCGTTCAATCGGGCGTGACGATGGGCCCTAAAAAACTGATCATTACAATTGTGGTCAGCGCTCTGTTGGCGTTTGGTGCAACGTTGTCATATCAGCGAGACCTCGTTGACGCCTTGATAGCCGGGGTCGCTTGTGGAACCTTGCTCCCCTATCTCGTGTTGCTCTATTTGCGCGGGAGACGGCGAAACAAGTTCGGAGCGCAATTCGCCGATGGCTTGGATATGATCGTGCGCAGCCTGCGTGCGGGTCATCCGGTTCCAATTGCGATCAACATGGTGGCACGCGAAATGCCCGATCCAATCGGTTCGGAGTTCGGTATCATAACGGACGAAATCACCTATGGCGCCGATCTTGAAACAGCGCTGCGCAATCTCAATGGCCGCCTAGGGCAAGCCGATTTGCCGTTGTTCGTGACGGCCGTTGCGATCCAAGGGTCGACGGGCGGAAATCTTGGAGAAATTCTACAAAATCTTTCGACCGTCATACGGGATCGATTTAAGATGCGGCGCAAGATCCGTGCGCTTGCGGCAGAGGGGCGGACTTCCGCGCTTATCTTGGCTTCGCTTCCCTTCTTTATTTTTGCGGCTGTCCATCTGTCTTCGCCGAATTTCTACGGTGCGGTCTGGCACCTCGACTTGACTAAAAAGGTGCTTCTTGGGGCTGGGATGTGGATGAGTCTAGGACTTGTCGTTATGTATCGAATGGTAAATTTCAAGATTTGAGCAGGAAATTGGACCATGGATGATTGGTATGAAACTATTTTCGATTTGGTTGGTGACCGCTCCGCTATAGTGCTGGCGGCGATAGTCTTTCTTTCCGTGGCGGGCCTGGCCTTCCTGGTAATGGCGGGTGTTCACTCGCGCAGTGCGGTCAAGCGTCGCGCGGCCGGCATAAATGCGCATTCTGGCACTCAGCCTGCTGGTGACCAAACCGCGCTGCGACAATCAAGCAGCAAGGCAGTGCAACGAATCCTCGACTACGCCAGCAAGCATTATGCGGCCGGCGAGAAGAGTGATGCGAAAGTGTTGCGGAACCGGCTTATTCACGCGGGTATTTTCGACCAGCGAGGGGTTGCGATCTTTTTTGTGGCGCGCACGGGTCTTGCTATCGGGCTTGCTCTGGGGTCGTTTTTCGTGTTGCCGCTCTTGGTTCGACTCGGCGATTCGGTTTTCTGGCTAGCCGTGTCGGGCGGAGGTCTCCTGGGATATCTGGTGCCGGGGCTTTACATCAACCGACGGATTTCGACGCGACGTGCCGAGCATCGCATTGGATTTCCGGATTTCATGGATTTGCTGGTGGTTTGCGCTGATTCGGGATTGAGTATGGAAGCGTCGTTGGATCGGGTCGGGCGGGAGATGGGTGAGGCCTATCCGTCGCTCTGCATGAACATCCAAATGACGAATCTCGAAATCCGCGCTGGCTCATCGATGAGCGTAGCTCTTGAAAACTTCGGGGAACGTATCGGATTGGAAGAGGGGCGCTCATTCTCAGTGCTTATCCAGCAGTCGATGGAGTTGGGGTCGAGCATTACGGATGCACTGCGTATCTACTCGGAAGACATGCGGCACAAGCGGCTTTCGCGGGCGGAAGAGAAAGCTTACGGTCTGCCGTCCAAGCTCGCACTTCCGATGATGCTTTGCATCTTTCCGGTCTTGTTCATAGTGATTCTGTTGCCCGTCGTCGTTCGGTTCGCCACCAATACTTACTAGTAAACGTTGTAGAAGACTTCCAGGCGCGGACCGTCATCCTGCCGCGACCTGTTTGGAGCGGCCGTATCCTCGATACGGAAGCCGTGGGCAATAATTCTTAACCATCTTGACCTAGATTAGGTGGGCAAGCCTGTTGCGGGAGCGCACCGGTAAGGTTCAGCTCTTGGCCGGGCTGAAGTTGCGTTGATGTAGTTTTGTGACTTGGAGTGAATTGATGCGTTGGCTCAAAGCGTGGTTTATGAGAGCGGGCGCACCAATTGATCTGCGGGTCTTGCAAGTGGATGGACCGGTGACCAAGGTCCCTCGGGCAACCGGTGGTGTGTCCGGGAGGGTGGCGGGCCTTGCGGCGGTATTCGGATTCGTCATTTTTCTGGGAGGATGTGAGACGTCGACGAAGTGGAGCGACGTTTTTAGAACAAATTCGTCTGATGACCCGCAAACCACTGCTTCAGTTCCCAAGACAACCGAGGAGGTGAACGATACAACCGGCGAGGGTTCCAGGGGCGGCACCTTGGCTGGCCCAGGTCTTTTGGGTAGCGATACCAAAGACGATTTGAATGAAGGCAAGAAATTCTATCGGATGGCCAATCATGGGTTGGCGGAAAGATACTTCCGACGGGCTGTCGAAGCGCATCCCAGGGATGGCGAAGCATGGCTTGGACTGGCTGCGAGCTACGACCAATTGCGCCGGTTCGAACTTGCGGATCGCGCTTATGGGGAAGTCTTCAAGATTGTTGGGAAGACGCCGGAAGTGCTCAACAACCAAGGTTACTCCTACATGCTGCGCGGCGACTATCGACGAGCGCGCCAAACACTTCTGCAGGCCCAGGCGATGGATCCTGCCAATCCATATGTCCAGAACAATTTAGATTTGCTCGCCAAGAGCCAACGCAAGCGCAAGGCTGTCGACAATTAAAACGACGCGGTCGCTAACAGTCATCACGGAGGCGTCCGTCGGCATCGACATTGCGGGAAATGGTCTGGTCGGGCGCGCCGGTGAAATCGACCGCGACGCGCAGTCAAGATGAACCCGGAAGGTCAGCGACCGATCGTCGCGGCTTGGGGTTTGGCCGTTGGTGAAATCCGTCGACGGCGTAAAGCTGAGGAAACAATCTAATACCGGCAACAACGACGGCGACTGTCCCGATGCCGCCGATCAAGACGGCCGGCACGGCGCCGAGCCAAGCCGCCATAGAGCCGGCGCGGAAGTCGCCCACCTGGTTGGACATGCCTACGAACAAGGAATTTACGGCACTCACCCGCCCACGCATGTCGTCGGGCGTTTCAAGTTGGACGAGCGTTTGACGTATCACGACGCTTACAGCATCCGCCGAGCCCAGAATCACCAATGCCACCATCGAGACCCAGAACGACGTTGAGATGGCGAATACGATTGTGGCGACGCCGAAGCAAGCTACGGCGGCGAATTCGATCGTGCCGATCTTTCGCGTAAGTGGCGCATAGACCAGTGCCGCCATGATGGTCAATGCTCCGACAGCCGGCGCGGCGCGCAAGAGGCCTAGTCCCCAGGAATCGACAGCGAATACGTCTTTGGCATAGATCGGCAGCAGCGCCATTGCGCCGCCAAGCAGTACGGCAAACAGATCAAGCGACATCACGCCAAGTATGATTCGATTCTCTCGGATATAGGAAACGCCGGCAAAGAACGTGTGCAGCGTAAGCGGCTGACGGCCTGATACGTGGCGTTGCATTCTAACAAAGAATAATTGCAGAACGGCGCAAACGAACAAGAGAAAACAAATCGCATAAACGGACGTCGGGCTCACATAATAAAGAATCCCACCGAGTGCGGGGCCGGCGATTGTGGCGGCCTGCTGAGCGGTGGAAGATGCCGCGACTGCGCGCGGAAACAAAGCGACTGGCACAACGGCTGGAAGCAGCGTCTGATTGGTGGGCGCTTCGAAAGCGCGACCAGCTCCGATCAGAAAGACGGCCGCCAGAATGAACTCCTTGCTCATCCATCCGCCGAAAGACCCGACCATGAGGGTGGCGGCACCGAGCGCTTCGACACCCTGGCAGCATTGCAGGATGAAGCGGCGGTCATAGCGGTCGGCCATTTCGCCTGCCACGAATATCAGCACTATGGCGGGCAGAAACTGTACGAGCCCTACCAGGCCGAGGTCGAAGGCATCGCCGGTGAGCGCGTACATTTCCCAACCAACCGCAACCCCCGCCATCTGGAACGCGAAAGCGGAGAAAATGCGCGCGTTCCAATAAAGGACGAAGGGCCGGTGGCGAAGCAGGGAATCCGGCACAGGATATTGCGGTGTCATCGGCACAAGGAGATCGTCCGGGAGCGGCTTTTTGATATTGAGGGATGATATGTAGGGTTGATATGTCGAGCGTGCTGCCGGCTGGCTGCTCCGCCCGAATCCGGTGGATGGCATATTACGGGTTTGCGTGGCCCGGTACAGGGCTGATGGGGTGCCTGCGGCATTGTTCAAATGGCACCATGTTCGAATGGCACCACGTTCGAATGGCACCATTGAGTTTTCCGTCAGCCTTGCGGAGCGACGGTCCCGATCTCTCTGATTTACGTACTTTTTATCGGCTTCAGCGTGTTCAGGGTGGGGGATCCCGCAAAGCGGGCTCCGGCGCATGCCGGGAAAGGTTGCCGTCCGGTTACTGGTTTGGGGTCGGATTGCACTCACGGATCAACATGATTTTTGTCGCTCTCTGATTGAATGCGCCCTGACAGGTTCGGGAGGGGCCGCATGACGCTACTGTTGAAGACGATTGATCAGATTCCAGGTCGCGGCACTTTCGATGGACCATCGCTAAATCTTGACCTTGGTCAGGTCACGGTCCGCGCCATCATTCGCGCGCGCGTGATCGAGGAAGTTGAGCGCTACAACCGTGATGGTGCGATCCCGGGACATGCCGGATTGATTACGCCTGCGCCGCAGGAGGAAGTACTCAACCGACCTCGCCACCAGCGCCGCCAGCTCCTGGACCCGGAACGCCAAGTTGATGTCGCGCTCGCGGCCGTCAGGGCAGGTCGTGTGATCATCCTCTTCAATGGCGAGCAGGTCAGTGACCTCGATGCCCCGCTACCCGTGACGCCGGTGAGTGAGGCGCGTTTTTTGCGACTGTTACCATTGGCTGGAGGTTGATTCGATGGACGAACAATTAATGCGAATGCAGACCGCGCTCGTCGCCCGTATGCACGAGCTTGGGGCAGGTCCGACGGATGAACGGGTGCGACCTTTGATCAATCAAATGCAGGCTCTCCTGCAACAGCGTGTGGCAGCCGCGGTGGCAAATGGCAACGTTGTGCAGTTTGGCCATTCGTCAGCCAATGCGGTTTTGTCAGAGCCCGAAGGTGCAAGCATGCACGCGATTTCGGATTATCGGTTACGGCAACCGATCGCGGATCTTGTTGACGCCTATCTCAAAGTTGCGCGTCCCGCCTCGCCGTTCGTTCCAGTGGCCGCGCTCAAGGCATGCGAGGAGGGGCGTCATATCCTGGCGCTCGCGCCGGTCGACAAGGCGGAGGTCGCGACCCATGCCTATGCGGCGTGGTGCACCGGGAATCGCCATGGTCCCGATGCCGGCGCCCTTCGACGACTGGTGTCCGATCTGCTGCGAAGCGCATTGGACTTTACCGAGGCGCAGGTGCTTGCGCTCGTCAAGGCAGCGGTGCGCGAAGGCCTGGACTATGTGAGCTACTCGCCGAATCAGGCTGTCATGACGGCGCTTGAACGCCACGTTGAGGCGCACGGCCTGAGCCCGGATTTGCGCGGCGCGCTCTCGGGGCTGCGCGCCCGAATGGTGCTTTCCCGCGCGGGGGACAATGCCGAAGGGCGCAAGCTGCGGGCGGCGGTTGATGCCATGCTGGCCCGACCTGAACAGTCAGGTTCTCAAACTGAACCGCGTTTTGTGGCCAAACCTGACAGCTGGGGGCGGGCAGTTGCGGCGTGGCTTGCCAAGCTTGGCCCCCAAAAGCGAGCGCGTCTTGATGGCATTCTCATGCTTGCCGCCAAGGGCGGCGAGAACTCCAAACCGAACAAAGGCTGGTTGAAGCTTGCCCAGGAAAGCCTCGGCCAAGATGATCGACTGGAAATCGGCGAAATGTTGGGTCAAATCGTTGCGTTGCATGAGCCGGGTAGTCCGCTTGATCTCGCGAACCAGAATGCGCTTCGCGGGCTCGTGTGGTTGGTTGCCATCGCGGCGCCAGACGTCGCGGCGCCTGACATCGCGGCGCCTCACGGCGCGGCGCCACCGGGCGCGGCCCGTGCGCTCGAGGCCTATGCCAAGAAGTGCCTGACATTCTCGTCGGCACATTTCGCATATCTGTCGCTCGTGCTTGGGAATGCGGCGGTTCATGCTTTTAGTCTCCTGCCTGGCACTAGCGGAGCTGCAAGCCTGGCGCGCTTGCGGCGTCACCTCAAACGCCCAGGTGAAGTCAAGGCCATCGAAAAGGCGCTTGCCGCGCTGGCGCTGGCGCGCGGTATGACAGCGGCGGATCTGGAAGAAATCAGCCTGCCGGATTTCGGGTTTGACGGAGGCGGCAATCTCGAGATTTCGGTCGGTCCGGCTACTGCGGTGCTTAATATTACCGAGATGTGTGAGCTTGAGACGCATTGGCGCGGAGCCGACGGTCATTGGCTCAAGTCCCCGCCGTCTGCCGTCAAGGAGCAGCATGCGGATGCGCTGAAGGTGTTCAAGTCGCAGATCAAGGAAATCGACGAGACTTTGCGGGCGCAACGGTTGCGCCTGGAACGAATCTACCTTGCGAACCGCAATTGGTCTCCCGAAACCTGGCGCACGCGCTACCTTGATGAGCCGCTCGTTGCCGGCCTCACCCGTCGCCTGATCTGGTCGTTTGAGGCAGATGGGCAATGGGTCGAAGCGTTGCCGCACCAAGACGATTTCATCGATGCTGCCGGTACGAGCCTCGACCTCGCGCAGGCTGCCCGAGTCAAGCTTTGGCATCCGATGCAGTCCACGCCTGACCGGGTGCTTGCGTGGCGCCGGCGGCTGCAAATCGCTGCTGTGACCCAACCGTTCAAGCAGGCACATCGGGAAATCTATGTGCTGACCGATGCCGAGCGTGTCACGAATTTCTATTCGAACCGTTTCGCAGGCCATGTTGTGGACCAGCATCGTCTTCGCGCGCTGGCGCAAGCGCGCGGCTGGAATTGCCCGACCTTTGGCATGTGGGACGCTGGCGATGGCCGGCCACATAAACGTCTGCCTGATCGTTCCTTGCAGATCGAGTTTTGGGCCGACCCTATCGAGAGCGCGGTCAATCGGGAATCGTTTCAGTACCGATATCTGTCAACGGATCAGGTGCGGTTCACGAACCTGGACGGAGCGCCGATCCCGCTTGAGAATGTCGATGCCGCCCTGTTTTCCGAGCTGATGCGTGATGTGGATTTGTTTGTGAGCGTGGCGGGCGTCGGCAATGATCCGAGCTGGGCCGATCAAGGCGATGGCCGGTTCGCGGCTTATTGGACCGAGGCTGCATTCGGGGCGCTGACCGAGACCGGCCGGACTCGTCATGCGGCGCTCAAGGATTTGCTGCCGGGGCTTGCCATTGCGTCGCGTTGCCGGTTCGAGGAGCGTTATCTCGTCGTCGAAGGGCGCATCAGGACGTACCGCATCCATCTCGGTTCCGGAAACATTCAGATGGAGCCGAACAGCCAGTATTTGTGCATCGTGCAGGACCGCCAAAACAACGGTGCCAATGTCCGCCTGCCGTTTGAGGGCGACATGACGCTCTCCGTCATATTGTCGAAGGCGTTCATGCTGGTCGAAGACGACAAGATCAAAGATCCTTCGATCCGGTCGCAGATCATGAATGAAAACAGAGACTTGAGGTAGTGTCTGGTGGAGCCGTGGGGGATCGAACCCCAGACCTCCTCATTGCGAACGAGGCGCTCTCCCAGCTGAGCTACGGCCCCGCCTTGGCACGACACCTCATGTCTCGCCGGAAATCGCGGGTATAGGTCATTTACGGCGCTCGATTCCGTGCTGTCAAGGACATCTACCAGCAGCTCGCATTGACGCAAGGTCGGTAACGCGATTATCAAGCTCCTTCGGCCTGGAGGCGGCTATTCGCCGAGTGGGCTGCCAGGGTGGATCAAATGACTAATCCGTTTCTTTGGCTCGCTAGTACGCTGATCTGGACTTATATCTATATAGTTGTCGCGTCCGCCATACTCTCGTGGCTTGTAGTATTCGGGGTCGTAAACACGCGAAATCAGTTCGTGGCGATGGCGGTTGATTTCTTATACCGCGTCACCGAGCCGGCATTGCGTCCGATCCGCAGGCTGATGCCCAATCTAGGCGGCATCGACATTTCGCCGATCATCTTGATCATTGGGTTGGGGTTCCTTTTACAGCTCATCTATTGGCTATACGGCATGGCGTTTCTCTCAAGTGGACGTATCTGAGCGACCGTGGAGCATATTGCCCGACGGCCTTGTCCTCGTGGTGCGGTTGACACCGCGGGGTGGACGAGATGCCATTGATGGAATTGAACATCTGGCTGACGGTCGGTGCGTCCTCAAGGCACGTGTGCGGGTTGCCGCCAGCGAAGGCGAGGCGAATGCGGCTCTTGTGAAACTTCTGGCTCGCGAACTCGATGTCCCATCGCGCGATGTCGCGTTGATTGCCGGTGCAACGGCGCGAATCAAGCGCATAAAGATTACCGGAGCATCATCTATCCTCGTGGCTTCGCTGGCGAAGCTTGTGGCAATTGGCTAATTTTGACCCCAGGGGGCCGATATGACGGCGCGGATCATCGACGGGAAGGCGCTCGCCGCGGAGTTACGCGGCAAAGTCGCCGCGGCGGCTGCCAGTTTGGCACGCGATCGGGGCCTGGTGCCCGGGCTTGCGGTCGTTCTGGTCGGAAGCAATCCGGCAAGCGAAATCTATGTCGGCAGCAAAACGAAGCTTGCTGCGGGCACCGGCATGCGTTCGTTCGATCATCGCCTGTTGGAAACCGCAAGTGAATCTGATGTCCTCGCGCTGATCGGCCGCCTGAATGCGGACCCAGATGTCCACGGCATCCTGGTGCAGCTGCCGCTGCCAAAGCACATTGACGGTCAAAAGGTCGTTGCGGCTATCGATCCTCGCAAGGACGTGGATGCGTTCAGTCCCATGAATGCCGGTATGCTTTCCTCCGGACTGCCGGCGCTGGTGCCATGCACGCCACTTGGATGCGTGATGCTGGTGAAAACCGTGCGGCCGTCGCTTGAAGGTCTGGAGGCCGTGGTCATCGGCCGTTCCCGCATTGTGGGCAAACCCTTGGTCCAGCTCCTCCTCGTCGAAAATGCAACCGTCACGATCGCTCATTCGAAAACGCGAAACTTGGCCGAAGTCTGTCGGCGGGCGGATGTGTTGTTCGCGGCGACCGGGCGCGCCGAGATGGTGCGTGGCCATTGGGTCAAGCCGGGAGCAACCGTTGTCGATATCGGGATCAATCGTGTCGATGAAGGCGGCAAGAGCCGCATTGTCGGTGATGTTGCGTTCGACGAGGTTCGTGAAATCGCCGGTGCAATTACGCCTGTCCCCGGTGGTGTGGGGCCGATGACAATTGCCTGCCTGCTCGCAAACACCGTGCGTGCGGCCTGCGCGCTTGCCGGTATGCCGATGCCGGCATTCTCTCGTTAAGGCGTTTTCTCGCTAAGGAAGCTCAGCCCTGCCACGCGAAGGCGACTTTATCGAGCACCTTGGTGCCAAACCGCTCGGATGAGCGTGCGACGGCGCGGCCGCCGAGGTTGCGATAGAATTCGACCGCCGATTCATTGTCCGACAAAGCCCAGACCACGAGGCTGTGCAACCCGCTCTGGCCGAGATCGCGTCGTGCCGATCCAAACAGCTTGCGTCCGAACCCAAGGCCCTGGAATTCCGGCCGCAGATAAAGCTCGTATATCTCACCATCGTAATAAAGGCTGCGCGCGCGATTGCGCCCATAATTGGCGTAGCCCGCAATACGTTCGCCAAATACCAGGATGGCGACACGGCTGCCTTTGCGAATGGCGCTTTCCCACCAATCCGGCCCTCGCCGGTTGATGAGCTTGTCGAGTTCTGGCCCCGGGATGACACCCTGGTACGTGGCTCGCCAGGCATCGTCATGCGTAGCCGCGATCTCCACGGCATCAGAAGGCTTGGCTCGGCGAATTTCGATAAGTGTCGTGCTCATGGCGCAATACAAGCAAGAGGCCGCGCCGCCTTCAAGGGGCATGTTTAACTGAAAGTTAATGTTAACCAGTTTTTGCCTCTCCGATCCGGTGCAGCAGTGCGTTCGGATGCAAAAAACCCAAGCACCATCGCGGTCTGGAGCTATGTTGCAACAAGGACACATCTCAGAAGAATTTTTTGGACATACTTCTGAGGTTACGTCCGGACCTTGGCATCAGATGTCGATTTTGGCTGCGGATACTTGCAAAGAGGCGAACAGTCGTCAGCGGATCAACCAATGGTCGCGGCCTCTTTGCGCCGGTCGTCCCTCTTGCGCTCGTTTGGATCGAGCAGCTTCTTGCGCAAACGGATTGATTTGGGAGTGACCTCGACCAGTTCGTCCTCTTCGATATAGGCCAGCGCTCGCTCCAGGGTCATCTGGATGGGAGGCGTCAGCCGCACGGCCTCATCCTTGGAATGGGTCCGAATATTCGTAAGCTTCTTGCCCTTGAGCACGTTGACTTCCAGGTCGTTGCCACGGGTGTGCTCGCCCACGATCATGCCGCGATAAACCTTCCATCCGGGCTCGATCATCATTGGGCCACGGTCTTCGAGGTTCCACATCGCAAACGCAATGGCTTCGCCGGAATCGGTCGAAATCAATACGCCGTTGCGCCGTCCCAGCAGTTCGCCTTTGTACGGCGCATAGCCATGGAACACGCGATTGAAGACGGCGGTGCCGCGGGTATCGGTCAACAACTCGCCCTGATAGCCGATCAGGCCGCGCGTCGGCGCGTAAAATACCAGACGCACGCGCCCGCCGCCGGACGGCCGCATTTCAATCATCTCCGCCTTCCGCTCAGCCATCTTCTGCACCACGATGCCCGAATGTTGTTGGTCGACGTCAATGACGACCTCTTCGATCGGCTCGCGCAGGTTGCCGGTGGCAGCATCGCGTTCGAACAACACTTTCGGCCGCGAAACCGAAAGCTCATAGCCTTCGCGGCGCATCGTCTCGATCAAGATGCCGAGCTGCAACTCGCCGCGGCCGGCAACCTCGACGGAATCGCGTTCTGTCGATTCGGAAACCCGGAGCGCAACGTTGCCTTCTGCTTCGCGAAACAGGCGATCGCGAATCATCCGCCCGGTGACCTTGTCGCCTTCTGTGCCGGCAAGCGGTGAATCGTTCACGCGAAATGTCATGGCCAGCGTCGGCGGATCGATCGGCTGTGCGGGCAGCGCGGTCTCAACCTCGGGGGCGCAGATCGTGTGGGCGACGTTGGCTTCCGGCAGGCCGGCGATCGCCACAATGTCGCCTGCTACAGCCTCGTCGATTGGCCGGCGTTCCAGGCCGCGGAAGGCCAGGACCTTGGAGATGCGTCCGGTTTCGATCAGCTTGCCATGGCGGTCGAGCACCTTGGCCATCTGGTTGGGTTTGATTGATCCAGACGTGATCCGGCCCGTGACAAGGCGGCCAAGATACGGATTGGCCTCCAGGATTGTCCCGAGCATCCGGAACGGTCCCTCTTCAACCGTGGGCTGAGCGATGTGCCGGATGATGAGATCGCAAAGGGGCGCCATGCCGAGATCCTTGGGCCCCTCCGGACTGGCTGCCATCCAACCCTGCTTGGCGGAGCCGTAAAGTACCGGGAAGTCGAGCTGCTCTTCGCTGGCGTCCAGGACGGCGAACAGGTCGAACACTTCACTGGCGACCTGCTCGGGTCGCGCATCCGGACGATCGACCTTGTTGATCACGACGATCGGCTTGAGGCCGACCCGAAGCGCCTTCGTGACCACGAATTTCGTCTGCGGCAGCGGGCCCTCGGCGGCATCGACAAGCACCAGGGCGCCGTCCACCATGTTGAGGATGCGCTCGACCTCGCCGCCAAAATCGGCGTGGCCCGGGGTGTCGACGATGTTGATTCGCGTATCTTTCCACTGAATCGATGTGCATTTGGCCAGGATCGTGATCCCGCGTTCACGCTCGAGGTCGTTGGAATCCATGGCGCGTTCGACGACCCGCTGATTTTCTCGGACAGTGCCCGATTGCTGCAGCAGGCGATCGACCAATGTGGTCTTGCCATGGTCGACATGGGCGATGATCGCCACGTTTCTCAAAGACATTTGGAAAATCCAGTGGGTCCGGCCAAGCCAGGACGATGTGCAGTGCAATATAGGAACGGGGGTACCGGCCGCAATCACTAATCGCGCCAGAATGTTCTAATCAGCAGGCCAGGACAATGGAACTCGCCTGTTCTTCGCGGGTTCCCAATGAGCGGTGGAAAAACGCGTTTTTCAGGTCAAGTGCACAATGTTGCGTCATGCCGCAATGCCATCTTTGGCGGTTTTCCGGGTCCGGTGGATATAGTACCCTGGATAACCCATGGGCGCCGTCATATGCCCCGTATTGCAGGGGTAGGCCAGGAATTAAGGATGCGCAATGCGTACGAAGGTCAAGGTTTCCAATCGGCGTCGTATTCTTTGTCTATTTCCTGCCTATACGCCGTCCTTTGGCACGTTCTCCCATGCCTACAAGCTGATGCCCGGTGTACGCGCTTTCATGCCGCCGCAGGGGCTGTTGCTGATCGCAGCCTATATGCCGGCCGAATGGGAGGTCCGTTTCGTCGACGAAAATATCGGTCCCGCCACGGCCGGCGATCTTGCGTGGGCGGATGCCGTGATGGTCAGTGGCATGCACATCCAGGCGCCGCAGATTCGGGATATTCGCGCGCGCGTGAAGGCGGCCGGCAAGGTCATGGTCCTTGGCGGACCATCCGTCTCAGCCGCGCCGGAAATGTATCCGGAAATCGATTATCTGCACCTGGGCGAACTCGGCGATGCCACCGACGCCTTGATCGAACGGCTTGACGAAAGTGTCGTGCCGCCGGCCACGCAGGTGCAATTCCGCACGCAAGAGCGTGTTGCGCTCTGTGATTTTCCGATCCCGGCCTATGACTTGGTACGGTTGCGGGACTATCTGTTGCTGACTTTGCAGTTTTCGAGTGGCTGCCCCTATCGTTGTGAATTCTGCGACATACCCGGCCTTTATGGCCGCCAGCCCCGGCTCAAAACGCCGGAGCAGATCATCCGCGAACTCGATGCGATCCGGCAGCAGCCGGACTGTCCGCAAGCGGTCTATTTCGTCGACGACAATTTTATCGGCAATCGCAAAGCAACGCGCGAGATGCTTCCCCACCTCATCGCGTGGCAACGCAAACACGACTATCCGATGCAATTCACTTGCGAGGCGACGCTCAACATCGCCAAGCAGACCGAAATCCTTCGGCTGATGCAGCAGGCGCGCTTCCTCGGAATTTTTGTGGGCATCGAGACTCCCGAGACCGAGGCGCTCATGGCCATGCGTAAGGAGCATAATGTTGCGGTTCCGATGATGGAATCGATCAAGACGCTCAATGACTACGGCTTGGAAATCACCTCGGGCATTATCCTTGGCCTCGACACGGATTCAGTCGATTCCGAAATCCTTCTGAAAGATTTCATTACGCTTTCGAATATCCCGACGCTCACCATCAATCTCCTCCAGGCTTTGCCCAAAACGCCTTTGTGGGACCGTCTCAAGCTGGCCGGCAGGCTGACGGACGATCCGGCGCTCGAAAGCAATGTGCGCTTCTTGCGGCCCTACGACGAAGTGGTGGGAACATGGCACCGTTGCATTGCTTATGCGTATGATCCGGAGCGTTTGTTTGCGCGCTTCGCCCATCAGGTTGAAACAACCTATCGTAATCGGATCAAGATCCCGGCGCGCGGCCAATTGACTGCGACCAACCTGAAGTTCGCGGCAGGGTTCCTGGCCCGGCTGATCTTCCATGTTGGCATCAAGGCGGATTATCGCCGATTTTTCTGGCGAGCCGCGTGGCGGGCGATCCGGCGCGGGCAGATCGACATGGTATTCGCCATGGGCTTTGTCGGCCACCATCTGATCGAGTTTTCGCGTGAGGCATTGCGCGGCGAGCAGAACGCATCGTTCTATTCCGCGCTTCGCAAACAGCAGACGAAAGGCACGGCGCCGCAGTCGGTTGAGGTTACGCCGTTGAAAAAATCGGCTTGAGCCTAGAGACTCGATGGCCGGGTCCATGGGCCGATGGTCGCGCCCTTCGGTAAGGCCTCATGCAGCATCAACATTTCGCCGACTGTTTCTGATGTCACCAGTCCCACGAGCTTCCCGGACAAATCCACGACGGCGATCGCAGGGGTGGCCTTGTCCTGCAACATGCGGAATGCCTCGTCGAGGCATCGACGATGCCCGAGGGTTGGCAGTGGACTGGTCATGGCGTCGGCTACGCGCGCATCCGGACCGAGCTGTTTGACGGCGCGAATGATGTCGGTGCGCCCGAGAAGCCCAATCGGCCTTCCATCGGGGTCGATCACGGGAAACTCACTCTGGCTGGTGCGCAACAGCGTCTCGACCGCTTCCTCGACGCGGGCATCGGGCACCAGCGTTGCAAATTGTGTCATCATGGCGGTGCCGACCGGAATGCCGCGCGACATCGACCGCAACGCCACGCTGTGGGCCTCGGCGGAAGCCGCCAGGTAGACAAAAATTGCAATGAAGATCAGCATCGGATTCCAGAAAAGTCCAGCAAATCCGAGAGCAAACGCGAGACCTTGACCGATCGTTGCGGCGATCTCGGTCGCACGGACGAATCCGAGGCGCGATGCCAGCAGCGCGCGCAGCACCCGCCCGCCATCCATTGGGAATGCAGGGATCATATTGAACAGGGCGAGGAATAAATTGACCGCGGCCAAGCGATCGAACAAGGATATTTCCGTGCTCTCCAAAGCTGCAAGGTGCTGGGCGTTGAGCCGGGCGCCGAGCAGCCCGGCGAGCGCAATCGATATCGCTACGTTGACCAGCGGCCCCGCGATTGCAACGAGGAACTCCTCATGTGGCTTTTCGGGAATGCGTTCCAGCCGTGCGACGCCGCCGATCGGCAGCAAAGTTACGTCCGGCGTTGACACGCCAAATGCGCGTGCCATGAAGATGTGACCGAATTCGTGCGCCAAGACGCACATAAAAAGCAGCACCAGGAAGGCAAGGCTCGACCAAGCTTCCTGCGAACCGCCAGAGGCGTAGCCGGAGATGAAGATCCAGCCGAGGAACAACAGGAACGTGATATGGATTCGAACCTGCGTGCCTGCGATGCTGCCGATATTGAGCGACCAAAACATGGGCATTCTCACGTACCGAGACCAGGTATGTTAGATAGTAGGTCAATCGTGCAATACGAGTGGCATGCCAACAATGATCCGTGTCAATATCCAGGCGAAGACTGACTTGGTCAATTGAGGACTTGGTCAATCGAGCGCTTGGTCAATCGAGCACTTGGCCGATCAAGGTCCCCGGGGCATTGGTGGGTTTCTGTAAAGCGGCTGCTTAGTAGAGAGGTATGACGATGGCACAAAAACTAACCGGTGAAGCCCGCGCCGCTGCGCTCGCCAAACTGATTGGCTGGAGTGAGGTGCCGGGCCGGGACGCCATCACCAAGCAGTTTCGGTTCGATGACTTCCACCACGCCTTCGGCTTCATGGCGACCGCAGCGATTGTTGCTGACAAGATGAACCACCACCCGGAATGGACCAACATTTACAACAAGGTCGATATAACCTTGTCGACCCATGATGCCGGAGGTGTGACGGAACTCGACATCATGTTGGCGGAGGCAATGGACAAGCTTGCCACGACGTCGCCGAAACTCAGCATCGGGAATCCGGGCTTCCAGGGCATGATGTCTTGAGGCGAAGTCATGTTCGACAAGGCCGCCCGCGATGAAGCAACTGTTCGTAACGGCCATTGGCCGATGGCGAAGCGTGTGCTCGAAAACGGCAGTAGAAGTCCATGACGCCGACGCCCGCGCCCGTGCAAGCTTACTCACAGGCGGTAGCGCTGTTGCAGCAAGGCCATTTCGGCCAAGCTGAGAAGATTGCGGTCCGAGCTCAAAAGACCTGGCCGAATAGTTTCGACCTGTTGCATCTCCTCGGTGTCATCAGATTGCAATGCGGGAAGCCGGGTTCCGCACTCGGCTTGTTCGAGCAGGCGCTGCGTCTTCAGCCTGATTCACCGGATGCGACCTCGAACATGGCGATGACTTTGAGCATGCTGGGCCGGCGGGGTGAAGCGCTGGTTCTGTTTGACAAGGCTTGCGCGCTCAATCCTGCCGATTGGCAGATTCGAAACAGTCGCGGGAGTCTGCTGCTGCAGCTTGATCGCGCCGAAGAGGCGTTGGTCAATTTTGAACAAGCTTTGTCGATGGCGCCACACTTCGACTTCCGACTCAACCGAGGTGTCGCTTTGGCGCAGTTGCGGCGTTTCGTTGAGGCGATCGCGGAGTTTGACGCCGTGCTGGTGCAGCAACCCGGGCAGGCCGACGCTCATTTCAATCGCGGCAATGCGCTCACCGGCCTTGGGCGCGTCGAAGAGGCAATCGCGGCGTATGATCGGGCATTGGCGTTACGTCCAAACTATCTCAAAGCGCTGACCAGCCGCGGAGTCGCGTTTCAGGCCCTCAATCGAAACCGTGAGGCGATCGCTGACTACGAACGTGTGCTGGCAAGCGACAAGAACAATGCGGACGCTCGTCACAACATGGCTCTCGCGTTACTGACGCTTGGCAACTACCGGCTCGGATTTCAGCAATATGAATCGCGATGGCTACGCACCGGCATGCCGTCGCGCCGGACTTTCGGCCGGCCGCTGTGGCTGGGTGAATTCCCGCCGGCGCACAAGACAATTCTGCTGCACGCCGAGCAAGGGCTTGGCGACAGCATTCAATTCGCGCGCTACGCACCTCTGCTCGCACGTATGGGCGCGACGGTCGTGCTGGAGGCGCCTCGCGAACTGACGTCGCTGTTTGCGCGCATAAAGGGAATAACGCAGGTCGTGGTGCGGGGCGAGCCGCTTCCCCCCTTCGATATGCACTGTCCGCTCGGGAGCCTGCCGTTGGCACTGGCGACGGAGCTTTCGACCGTTCCGGCCGATGTTCCCTATCTGGAGCCGGCGCCGGACCGTATTGCCAGATGGCAAGAGCGCCTCGCGGGGATGCCGTCACGTCGCATCGCCATAGCCTGGGCGGGGAACGTCAATCACCCGAATGATCGCAATCGTTCGATTGGATTCGAGCGATTGGCTGCGCCCTTTTCGTGTGATGCAGGTTTTGTGAGCATCCAGCGTGACCTCTCGGACAAGGATGCTGCCGCGATGGCGGGCATTCCACAGCTCTTTCACGTCGGCTCCGGGCTTGATGATTTTGACGACACCGCCGCTGTCCTGTCGCTGGTGGATCTGGTCGTTTCGGTCGATACGTCGGTGGCGCATCTGGCTGGCGCGCTTGGCCGGCCGGCCTTCGTGCTTTTACCCTTCGCTCCCGATTGGCGCTGGATGCTCGATCGCGCGGATTCGCCCTGGTATCCAACGGCGAGGCTTTTCCGACAGCCTGCCCCGGGTGACTGGGCAAGTGTAATCGGGATGGTGCGAGCGGAGTTGGATCGTCCGCTACTCGACCCCAAGTTCACGTAGGCTATTGCGCGCTGCCTGCAGGCTTGGATTGATCTCAAGGGCCTTTTTGAAATCCGCAATGGCGCCGGCGCGATCGTTGGTTTCACGCTTGGCAATGCCCCGGTTGTTCCAGGAACAGGCGTCGCCAGGATCGCGTTCGATGGCCTTGTCGTAATCGGCGAGGCTGTCCTTGAAGTCGTCTTTCATAATCCGGATCAGGCCACGGTTCCGCCAGCCGCGCGCGTCGTTCGGCGCAAGCCGAATCACCTCGGCATAGTCTGCTTCCGCACGATCGAGCTGTTCCATCGACCGCCAGACATTGCCGCGGTTGAGGTAGGCCATCACGTCATTCGGTGTCAGCTTGATCTGCGCATTGTAATCCGGCAGGGCGCGCTGAAAGGCGCGCGTGCGGAAATGCGCGTAGCCACGGTTGCCATAGGCAAGAGCGTGTTGCGGGTCGAGATTGATCGCTTCGCTGAAATCCGCGATCGCCATGTCGATCTTGTTCTGCCGCATCAGCGCGTCACCGCGGTTGTTGTAGGCAATGGCGAATTTAGGGTCGAGCTTTATGGCCATCGTGTAGTCCGCAATGGCGCGATCGAGATCGCCCTTGAACGCCCATACGCGCGCCCGATTGCTGAACGGGCAGGCATATTTGGCGTCTATTTTCACGGCCTCTTCGAGGTCGGCCAGGGCACGATCCAATTCGCGCCTCTCCGTCAAAGCGAAACCGCGGTTGCAATAGGCGGTGGCGAGCGTGCGACCGGTAGCACGCTTGGTGTTGATGACAGCTGTACAATCGGCGATGCGCTCGTCGTGCGACGAATTTCGGTTCGTACAAGCGTTTACCGGCGTCGCCTGAGCCTCCGCTTGTGCGGGAGCGCCTGCCCCGGCGAGGGCCGCAAACACCGCCAAAACTGTACTTCGCATAAAGGACACTCCCAAAAAATTGCCCGGCTGGCATGGTGTCCGATCATTGGTCGCACGCGTCGCCTGTCCGGTTCACGGCGAGAGGCGCAGCCCCCTGACCGCATCGCGGACATCACGAGCGCTTGGCGCCCCGCTCCGTGGCGAAAATTCAATCGCTTGACGCCTGCGTGCCGAAAAGTACGTCGCCGATCAATCTGTTGAGCCAAAGCGCATGGGGCCATATATACTAGGTCGCCTACGAGACGCAGGTCGACACAGGAGCGGGGACGCGCCGCAACACGATGGCATATATTCCAGGCTACAAGTACGACGTTTTCGTCAGTTATGCGCATTTCGACAATGAGGCCGACACGCGGGACATCCGTTGGGTCAGCCGCTTTCAAGCCGATTTGAAGAAGGCGCTACGCCAGCGGCTGGGCGTGGAGCCAGACATTTACTTTGACAGCCGCGACCTGCATGCCCACCACGAAATTGACGGCTTGATGTCCGAGGTCGCGGGTTCGGCGGTTTTCATGCCGATCCTGTCGCCGAGTTACATCAGGCGTCCATGGACGATCAAGGAGCTGGAGACATTCGAGGCGACGCAAAGCCATCGCAACCGCATCGTCACAGTCGAACTGCTCCCGGTCAAGGAATTTGAAATTCCGCAGAATTTCCTTCGCCTCAAGCGAACGCAGTTCTGGTGGAGCGACGAAAACGAGGAAAATGTTCCCCTCAAGCTGACACCGCAGTCGAACGGCGACAGATACGAACGGCGCTTGCAGACGCTCGCGCACCAGATGGAAGAACTGCTGCGCGCCATACATGTGGACCGCGTCGGCGACACGCGAACTGCAACGCATCCGACAAAGTTGCCCGACCACCGGCCAGGCGCAGTATCCGTGTCGCCTACGTCGGCTCGATCCGCCGTGACCGCGACGGCGCAACCCGCGGCGGCAGTGACCGACACAAGTCCATTTGCCGGCAAGACCATCCTGCTCGCTCAAGTTACCAACGATCTTTACGACGAACGCGACCAGGTGTTCGCTTATCTGCGACAGTATGGCGTGCAAATCCTGCCGGACGGCGACTATCTGCAAGGCGGCGCCGAGTTCGCCAAAGCTGTAAGTGACGACCTCGAACGTGCTGACTTGTTCGTCCAACTGCTCGGGCCTTATCGTTCAAACCGGTCGCCGGACCTCAAGGACAAGGCCGGCGAACTCACGAGTTACGCGCAGTTCCAATATGCGGCCGCCAAGCAGCGCGCCATCCCGGTGCTGCAATGGCGGCGTCCAGACCTCGATGTCGCGGCTGTTGGCCATTGGGACAAACCACTGCTAGCGGGCCCTGACGTGCTCGCCATGGGACTACAGGAGTTCGTCAAGGAAATTCTCAAGACCCTGAAGCGCGCGATGGCTGCTGCCGCGGCGGCGGCTGCAGCCGCATCGCTTTCGAGCGCAACAACGAGCGAATTCCTGTTTATCAATGCCGATTTGAATGACAAGGAGTTGGCCGAGCAATTGCTCGAGGCGTTTGGGCAGAATCCAAACTTGATGGCGGCTGGACCCTTATATGAGGGGTCGGCCGACGACATCACGAAGGACCTCGACGCCAATCTGGTCGATTGTGAGACATTGCTGCTTGTTTACGGTCAGGCGGCCGCTCCTTGGGTGCGTGCGCAATTGCGCCGCTTGAGCAAGCTTGAACGTCAGCGGCAGGAACCCTTGCGCCGCAAGGCCGTGTTGATTGCGCCACCCGCGTCGAAGCCAGACCTTGGTGTTGTCGGGGGCTTCACCAGGATTGATCGTCAACATGGGCTCACAAGCGACGACTTGCCCCAGATTGTTGCGGAGATATGCCGGTGACGCAGGAATTCCAAGACGGCGTTGCGCGCGCTCCCTACCCTGGCTTGCGTGCATTCCGGCGTGACGAGACCGATCTGTTCTTTGGTCGCGAAGGCTGCGTCAATGCCATGATTGATCGCCTGGCGGCGACACGCTTTCTTGCCGTTTTGGGTTCATCGGGATCGGGAAAATCGTCGCTGGTCAAAACGGGTCTGCTTGACGGCCTGGAACTTGGCCTGATGGCGGGTGTCGGTTCGCATTGGCGGATTGTCGATTTCCGGCCGGGCGGCGCGCCGCTGCGCAACTTGGCGCGCGGCCTGCTGACAACGGCCGACGATGGCAGCGAAGTCGAGCCCGCGGCGTCCGATGTCGATCTGCTGCGCGCCTTTCTCGATCGCGGACCGCGCTCGATGATCGAATGGTGCCGAAGCGGTCATCTGTCCAAGGGCACCAATCTTTTCCTGCTGGTCGATCAGTTCGAAGAACTGTTCCGCTATCAAGACTATGCGGGCCGTGAAGAGGCGGAGGCCTTCGTCTCATTGCTGCTGGAGAGCTCGCGCACCCGCGAGTTCCCGGTTTATGTCGCGATTACGATGCGCTCCGAATTCCTCGGTGCTTGCGCCCTGATCGAGGGCCTTGCCGACGCTATCAATGCCGGCATGTATCTGACCCCGCGCATGACCCGCGAGCAATGCCGCGAGGCGATTGTGGGGCCGGCGGCAGTCTGCGACATCGATATTGAACCGGCTCTTGTCAACCGGCTGCTCAACGATATTGCCAATTTCGCGCCGTGGGACGCCGCCGATGCGCAGGATCAACTTGATCGGATCATGCGACGGGCGGATCAGCTTCCGCTCTTGCAATACACGCTCAACCGCATGTGGCTGCGAGCGCGCACGGCAGGACGCGACGAGCGTGTGAGGCTTGCGACTACTGACTATGATGCGATCGGCGGCTTGAGCGGGGCGCTTAATGCGCACGCCGACCAGATTGTCGAGGAACTCGGCAAGATGCGCCAGACGATCGTCGAGAGCGTATTCCGTACGATTACGGCGGGCAATAATGTCGCTGAAGCGGTGCGGCGGCCGACTCGGTTTGCGGATTTGGTCGCCGCCTGCGGCGGCGACGAAGCAACTGTGCGTATGGTGGTCGACGCATTCCGTTCGCCGGGCGTCAACTTTCTGGTACCTGAGTTTGATCCCGCGCGCCCGACGCTCGCAGGCGATACCTATATCGACATCAGCCACGAGAGTCTGATCCGCCAGTGGAAGCGGCTCGGCGAGTGGCTCGACCGGGAAGCGAATGCGGCGCAGCAGTGGCGGCGCTTGATCGACCGCCACGGGACCAGCGAACTGTTGCGTGGGCGCGAACTCGCCAACATGCTGGCATGGCGTGCCGACATCAAGCCAAACGCGACCTGGGCCAAACGCTACGGTGGCGACTATCCTGCCGTCACGGCCTATCTCGAAAACAGCTACCGGGTCCAGCGCCGCAAGCGACTGTTCATTGGCGGTAATGCGGCGGCCGTGTTCCTGATGGTTGCGGCTTCGGCAATCGTTGCCCGCCACTACGAAGAGGTGGCCCGGGAACGGCTTGCCGACAATCAGACGATGCTGCGGCGCACGCAAGACGAACGCGAGCGCGCCGATTTCGTCAAAGACAACTTGAAGGCCTTTTTCGAGAACAGAAGCGCAATCGCCGATCAGCGAACCAAGAGCGGAGCGACGAATACGTCCGATGAGTCGGTGGCCGCGATCCGGCGATTTGTTACGGAGCGTCCCGACGACGCTGAAATGCAAGACTTGCTCGCCTATGTGCTTAATTTCTATGGCGATGACCTGGTGAAGGCGAACGACATCGCCAACGCGCACAAGGCCTTTGAAGAAAGCCTGGAAATCGGCCGCAAGTTGGTCCAGCGCAATTCCGACCGCTTCCAATGGCAGGAAGTGCTGGCAGCCGCATTGGGTCGGCTGGCGCAGGTGCAAGTCAAGACCAATGCTCTAGCCGAAGCGCGCCCTCGATTCGAGGAAGCGGTTGCTCTGCTGCGCAAACTGATTGAACGCAATGAGGCGGAAAAGCTGCTTAACAGCATTCAGACCGAGAAGCTCCTGAACAGCTTCCAGTCGCAACTCGGACAACTAGGCGATCTTTTGACGAAGCTTGAAGATTCGCCGGCGGCGCTTAAAACGTCCAACGAACGGGTAGACGTCTATCGCAAGCTTGTCGTGCTCGCGCCGGATGACACTTCTCGGCTGGAGAACCTCTCATCCGGTCTTGATCGGGCCGGCGGCCTGCTGCTGCGGCTGGACGATCTCGCTGCGGCGCGCACGGCTTTCGAGGAGGAAGTGCAAATCGATCGCGATCTCAATCGACGCGATCCCAACAACCGCTCTACCCGCCGAAACCTCGCCTTCAGCATGAATCGGATTGCCGATTTGTCCCGGCGCGAGAACAAGCTCGATGCTGCGCGCGATCTATTTGAAAGCATTGTCGCCATCAATCGCAAGCTCGTCGAAGAATTTCCGCGCGACGAGATTATACTCAACGACCATCAACTGCGGCTCGGCGACTATGCGCAGATGCTTGAAAAACTCGGCGATAAGCAAGCTGCGCTTGCCGTGTACCGGGAGCAACTGGATGTGCGCCGCCGACATTTGGCGCTCGCCGGCGATAACATAGTGCGGCTGCGAAGCGTTTCGGCGGCGCTCGACAAGGTTGGCGAACTTCTGCTGCAAGCCGAAAGCATTGCAGAGGCGCGACAGGCGTTTGCCGAAGAGGTGGAGATCGATAGCGGGCTTTACCAGCGGGACGCCGAAGATCTCATGACGCGGCGCAATTTGGCGTTCAGCCTCTGGCGCATCGCCGAACTGCAACGCCGCGAACGAGATTTCGAAGGTGCCCGCAGGACTTACCAGGACGTCGTCTCGATTTACACCAAACTGGCGGCCGATTTTCCCCGCGACGCCGACGTCCTGAACATCTATCAATCGCGCCTCGGTGAATATGGCGCGCTTCTGGTCCAGATGAACGATCGGACCGCGAGTCTTGATGTCTATAAGGAGCGACTGGAAGCTGCCCGCAAGCTCCTCGCGATTACGCCTGAAAATCCTGATCGCATGATTACACTTGCCACAGCTCTCCTCAGCGTTGGCGACGTGATGGCCGCCCTGGAGAACCGAACGGCGGCCCTTGCGATCTATCGGGAGGGACTCGAGGTACGGCGCAAGCTGCTGGTACTCGCGCCTGACGATGTCGATCGGGCGGTGAATGTTTCGGCATCCCTCGACAAGATCGGGGGTCTGTTGCTTCAGATGAACGATCTTCCAGGCGCGTCAGTGGCGTTCGACGAAGAACTCGAATTCGATCGCAAGCTTTATGCACGAAACCCGAATGGCAAGACGGCGCAGCAGAATCTTGTTTTCACGCTCAATCGCGTGGCCGACTTGTCGAAGCGCCAGTACGATCGCGGGCGCGCAGCGCGGATCTACGGGGAATCGCTTGGCATCGATCGCCAGCTTTCCGCAAGCTATCCCGACGAGGCGTCCGTGCAGGAAAAATACGCGTCCAACGCCAAGCAACTTGCCGACTTGTTGCTTGCAATCGCCAACATTGAAGGTGCCAAGGCGGCGTATGGCGACCAATTTGCCGGTCTCATGCGTTTGATCTATATCCGACGTAAGGCGTTTGTCGCTGGAGGCTCCACTATGCCGGAGAGTCTGGGTGTGGCCCTCGGCGAAGCCACCTGGGCTGGCCTCTTGAGCAATCATCCGCGAGAGGTGATCGACCTGGCCGACGATGCCCTCAAACTTGATCCGACCCGGTTCGCCGTTGAGGTCAACCGCGCAACCGCACTGTTGCTGAGTGGCCGGGTGGCCGAGGCACGTACGGTTTACGACAAGCTGGGCAAGACGCCGCACCCGAATGATGCCAGGTTGAGCTGGATCGAATCCGTCAAAGAGGACCTTGCCTTGTTGCGCCGTCTCGGCATCTCCAATCCAGATGTCGAACAGGTGGCCAGAGACCTCGGGATATAAGGGCATGCCGTGGGGGCGCAAAGAACGGCTTTCAAGGGGTGACTGCCCAGGCCCGCGAGGGCTATTCTACGATGGTTCCGGCAGGTATCGGTAATACTCGAAATTCTAAGATGGCGCAGGTAACATGGCGCTTCAACGGTGCCCATTGGCGCCTTCACAATGCCGAATTCGCTATGCATTCCGTAACTTAGGTGGGGGCTTCGTGGGGAATCACGGAGGAGAATCGATGAGGGCCATTCGATCGGGCGGGCCGCGATTGGCCATCGTCCTGGCATGGGCGATTTGCCTTATTTCAGCCCTTGGGTTTCCCTCAGCCGCATCGGCGCAGGGCGACCAGCCAGGTCTGTTGGTGCAATTCGCCGACTGGGGTACCTATTTTGCGGCGCCGGGAGGCAAGAAGGTCTGTTTTGCCCTGTCCAGACCGACAACGTCAAAGACCGAGCCCGTCGGTCGCAAACGCGACCAGCCCTATTTGTTCATATCGAACCGCCCGGCCGAAAACGTCCGCAACGAGGTATCGCTGATTATCGGCTATCCATTCAAGCCGAGTTCGGACGCGACAGCCGAGATTGGAACGGTGAAGTTCGTCTTGCAAACGCAGAACGATGGGGCTTGGTTTCGGAGCGCCACGGAAGAAACGCGCTTCATCGAAGCCATGCGCAAGGGCGCCGACGTGACCGTCAAAGGCACGTCCGGTCGCGGCACGGCGACGACCGACCAGTTTTCGCTCAAGGGATTGAGCCAGGCACTCGATCGTGCCGACCGGGAATGCAAGTAGTGGGAATGCAAGCAGTGTCTACGGGCATCGTCGAAAAACTGCCGCTTCAATCCTACGTGGCGCCGTCCAGGCCCTCGTTGGTCGGACTTTCGCGGGCGCAACTTGCGGAGGCACTTGCGACTTTGGGGTTGCCGCCGGCGCAGTGCAAGATGCGTGTGCAGCAGATTTGGCATTGGCTCTATGTGCGCGGGGCTACCCGTTTCGACCAGATGACAAGCATTTCGAAGGAGCTGCATGTCGCGCTCGATGCGAAGTTCACGCTTGATCGGCCGCAAGTCGTCGCCGAACAGATCTCGGCTGATGGTACGCGCAAATGGCTTATGCGGCTGCCCGGCGAACCAGGTGGGGCGCCGCACGAGGTCGAGTGCGTTTATATCCCGGAGACCGATCGCGGCACGCTTTGCCTGTCGAGCCAAGTCGGCTGTACGCTCAACTGTACGTTCTGCCACACCGGCACGCAGCGGCTGGTGCGAAACCTGGTACCGGGGGAGATCGTTGGCCAAGTCATGGTCGCGCGCGACCGGCTCGGCGATTGGCAGGCGGCTCTGGAGGGTACGCGCCGAATCTCCAACGTCGTCATGATGGGTATGGGAGAACCGCTCTACAATTTCGAGGCTGTTCGCGATGCCTTGCTGATCGTGTCCGACGGTGAGGGTTTAAGCATTTCCAGGCGCCGGATCACGCTTTCGACGGCCGGAGTCGTGCCGATGATTGCGCGCGCCGGCGCGGAAATCGGCGTGATGCTGGCGGTGTCGTTGCATGCTGTGCGCGATGAATTGCGCAATCAGCTCGTTCCGCTCAATCGCAAATATCCGATGAAAGAACTCCTTGACGCGTGTCGCAACTATCCGGGCCTCTCGAATGCGCGGCGCATCACGTTCGAATATGTGATGCTCAAGGGTATCAACGATACCATGGCCGACGCCAAGGAATTGGTGCGGCTGCTCAAAGGAATTCCCGCCAAGATCAATCTCATTCCATTCAACCCGTGGCCGGGCACGCGTTATGATTGTTCCGACTGGGGCCAGATCGAAAAATTCTCCGAGATCGTGTTCAATGCCGGCTATGCTTCGCCGGTGCGCACGCCGCGCGGCCGCGACATCCTCGCCGCCTGCGGACAGCTCAAGAGCGCAACCGAGAAGCTCAGCGCGCGCGAGCGCTTGGCCTTGCGAGCAATGGCAATGACGGATTGAACTCTCTCGTAATGCTGGCGTCTATTTCGGCGCCAACACCATCACGACCTGGCGACCTTCAAACCGCGGCTCCTGCTCGACCTTTGCAATTTTGGTCACGTCGTCCTTGACGCGATTGAGCAGCTGGTAGCCGAGTTCTTGGTGCGCCATTTCGCGGCCACGAAAACGCAGGGTAATCTTGACTTTGTCGCCTTCCTCGAAGAATCGCTGCATTGAGCGCATCTTCACTTCATAGTCGTGGTCGTCGATCATCGGCCGAAGTTTGATTTCCTTGATCTCGACGACTTTTTGCTTCTTACGGGCTTCTGCGGCCTTCTTCTGCGCTTGGTACTTGTGCTTGCCATAGTCCATGAGCTTGCAGACAGGCGGAACTGCAGTTGGGACGATCTCGACGAGATCAAGCCCGGCCTCCTGGGCCTTCTCCAGCGCGAAATGGATTTCGACGGGACCATGATTATGGCCGGTCTGATCAATCAGCTGGACATCGCGGTTACGGATCTCCTCGTTAATGCGCGGGCCGTCCTTTTGGACAGGTGCCGGGGCTCTCATTGGGCGACGAATGGCGCTAATCTCCTCTGCCGTTGCGAAATGCCCGAATTGATCGGGCGTATAAAAGATCGGTAGAAAACACCGATAAGTCAACGGCAATATGACCCCTTGGTCAACATCGTGTTGGAAACGAGGGCTGCCCTCGTCGGATTGTGAGTGCGCGCCCGGTTGTTTGTCGATGCGGAACGGCCGCTTGAGGGAGGCCCGGGCCGCAGGAAAATTCGATCAACTATATGACTTCAAACAGGTTTTTGGAACTTCTGGAACGCCATATGAGCCATCCGGCCATGGTATCGGCTGCCAGCCATGCTCACTGGCGCAACGGCAGCAATGCCGCGGGAACGCTCCTATGCGCGGTTTGCAGTTGCCCGGTAATCCAGGCGCAAGCCGTCTTGGCGGCGCAAGGGCGCGCCGGACCCGGTCGCCGGTATGATGGAACGGGCAGGATCGCGCGCGAGGTCACCCGGGGCACGAGACGCTACCGGTCCCGCGTCAACAAGGCAGCATAAATGGCCCGTGTCGCAGCTGAAATGCTTTCGCTGGAAAACATATATTCAGCGAATTGACGTGCGCGCGCCGACATTGCGCGGTAGGCCGTATCGTTGAGAGCCAGAGCATGATTGAGCATGCGCGCGAACTCGTTCACGTCGCCGGCGGGTGCGACCCATCCGGTACGAACTTCTTCCGGCAGCTGCGGCGGTACCACCACCAATTCAGGCAGCACCCCGACATTGCTGGTCACCACTGGGCGCCCCATGGATTGGGCCTGTGCGACAACGCTTCCCAGGACCGGAGGGTCGGTCGAAGGCACCACAACCACGTCGGCGAGGGCGAATGCAGCCGGCAGGTCAGGGCAATGACCGGTGATTCGAAACTGAGCCACGACGCCGAGAGCTTTGGCATGTTCGAATACTGAACGGGCGTAACGCCTATGGACCCGATTTTCACCGACAATCAAAAAAACCGCCTTGTGATGACGGCCGTCGGCAAGCAGACGCGCGATGTCCGGCAGCAATATTTGGCCGTTCCAGGGCGCGACCCGGCCTGGTGTCAGCACGACGCGTTGGTCCGGCGTGACCTGCCATGCTTGGCGCAGCGCGGCGATGCGATGCGCCGGCACCGACCGTGGATCAAATCGTGCGGTGTCTATGCCACGCGGGATGATCGTGATCTGCCCGCGGTCCAACGCAAAGCGTTCAATGATCGGGTTGGCGGCATAGCTCGACGGGGCGATGACGCGATCGCCGCGCGTCAGTATTGCGGATTGGGCGAATTCGCGGGGTGTCGTGGGCGGCACATCGGGCAATGAGGTCACAAGCCGAACCGCGATCTTGTCCGCGGCGCGGCGCACGCTTGTGGCGCCAGCGGCGCAATGCGCATGGACAATATCGACGCGCTCAGAATCAAGGATGTTTTGAAGGATGCCGACGTTGCGATTGCGAGCGAATGGGCTGATCGATTCGCTTGCGAATGAGATCCATTCGCCTCCGTAGGTCTTAAGTTCGTCGACCAGTGGTCCGTCGCTCCCCGCTACCATGGCGCGGGCGCCAGCCTGCAACAATGTGTGGGCAATGTCGACGGCCGTGCGGGCGCAAATCTCCTCTCGAAGCGACGGCACGATCTGCAGAATCGTTGCGCCTGCAAGGGTCGTCGTGCGCATCTCGTCAAAATGTTCAGTCATTGCGCCGGCCCGCGGCCAGGACCAAGTTCGTTGGAGTTGTAATTCAACGCATCTACACTGAATTCTAGCAGCTGTCCCAACGGCTGGCGAATCGCTAAAATGACGACACTACTAGCCCCTTGAGCAATTCCCTATGGGTGATTCTTGCCTGAAATCGATCCAAGTTGGAACCGGGGCTGTGGGTCGCAAGATCGCGGTGTCCTGGCGCGCCGGGGCCGCGCCGGGCCTTCTTTGGCTCGGCGGCTTCAAGTCCGACATGAATGGCATCAAGGCGAGGGCGCTGGACGAATTCGCCCGGGACCGGGGCCGGGCCATGGTTCGTTTCGATTATTCGGGTCATGGCGCCTCGGACGGCGCCTTTACGGACGGGACGATCGGGCGCTGGCTTGAGGAGAGCCAGGCGGTGTTCGACGCCTTCTGCCGTGGTCCTCAGGTTCTTGTCGGCTCGTCGATGGGCGGCTGGCTGGCCTTGCTGCTGGTGCGCGATCTGCTGCGGCGCAAGGTCGTCTTGCACGCCACGGTAGCGGGTCTTGTGTTGATTGCGCCGGCGGCGGACTTTACCGAGGAGCTGATGTGGAAACGGATGCCCCCGGAAATCCGTGACGAAATTGAACGCAACGGCGTTTGGGCGCGGCCTTCGGCTTATTCACAAGAACCGTATCCGATTACGCGCGGCCTGATCGAGGAGGGTCGCAACCATCTGCTGCTCGGTGGCATGATTGAGACCGGTTGTGCGGTTCGTATTCTCCAGGGCGTCATGGATGAGGACGTGCCCTGGCAACATGCGGTCGATCTTTCGGCACGATTTGCGCGCGACGATGTCGTATTGACGCTCGTCAAGGACGGCGATCACCGGCTGTCCCGCCCGCAGGATATCGAACGAATGATTGCGGCCGTGGCGGAATTTTGACATGCCGTCAGCGCAACCGAAAGGTTCCGGCTATGAACAACCGGAGCCTTTCGGATTACGCAGGCCCTGGTTCTTTTACCGCAAGCCCGGCGGTATGCATCCATGCGTACCCACGCGGCAATTCCAACCGGTTTTTCTTCCGTGGCTCCAACCCGGTGGTCTAAATTCCGTCCCTCGGGTCCGCACCTGCGCCCTCGCATTAAAGTCGGCACGCGTGCGCACAGTTACCCTGGCGTTGTGATTAACACCTGCATTCGCATGGACACTGGCACGACTGCCGTAGCCCATTTCCCGAGCATCGGTATTGCCTGTAACCATGCCGAGCACGCCGGCAACGGCTGCGGTCGTGATCAACAGTTTTCTCCACGGCATAAGGTTTCTCCTTGTTTTTCTTCTATTCCCCTTGAAACTAAACAAACGAAGATACGGTATGGTTCCGGCCCCCTTGGACGGCGATCTATGCTTGCCTCTCTTCGAGATGATCGCCCGCCTCGAACAGCGCGCGCAGTCCATCGCGACAGGTCGGATAGCGCAACCGAACGCCGAGGTCGGCCTTGAGTTTGCTGTTGCGAGCCCGGATGCAGCCGTCATAGAAACTCAGCGCCATGGGACTTAAGGTGTTCGCGGCCTCCGCAAACGGTATCTCCGGCGGGGCCGGAATTCCAAGTAGCTCGGCCGCATAGGCGATTTGATCGCTCGGCGCGGTCGGCTCGTCATCGACAATGTTGAAGATGCCTTTGGCCTTGCGCGCGAACACGGCTTCAATGGCCTGCGCGATGTCGAAAACGTGGATGCGGTTCGACACATGGCCGGGCTTAGCGATGCGTTGTGCGACGCCTCGTTTCAGCCGTGCCATATTGTTTTGTCCGGGCCCATAGATGCCGCCAAGCCGCAGGATTGCGACCGGCAGGTGGTGCTGAACACCCAGGCGCTGCCAGGCCGCTTCGGCCTCGATGCGCGCATTGCCACGCCGGGCGCGGCCCGGAATGACCGGTGCGGTCTCATCGACCCATGCGCCGCCGCTGTCTGCATAAACGCCGAGTGACGATAGATAGACGACCGTCTGAAGCTTCCTTGCACCGGCTAGCGCGCCACCGAGTGCGGCAAGGACCGGATCGACACCATCAGCAGGCGGTGCCGAAACGAGGAGCGCGTCGGCATCGGTGAGACTGGCAACGATCTTGGGCGAGGCGCTCTTGCCGTCGAATGCCTGCATATCCACGGCGCGGCCACCGAACCGTTGGGCGGCGAGCGCGGCCGCGGACTGCGGTGACCTCGACGTCCCGATGATCCGATCGAAGCGTTGGCCAAATTCCGCGACATAGTGCCGGGCGCAATAGCCCAATCCGAGGCAAACGAGCGTTGACATCAAACATCAGCCTCCGCCGCGATCCATTCTTCCAAGACTGTGTCGTCGTGTTCGTTGGCGCGTGCCGATGCGTTGCGCGCCGCGCGCGTGGGATCGAGTCGAAAAAGGGCCCAAACGGCCGCCCCGCGTACCAGGCTAGAGTCGTCTGCGACCAACTGTTCAACATTCGGAACAAGGCCGGCGTCGCCTGAATTGCCAATCGCCACCAGAACGTTGCGAACAAAGCGATCGCGGCCCGTCCGCTTGATCGGAGATTTTGCAAACAGCCTTCGGAAAGCCGCATCGTCAAGCCTTGCGAGTTGCGCAAGAGATGGTTCCCGCAAGGATTCCCGGACGGCGAGTTTGGCCTCACGTCCCGATTGTGCGAACTTGTTCCACGGACAGACGGCCAGGCAGTCGTCGCAGCCGTAGATGCGGTTGCCCAGGAGCGGGCGAAGCTCGCGTGGGATTGGTCCTTTGTGCTCGATTGTCAGATAGGAGATGCAGCGCCTCGCGTCGAGGCGATATGGTGCCGGGAATGCGTTCGTCGGACAGATGTCGAGGCAGGCGCGGCAGTTCCCGCAATGATCGTTTTCCGCAGCGTCAGGCGCGAGCGCAAGCGTGGTGAAAATTGCGCCGAGGAACAGCCAGGAACCATACTGACGCGACACCAGATTTGTGTGTTTGCCTTGCCAGCCAAGGCCGGCGGCTTGCGCCAGCGGCTTTTCCATGACAGCCGCCGTATCCACGAAAACCTTCACGTCGCCGCCCGCATGCGCGACCAGCCAGCGCGCCAGTGATTTCAGCCGCGGCTTGATGATCTCGTGGTAGTCGTCACCCAAGGTGTAGACCGATATGGCGCCACGGTCGTGGCGCTCGATGATGGCGAGGGGATCGTGCGCGGGGCCGTAATTGAGGCCCAGCATGATGATCGAACGGACTTCCGGCCATAGCGTGCGCGGATTGCTCCGCCGTTCTGCGCTGGTTGTGAGCCAGTGCATGTCGCCATGGCAGCCATCGGCGAGAAATTGCGCCAGCCGCTCACCGGCTTCTGGGATTGCGTCAGGGCTGGTTACGCCAACGACGTCGAAGCCCTGTGTGCGGGCTTGCGCGATGAGTGCTGCCTTGAGGTCAGCCGGCATAATGCCCTAAAAATCAAGATTGGCGTAGGTCAGCGAGGGTGGGATCCCGGGCACCTTTTCGGCCAGAATGGGGCGGAACGAGGGTCGCGATTTTACCCGTGCGTACCAGCCTTTTGCAGCCTCGTCTTCGCTCCACGGCACGTCGCCCAGGTAGTCGGCTGTCGACAAGTGGGCAGCAGCCGCGAGGTCGGCATAACTCAGCCGGTTGCCTGCGAGCCAGTCGCGTGCGCGCACGAGCCAGCCGATATAGGCCAGGTGATATCGAATGTTCTGTTTGGCGGCGCGGATAACGTCGGTGTCCGGCGACCCGCCGCGCGCCATATGGCGCTTATAGAACCGCTCGGTGGTGAGCGGATCGGATATCTCGGCGAAGAATTTGTCGTTGAACCAGCTCATCAACCGCCGGACTTCGACACGGGAGCCGCCCTCGCGTGGCAGGAGGCGTAAGTCTGCCATATCCGCGCCCAGGGCCTCGTCGAGGTATTCCGCCACAATTGCGGCACCGGGGATCGGCGGCTGGCCCTCGGCAACCAGGACCGGTGTGGTTCCGGCCGGGTTGATCGCCAGAAAATCATGGCGCCGCTCCCAGATCCGTTCTTCGATCAGCCGGAATTCGACGCCATATTCGCCGAGTGCGAGGCGAACGAAGCGCGAGTGCGGACAGAACGAATGGTGGAACAGCGTGAGCATGTTACCTGTCATAACCGAATTGGGGGCACTTCCTCCATGGAATACCCCCTATTGCGCATTGTCAGCCTTTTTCGTTGCCAGCAGGTTGATGATGGGGGAAAAGCCCTGGCACCACTGCGTCACACAGACGCGGAACTCTCCTCATGGTGAGGATCGCCGCCCGTAGCCTGCGTAAACTTGGCTACGGTGCGGCGCGTCTCGAACCATGTAGTCCGCCCGGACCGCCGTCCTTCGAGACGGCCGCGTGAAGAACGCGGCCTCCTCAGGACGAGGTCCGACTGGTCGTCCTGCCTGCCACCATCCGGAGTTTTTACATGTTGTCTGATCTGTTCAAGTCGTTTGTTCTCGGTGTGGTGGAGGGCCTGACTGAATTCGTACCGGTGTCGTCGACCGGACATCTGCTGCTGGTGCAGCGGTTCTTTGGTTTTGACGACGATGATTTTGGCAAGACCTTCGCTGTCCTCATCCAGTTCGGTGCAATTCTTGCCCTGCTTTCGATCTATTTTTTTCGCCTGTGGCGGCTTGCGCTGGGATTCTTCAGCGATCCCGTCGCGCGCAGGTTTGTCATAGGTGTCTTGATCGCGTTCTTGCCGGCTGCGTTTGTCGGGGCCATTGCCCACGACTTCATAAAATCCGTGTTGTTCAATGTCTGGATCGTTTGTTTTACACTCATCGTTGGCGGCGCCATCCTGCTGTGGGTCGATCAACTGGACATCAAGCCACGCTATGATGATGTCATGACTTTCTCGCTGCCGATGTATCTAGGCATCGGGCTTGCGCAGTGCGTTTCCATGATTCCCGGGGTATCGCGCTCGGGCTCTACGATCGTGGCCGCAATGCTGATGGGAGCCGACCGTCGCTCGTCGGCTGAATTCTCGTTCTGGCTGGCGATGCCGACGATGTTCGGTGCTTTCGTCTACGATCTCTACAAGAGCCGTGGGCAGCTCAGCCTCGACAATGGAATCCTGGTGGCCTTCGGATTTGCGATTGCGTTCATCTCGGCCTGGGTCGTCGTCAAGACGTTTCTCGATTACGTTCAGCGCCACGGTTTCCGCCTGTTTGCGTGGTGGCGCGTCATTGTCGGCACGATCGGCTTGGTCGCGCTTGCGGCCGGGCGCTGAGAATCAACCCGAGAATCGTAGGGTGGGCCATAAGGGCGTTTCTAACGCCCGTCTTCGACGGGCTATGGGCGCGCAAGCCGTGAACTTGCGACAGCCTCGATAGTCCGCAAGCGCGCCGTGCCCACGCGCCCCGACGTGCGTGTTGGCCGCGGTCGCGTGGGCACGGCGCCGCGAAGGGCCGTTGCATATTCGACCATTGTGCCAGGCGCCTTTGCCCACCCTACGAAACCTAATGATGCAGGCAACTACCGCGCTGGTTTGAAATAGGTCAGATCCGGCGGCCCTTGATCCTTCTTCATGGGCATCAGCTTGCCGTCACCGCCCAGCATGAAGACCTGCTTTTCGATGGTGATGTAGGGATTGGCCAGGCAGCTGTCTTCGCGCCAAAGCACATTGGCGGTCGTGCGCCGATAAATTGTCGTTCCAGTCCACGGCCGCGTCAGCGAATTGTCGGTGGTGGTCATTTCGTTACGCAATACGTTGGGATTGGCCTTGTCGATGGAGATCCGCTCCTTGACGATCGCCGCCCCGTCATCGGCCATCGGCATCCCGGTCTGGTCCCAGGTCTTCGGCCCGCGGATGTTGCGGGTCTCGACCTCCAGCGTATCGAAGCGGCCGTCTCCGTCCGTATCCACCCACTTGCCGATGGAATAACCCCCGGAAGTCGGCTCATCCGTATTCTGCGGCCATTGGCGCGCGTCCGTATAGATGCGGCGGGTCTGGTAGTTCATGCGCTCGTAGAGGATATGCGTGATGTTCGGTGAGATCGTGATTTCGAAAGGTACGGCGCCATTCATCAACCGTGGCATGGTCTGGGCGATACAGGCATAGTTGACGTCGAGACCAAACCCGCCGGCACGCTGATCCGCCACGCTTGCTTCATACCGGCGGCGGTGTTCCTCGTTGAGCAGCGCCGGTTGCTCGCGCAGAGGCTTGCCCGGATCATAGCGGGGAACATCGCCGTCCGGCACGCGGCTCCACTGGCCGGCCCAGTCCGGAAATTTGGTCTCATCGTGCGCACGCGTTGCCAAAACCGTCATTGCGAGCGCTGTGAGCGCCAATCCGCCAATCGAAATGTATCGAACCATGTCGTTCTCCTGAACCGTCTTGTTTCAAACAAAAACTATCACACGGCTATCCCGCCTTGCCATCACGGGGCGATCACATCGCGCGTGATCGCCTGGATGTCGCACTGGCCGGTCAGCGCCATGCTGACTTCGAGTTCCGCCCGGATGAGCTCAAGCACACGCCGCACGCCGGCTTCGCCGCCGGCTGCGAGGCCATAAAGGAATGCCCGCCCGATCAGGCAACCGCGGGCGCCCGACGCCAATGCCTTCATGACATCCTGGCCTGAGCGGATCCCGCCGTCGAACAGAACCTCGATGCGGTCGCCGACCGCATTGGCGATGTCCGGCAGTGAAGCGATCGAGGAGCGCGCGCCGTCGAGCTGCCGGCCGCCGTGGTTGGAGACAACGATGGCGTCTACACCGGCCGAGGCGGCGCGTTTGGCGTCCTCGACATCGAGGATGCCCTTGAGCACGAGTTTGCCGGGCCACAGGCTGCGCACCCAGTCGATATCGCGCCAATTGAGGGTCCGGTCGTAGTTCTCGTTGGCCCAGCTTCCGGACGCCATGATTCCGCCGCGGCTATTGAGGAAGGCCTCGACATTGCCGAAACCGCGACGCCGCGCGCGCAAGACCGACATGGCCCAGGCCGGCTTGGTGGCGACGTCGATCACGTTGCGCAAGCTGATCCGAAGCGGGACGGTCAGGCCGTTCTTGATGTCCATGTGGCGTTGGCCGCGCATGGGCAGATCGACCGTTACGAACAAAGCCGAACAATTCGCGGCGCGGGCCCGTTCAATGACCGAACTACTGAACCCGCGGTCGCGGAAAACATAGAGCTGAAACCAGAACGGCTTCTCGACCACCTCGCGCACATCTTCGATCGTGCAGATCGACATTGTGGAAAGGCAGAATTTCGTGCCGGCCGCCTCCGCGGCACGCGCGCCAAGCATTTCACCATTTCCATGGATGAGGCCGGTCATTCCGGTTGGCGCAATGGCAACCGGCATCGAAACCGGCTCGCCCAGCATCGAGGTGGCGAGGGTGACCTTGGATACGTCGACCAGGACGCGCTGGCGCAACCGGATAGCGTCAAGGTCGCTGCGATTGGAGCGTAGCGTCAATTCGTCGTAGGAGCCGCGGTCGACATAGTCGAACAGCGCCCGTGGTATCCGGCGCCGCGCAATCTGGCGCAGGTCCTCGGTATTGGTGGCGTCAATACTGGTGATGGAGGGCATTCACGTCGGCCGCACCTTGAACTGGCCAGTCCGGCGGAAGCGCTCCAGGTAGGGTGGTACAATGACTTCAATGGCGGAAGGGTCGATGCCGAGTGCCGCGAGCGTCCGGCCATCGCGGATGGCTTGCTCCGATACGACATTGTCGCTGCGCAGGAGTTCGACCTGATCGGGCGTCAGCAGGGGTTTGGGCAGGAATTGCAGGAAAAAAGCCTGCACGGCTGCGAGTCGGAACGGCACCGGCAGCAGAAGTCGTTTGCGCTCGGTGGCGGCAAGCACGAACTCCATGAGTTCCTTGAAGGTCCGGACCGACGGTCCGCCGAGCTCGTAGGTCGCGCCTGGCGTTGTGCGGCCCTCGACGGCTGCGACCACCGCCGAGGCGACATCGCCGGCAAAGACCGGCTGGAAACGCGTGTGACCGCCCCCGACCAGCGGCAGGGCAGGCAGCAACCGCGCCATCGCGGCAAAACGATTGAAGAAATCATCCTCCGGCCCGAACACGATTGATGGCCGCAGAATGGTGGCCGTCGGGACGGCAGCGAGCACAAGCTTTTCGCCCTGCGCTTTGGTGCGGGCGTACAGCGAGCGGGAGTTTTCGTCGGCGCCCAAGGCCGACACATGCACAAGGCTTGCCCCGTGCGCCGCGGCCGCAAGCGCGACCGCTTCGGCGCCGAATGACTGGACGGTTTCAAACCGCTGTCGCCCGCGCTCGAACAGGATGCCGACCAGATTGATGACCACATGGGCATCACGGACGGCGGATTCGATCGAATCCCGGTAGCGCAGATTGGCCTGCACGGCATGGATCTGGCCGACCCGTCCGAGCGGCTGCAGGTGGCCGGCGAGGTCCGGGCGGCGAACCGCGACGCGGATGCGGTGGCGCTGCTTGCAGAGCGCGCGGACAATGTGGCGGCCGAGAAAGCCCGAGCCGCCGAAGATGGTGATCAGCTTGTTCACTTTGGGTCTACTGGGGCTCTACTGGTGTGGCGAGTTTTATATTTCCACCATATCGCGACCACACCCGTTTGGAAACTTCAAATTCAAAAGCCGCACTGGAATCAATAAGTTGCATAGCGTGTCCAGACGCGCGTAAACGCGCTGTCGTGCGGACTGCGGAATCGCTGCACTTACGGCTTGCCCCGGGGCATCCGATCGAAGGGGGTTGAACCCGGTTTCTGCGGCGGCAAGCGCCGCAGAAATCCTTAATGGCTTCGTTTTGGCCAAAACACCTGAGTTCGTTTTGACGCAGGGCTTTATGCAACTCGAAGATGGACGTCGACGTATTGCCGCATCTAGTGGCTGCATCAGCAGGTCCATTTCATTCATCGATCGAAACAAAAAAGCACCCGGCCGGTCAGGGCTATGGGCGCAATTCGACATCACCATTTCACCAATAGCCGATCCGCAAAGCAAAGTCAAACAAAACGTGAACAGACTGCGGCTATTTCCGGCCATGACCAGGGGGGCTTAAGATGCCCACATTACGCAGTAATACACCGATTTGGGATTGAAGCGTCCAATCCACTTTGACCTCGACAGGATCGGAACGTCAAATTACGCGCTCGGCGCGCCGCCGGTTGCCGATTTGACAAGGCCAAAGCCGCTCCCTTATCTGTCGCCAGGGCCCAGGTGGCGGAATTGGTAGACGCACTAGTTTCAGGTACTAGCGCCGCGAGGCGTGGAGGTTCGAGTCCTCTCCTGGGCACCACACGAAATTTCATAATAATATTGACAACTTATAGACAACTAAAACAGGTGGAACGAGTCTAGGAAACGTGAAACAGCGGCATCTTTCTCCGTACCTTTCTGTCCAGAATAGCTGATTGAATATTGTCTCTTGCCCAGAACAAAGTATCGCGTCAGCAAGACACTCGGCTTTCCATTGTCTACTGTTTGAATAATAATCTCCCGCCCTGGCAATCCTTTCGAA
>Ga0209488_10000174_pt1 | contig 49737 bp, 42 predicted proteins | sample Rivendell_Oct201_8_FD_188349 | JGI IMG/M metagenome (GOLD analysis project Ga0209488, IMG submission 188349) | Vadose zone soil microbial communities from the Eel River Critical Zone Observatory, Northern California, USA -... | ecosystem: Environmental > Terrestrial > Soil > Vadose zone >...
AAATCTTGTGCCCGCGCTTGCGCAGTTCCTCGATCACGAGCCGCTGCAATTCGCCCGCGATCGACTGGCCGAACTGTCGGCCAACGTCCATGCTTTCCTGCGCAACGACCGGCATCTTGTCGAGAAGTTTCTGCCCGACCGGCTGGCCATAGAACGCCGTGATCTGGCGCATCTCCTCGATCGTGAAGTTGCGCGCATAGACCGCCACAATGCCTTCAAGCATAGCCGCCATGGCGTCGCTCCGCGAATTGATGACCTCCTGCAATGCCGGCAGCATGGCGTCGAAATCGCGCGCCACCTCCGGCCGCCCCTGGGTGATGACCGGCTTGAGCTGTTGCAAAATAATGGGCAAGACAGCCCGAAACTGCTGCCCGGCCCGCATCGCAACGACCAATTCCCGCGCCACGGTCAACGCCTCCGGCGAGGGCGTTTGGGCGGCGGCTTGCCCACCAACCAGGATTGATACAGCCAGAAACACAGCCGCGATCGGCGTAAGGCGCTTCGGCATCAAGACCTCCATGGATTTTGGACAATCAAACGTAAACTTGCGGGCATGTCACGTCGAAAGTACGGCAAGGCTGCCCTTGTGGCTCGCACGAGACGCATCGCATAATGGGTCGACAATCCAAGTGGGGCGCCCCAACCCGCGTCCGGAGGACATGAGATGACCGACACTATCCACGAAATTCCGTCCGACTGGAAGCAGCGCGCCTTCGTCAAGGAAGCCGACTATCGGGCAATGTATGAACGCTCGATCAAGGACCCCGACGGTTTCTGGGCGGAAGAGGCCAAACGCATACACTGGTTCAAGACCCCAACGATCATCAGGAACGCATCCTTTGGCCCGCCCGACGTGTCGATCAAGTGGTTCGAGGATGGGGTTACCAACGTCGCCTATAACTGCATCGACCGGCACCTCGCGCGGCGTGCCGATCAGGTCGCGATAATATGGGAAGGCGATGATCCCAATGAGCAGAAGAAGATCACATATCGGGAACTGCACGATGAGGTGTGCCGGTTCGCCAATATCCTGCGCAATCGCAATGTCAACAAGGGTGACCGCGTCACCATCTACATGCCGATGATCCCGGAAGCCGCCTACGCTATGCTGGCCTGCGCGCGTATCGGAGCCATTCACTCCGTCGTGTTCGGCGGATTCTCACCTGATTCATTAGCCGGCCGTATCGAGGATTGCGGCTCCAGGGTCGTCATCACGGCTGATGAAGGCATCCGCGGCGGCCGCAAGATTCCGCTCAAGTCCAATACGGATGCAGCCATCGCAAAGGCAGGCAATGTCGACCATGTGATCGTGGTGCGCCGCACCGGCGCATCCGTAAACATGGATCCGGTGCGCGACGTCTACTACGACAAGGCAGCCGAAGTCGTGACGTCGGAATGTCCCTGCGAACACGTGAACGCCGAGGACCCGCTGTTTATCCTTTATACGTCGGGCTCGACCGGCAAACCGAAGGGCGTGCTGCACACGACCGGCGGCTATCAGGTCTTTGTGGCGGTGACCCATCGATACGTCTTCGATTATCACGAGGGCGATATCTTTTGGTGCACCGCCGACGTCGGTTGGGTGACGGGCCACAGCTATATTCTTTATGGACCGCTCGCCAACGGGGCCACCACGCTGATGTTCGAAGGCGTGCCCAACTATCCGTCGATGTCACGTTTCTGGGAAGTGATCGACAAGCACAAGGTCAATACTTTTTACACCGCACCGACCGCCATCCGCGCCCTCATGCAGGCTGGCGACGGTCCGGTAAAGCGAACCTCGCGGGCCTCGCTACGACTGCTCGGGACCGTAGGCGAGCCGATCAATCCGGAAGCGTGGACGTGGTACCATCGCGTGGTCGGCGATGGCCGCTGCCCGATCGTCGATACCTGGTGGCAGACCGAAACCGGCGGACATCTCATAACGCCGCTACCGGGAGCGACGCGACTTAAGCCCGGCTCCGCAACGCTGCCGTTCTTCGGTGTGGCTCCGGTGATCGTCGATGCCGACGGCAAGGTGTTGGAGGGCGAATGCTCCGGCAATCTCTGCATCGCGGCCTCGTGGCCTGGCCAGATGCGCACCGTATTCGGCGATCATGCGCGGTTCTTCGACACCTATTTCAAGACCTATCCGGGCAAGTATTTCACCGGCGACGGCTGCCGGCGCGACGCCGATGGCTATTACTGGATTACCGGACGAGTCGACGACGTCATCAACGTCGCGGGTCATCGGCTCGGCACCGCGGAAGTCGAATCCGCCCTGGTCGCGCATCCCAAATGCTCGGAGGCCGCCGTCGTCGGCTATCCGCACGACATCAAGGGCCAGGGTATCTATGCCTATGTGACCCTGATGGCCGGCGAACAGCCAAGCGAAGAGCTTCGCAAAGAACTGGTCACCTGGGTACGCAAGGAGATCGGTCCGATCGCTTCACCCGACCTGATCCAATTCGCACCCGGATTGCCGAAGACGCGTTCCGGCAAGATCATGCGCCGAATCCTGCGCAAGATTGCAGAAGATGAATTCACAAATCTCGGCGACACATCGACCCTGGCTGATCCCGCAGTCGTCGACGATCTGGTGAAGAACCGGCAGAACAAGCACGGCGGGACGTGAGTTCAACAGCCACAAGTCCAATCTTAACAGGATAGTGGCATTGATAAGAGTATCCAAGACAAGGAACACTTTGGCTTGGTATCCTGCATCCGCGGCGGCGCGCGCCAGGGGACATCACGGGAACGGTTCAATATGTCACATCGATTCGATGGACTTCGTTGGCTGGCGGTCACCGCGGTAGCAATCGGATTCGTTGGCGGTACCATAGTTCCTCAACAGGCAAGTGCGCGTGACATCGTGATGTTTCACGATGCCAACTACCCAGCCGGCACGATCGTGGTGAGAACCAACGAGCGCCGCCTTTATTACGTGATGGGTGACGGACGCGCCTTGCGCTATCCGGTTGGTGTCGGCAAGGCCGGCAAGGCCTGGAGCGGCCGCGCCCTGATCGATGGAAAGCATATAAGCCCAGCCTGGGCCCCTCCGGCCGACGTCAAGCGCGACAATCCACGTCTTCCCGACGTGATCCCGGGCGGGTCGCCAAATAACCCGATGGGCGCAGCGGCGCTGACGCTCAACGTCGGTCAATATGCGATCCATGGTACGAATGCTCCGAGTTCCATCGGGGGCTTCGTTTCTTACGGCTGCATCCGCATGTACAACCAGGATGTCCTCGACCTCTACGGTCGTGTCAGCGTGGGGACAGCGGTCGTCGTGACGCGGTAGACCTGTGATACGGTAGATTTGGACGCATGACCAAACACCAGTTTTTCAAACGTCCGGTGGGCATGACCATCGGGGAAATCGCGCGCATCACTGGAGCGGTGCCGCGCGAGGGAACGCGTCTCGATCATCTCGTGACCGATATAGCGCCACTCGATCAGGCCGGGCCTTGCGACCTCACGTTTCTCGATAATGCCAAACACGCAAGCATGTTTGCCGGCACGCGGGCCGGGGCCTGCTTGACGGCTGCAGAATTCGAAAGCAAGGCCCCAGGCAACCTGAATTTATTGCGCACGCCGCAACCCTTTGGAGCCTTCGTGGCGGTGGCATCCGCGCTCTATCCAGAGTCCTTGCGCCCGTCGTCACTGTTCGAAACCAAAGGTATCGCTCCGGGAGCCCATATCCACGCGTTGGCCAAAATCGAAAATGGCGTAACGATCGACCCTGGAGCCGTGATAGGCTCCGGCGCCGGTATCGGCACCGGCACCGTTATTGGCGCCAATGCCGTCATCGGACCAAACGTTCAAATCGGCCGGAATTGCTCGATCGGCCCAGGCTGCTCAATCATTTACGCGTTCATCGGCGACAATGTGATCATCCACCCGGGATGTCGCATTGGCCAAGATGGGTTTCGCTATCAGCCTGGCCCCAAGGGCCATACCAAGGTGCCTCAGATCGGCCGCGTGATCATCCAGGACAATGTCGAGATCGGCGCCTCAACTGCCATCGACCGCGGGGGCATTGGCGACACGGTGATCGGCGAAGGGACCAAGATCGATAATATGGTTCAAATTGCGCACAACGTCACCATCGGCCGACATTGCATTATCGCTGGCCAAGTCGGCATAGCCGGCAGCACGGTGCTGGGCGATCATGTCATGCTGGGCGGCCGGGTCGGTCTTGTAGATCACATCACGATCGGCGATGGAGCCATGGTCGGAGCCCTGAGCGGCGTGATGTCAAACGTGCCGGCCAGAGAAAAATGGTTCGGTTATCCGGCGGGCCCCATCCGCGAATACATGCGCCAAGTTGTCGTGCTGCGCAAATTGGCTGCCCGGACAAAGAAAGACGAAACATAGTGCCATAAAGGGGCGGTCGATGGCAGATGGCCGCATTAACCCCTTGATAAGAAAAGAAATCAAGCAATTCTCCGGCACCCGATTCGTTCCACGCGAACAAAGGGGGATGAAACCGGGAAGAGGCCGGAACGGGGCACAAATACCGTTCGAATCGATCAAAAATCCGATGCGATCCCTTTGACTTCCCAATCCCCATAGCGGGCCGGGTCAAGTCCGCCGCGGCCCTTGACCTCCGTGGGGGGTGCGGCCTCGCTGGCCGTGCGTGCAGCGCGGCGGGCCTCGGCTTCAGCGAGTGCGCGCTGGGCTGCCTCGGTAAGCGGCTTTCGCTCCACAGGAGCCAGCTCCACAGGAGCCAGACCCGTGTTTGCGGTGCCGGCCAATATTTCAACGCCGGCGGAGCCGTTCGGTGGATCGATCGTCGTCATGGTGTTGATGAAACCATCCGGCTGGCGTTCGTCAAGATGCTTCCCGTTTGAAGTTCTGCCTTCAGGCGGCTCCGCCGCAGGCGGCTCTTTCTTCGAGGTCTCAGCCATGCAACATGACGCGGATGGCTCAACTCTCCACAACGACAGTAGAAACACCCGGTCTTGCCGTACGCCGCATTGCGGCCGACATCCTCGACCACGTGCTGCGCCGCCATCGCCCCCTTGATGAGCAGCTCGACGGTGCCGGCGCCCATCCGGGGCTCGGCGCGCTCAGCGAACGAGATCGCGCATTGGCGCGCGCAATCATCGCCATGGTGCTGCGGCGGCGCGGAACGCTACGTCACTTGCTTGGACATTTTCTCAATCACGGCACGCCCGCGGACGCGCCACGCGTGGAAACGGCGCTGCTGATCGGTGCCGCCCAAATTCTCTGGTTACAAGTACCCGATCACGCAGCGGTCGATCTCGCGGTGCGGTTGGTACAAGCGGATCGCAAGGCCGCGCGCTATGCGGCTCTCGTCAACGCCGTATTGCGCCGCGTAGGCCGGGAAGGTACCGAGCGCTTGACGCACATCGATGCGACCGCGCTCAATACGCCAGCGTGGCTGTTGGCACGCTGGATCGCGACCTATGGTGCCGAGACCGCACGCGCGATTGCGACCGCAAATGGCATCGAGCCGGCGCTCGATTTCACCGTAAAGCAAGATGCTGCGCATTGGGCGCAGGTCTTTGGCGGGCGCGTTCTGCCAACCGGCAGCGTGCGTGCGGTCGTGCATGGGCCGGTGGCGCAGCTGCCCGGTTACGCTGATGGGGCGTGGTGGGTGCAGGATGCCGCAGCGACACTTCCGGCGCGCCTCCTGGGTGACATCAAAGACCAATCGGTTGCCGACCTTTGCGCGGCTCCTGGCGGCAAGACCGCTCAGCTTGCCGCCATGGGGGCAAAGGTGGTCTGCGTCGAACGTACCGCCGGCCGGGTTGGCCGGCTCACGCAGAACCTCGCACGGCTTGGGCTCCAGGCCGAAACCGTCGTGGCGGATGCGGCAGATTGGATGGGCGGGCCGTTCGACGCCGTCCTGCTCGACGCGCCGTGCTCCTCAACCGGTACCATCCGCCGCCACCCCGACATTCCCTGGATCAAACAGGAAGCCGATGTTTCGAAGCTGGCGGCCCTGCAGCGCCGCCTCGTCGCCCGCGCCGTCGAGCTGACCAAGCCGGGCGGCGTCCTGGTCTTTTGCACTTGCTCCCTCGAACCCGAGGAAGGCCCTGCAATCATTGACGACCTGGTCCGGAGCGATTCCCGCGTGCGGCGGCGTGCCATCTCACCAACCGAGTTTGCCGGGCTTGAGGCTTTCGTGACGGATAAGGGTGACTTACGGACGCTGCCGTGCCACCTCTGCGACCCCAATCCACAAATGAGTGGGTTGGACGGGTTTTACGCAGCTCGGCTGGATCGCATCTGAGGTTGGCCGCCGGGCCGTGCTTGGGTATGGTCCGGATGCGGTATCAGGGGAGATTGCGCGTCGATGTCGCGCATGTCAGTCGCGGAACGATTGAGGTTGTCTGTGTTCTTGGGGCGCGGGCTCATGCATCGCGTTGCCAACCGCGTGACCGGCTTGTCCCTCATCAACTTGCCTTTCGTACCCAGCAAGGTCGACCGGCTCGTGATTGCCCCACAGGACTTGCGCACCTCCGATGCAACCCGCGCAAGTGAAATTTATTCGGGCCGTTTTTCGTTTGCCGGAAAGGTCGTGGTCTGCGACGCGAGTTCACCGTTCCAGGTCACCCCGCCGTCTGATGAATGGGCCGCCGGGGTCCACGGCTTTGGCTGGCTGCGACATCTGCGGGCGGCCGAGACAGAAGTCACGCGCGCCAATGCGCGCGCGCTGGTCAACGAGTGGATTACGCACCGCAATGCCAGCAAGGCCATCGCGTCACGCCCCGACGTCGTTGCACGCCGCATCATGTCGTGGCTGACACAGGCCACGCTGGTGCTGGAAGATTCCGAAGTGCGCTTCTATCGGCGCTTCATGCGCAGCCTCACCTACCAGGTGCGTACACTGCGCCATACCTATCCGCTGGCGCGTGACGGCGTGCCACGGCTGCAGGCCGCAATCGCCCTCACCTATGCGGCGCTCTGCATGCAAGGGCAGGCACGCTATGTCGCGAGCGACACGGAAAGGCTGGGAGAAGAACTGGCACGCCAAATTCTTCCCGACGGCGGGCACATCAGCCGCAATCCCGGTGCCTTGGTGGAATTGCTCGTGGACCTGTTGCCCCTGCGCCAGGTTTTTTCGGCCCGCAACATCCCGCCGCCAGCGGCGCTGCTCAATGCCATCGACCGCATGATGCCGATGTTACGATTTTTCCGTCACGGCGATGGGCATTTCGGGCTGTTCAACGGCATGGGCCCTACGCCGACCGACCTGGTCACAACCATCCTGGCCTATGACGATGCGCGCGGCACGCCGGTCGCCAACGCGCCGCATTCGGGCTATCAGCGCATCGAGGCCGGCGGCACGCTGATCCTCATGGATACAGGTCGGGTGCCGCCACTAGCGGTCAGCCAGGAAGCAAACGCCGGCTGTCTTGCATTTGAATTATCGTCGAAGGCCCAACGCATCGTAGTCAATTGCGGGCTGCCGGGAACCAATCGTGACAGCTGGCGCCAGATGGCGCGCACAACGGCGGCTCATTCGACCGTTACATTCTGCGACCAACCTGCCGGCCATTTCGTGGACTCCGGCACCACCAAACGCTTGCTCGACGGCATACCGATCGTTGGCGGCCCGCGTCTCGTCGAAGTCGCGCGCGAGGACCACAACGGCGGCACGCTATTGCGGGCCGCCCACGATGGCTATTCCGATGAGTTCGGCGTGATACACCAACGCGCCCTGATGTTGTCAGCCGACGGCAAGCGGATCGACGGCGAGGAATTCTTTACCGCGACCCGGAGCAATGCGAGCCTCGTGGGCCGCGACAATTTCGCGGTGCGGTTCCACCTTCACCCTATGATCAAGGCCAACCGGCTCACCGATTCGCACGGCGCCATGCTGTTGCTGCCGAATAAGGATGTGTGGTCGTTCAACGCCTATGAGGACCGGGTCGAGATCGAGGAAAGCGTCTACCTTGCCGGAAACCAAGGACCGCGGCGCACCACGCAGATCGTCATCTACGGCCACGCCCGCAAGATCGCGCGGGTGCAGTGGACATTCTCGTTCGCGGCAGCATCGCCGATCGGGATCGTGCGCCGCCCGCGCAACGAGGAGAAGACCGACCCAATGTAGAGGCAAAACGATAAGTTGCACCGGATTCGCACCCCAAAACTTATGATTGCCATGCGGGCTACTCCAATCTCATGACCGATCAGCTTCGCCCTATCACTCGCGCCCTCATCTCGGTTTCAGACAAGACCGGCCTCATCGATTTCGCCCGTTCACTTACGCGGCACGGAATCGAACTCGTGTCGACGGGCGGCACCGCCAAGGCGCTCACGGATGCGAGCCTTAAAGTGCTCGACGTGTCAGACGTCACGGGATATCCGGAAATGATGGATGGACGCGTCAAGACGCTGCATCCGGCCGTCCATGGGGGACTATTGGCGATCCGTGACAACAAGGAACACCTGGACTCGATGCAGGCGCACAACATCCGGCCGATCGATCTCCTGGTGGTCAATCTCTATCCATTCGAGGCGACTGTCGCCAAAGGCGCCGGCTACGACACTTGCATAGAGAATATCGACATCGGCGGGCCCGCCATGATCCGCGCCGCCGCCAAGAACCACGCCGATGTCGCAGTGATCGTGGACACGGCCGACTATGACGTGTTGGTGCAATCGCTCCTGGCCAATGGCGGGAGCACCACGCTCGACTTGCGCAAGCGCCTCGCCGCAAAAGCCTATGCACGCACGGCTGCCTATGACGCGGCCATTTCGAACTGGTTTGCCGAGGCCTTGAGCGAACCTGCGCCCGCCTGGCGGGTCGTCGGCGGCCGCCTGGTGGAGGCGCTGCGCTACGGCGAAAACCCGCATCAGTCGGCGGCGTTCTATGCAACCGGCGAAACGCGCCATGGCGTTGCAACGGCGCGCCAGATGCAGGGCAAGCAGCTCTCCTACAACAACATCAATGACACCGACGCCGCCTATGAATGCGTCGCCGAATTTGCGCCGGACCGCACCGCCGCCTGCGCCATCATCAAACACGCGAATCCGTGCGGGGTCGCGGAAGGCGCAAGTCTCCTCGAGGCCTACCGCAAGGCGCTGCGGTGCGACCCAGTCTCGGCCTTTGGCGGAATCGTCGCGGTCAATGGCACGCTCGATGCGGACGCTGCGCGCGCTATCACGGAAACCTTCACGGAAGTCATCATCGCGCCGGATGCGAGCGAAGAAGCGATCCACATCGTCGGTACGAAGAAAAATTTGCGCTTGCTGCTGGCGGGCGGCCTGCCCGATCCACGTGCGCGCGGGCTCATTGTGAAATCCGTTGCAGGTGGCTTCCTGATATCGACGCGCGACAATGCGGTCGTGGACGACATGACTCTGAAGGTCGTCACCCGACGGGCGCCCACACCAGCCGAATTGCGCGATCTTAAGTTTGCGTTCCGCATTGCCAAGCATGTGAAATCCAACACCATCGTCTATGCCAAGGATTGCGCCACCGTCGGCATCGGAGCCGGCCAGATGAGCCGCGTCGATTCCGCCCGCATCGCGGCGAGCAAAGCGCGCGATGCCGCGAAGGAGGCTGGCGTCGCCGAGCCACTGACGCGCGGTTCGGTGGTGGCGTCCGACGCCTTCTTTCCCTTTGCGGATGGGCTCCTGGTGGCTATTGAGGCCGGCGCGACCGCAGTTATCCAGCCTGGCGGCTCGGTGCGCGACGACGAGGTGATCAAGGCTGCAGATGACCACGGCATTGCCATGGTGTTTACTGGGACGCGCCATTTCCGACATTGAGCATATTTCGGTCGTCTGGAATCAATCCATCGTCATGGCCGCGCGCATAGCCCGTCGAAAGACGGGCGTAAACGCCCTTGTGTCGCGGCCATCCAAGCCGCACCACCTGATTAGGAACACGATCCGATAAGAATCGAATCTACATATAGGATGAGCATCCCCGACACGCACTGTATGTCGGACTCCGATCAAAACGATTGGCTTCGTTTTGGCCAAAATAGTTGGGCTCGTCCTGCTGAGGACCCCTACAAAAATTTATAACTGCGCGAGGATAAAATCTTGTGTTGCATAATGGATTGCGGGGAAGAACCATTGTGCACCCTCAATGGCGCGGAACTTGGCGCGCGCCCAAACTTGTTGACATCGAGAAGCTTGGATATCGATCGTAACAAAAAAGCGCCCGACTGCGGGCGCAATTCGACGAGACCATTTCGCCAATAGTCCATGTGCACAACACCGTCAACCAATTTCTTTGTGCGATCTTGTGCGATTTTACCGGTCGCTGACCGACGAGCACAATGTGTAGGGCGCAATCGCTTTGTTGCGCCATGGGACCACAACGGTCTTAAGAGCCGGGACCCATCTCGCTTATGGCCCGTGACGGCATGGATCGCGGCTCGCGCTCCCTGCGGGCTGAGCCCCCGGGACGACAGCAATCTTGGAAACCGTTCCCGTCTGGACTCCGGCAAAGGCGTGGGCGACACTCACATCCACAATCAACCAAGGGAGGTGCCTATGACAATGTTCCGAATGCTTCCGGCCATCCTGGCCGCAACTGTCGTCTTCGCCGCCAGCGCTGCCAAGGCTGAAATGAAAAACGAATGGGTCGAATACAGCCAAGGCGGCATGAAGCTGAAAGCTTATATGGCCTATGACGACAAGATCACCGGTAAGCGGCCGGCCGTGTTGGTTGCCCATGCGCGCGAAGGCATGACGCAGAAGACCCAGGAACTCACCCAGATCTGGGCCAGGCTCGGCTACGTGGCTTTCGCCGCCGACATTTTCGGCTATGGCCAGGGCATCCTGCCGAAGGACGTCCCGGAAATGACGGCACAGACGGAGATCTACAGCAAGGACCGTCCGCTGATGCGCGCGCGCGCGCAGGCCGGCTACGACACGCTCATCAAGAACCCGATGGTCGACGTCTCCAGGGTGGCAATGGTGGGCTACTGCTTCGGTGGCGCGGTCGGCGTCGAGTTTGGCTCGACCGGCGCACCGCTCACCGCCAACGTGACAATCCATGGCTCGTTCCGCGACCACGCGGCCGGCTGGGCCAAGAACGCCAAGGGCATGTACCTGATCCTGCACGGCGCCGAGGACCCGGGCTTCCCCATCTTCCCGGTCGTCGACAAGGTGATCCAGGAACTGCGCGGCGCCAAGGTGCCGTTCCAATACGAAGTCTATAGCGGCACCGGCCATGGCTTCTCCACGCCCAAGGGCAAGGACGAAGAGCGCGCCAATGCGCAGTCGATCGCCACGACTTCACGTGCGTTCAAGGAACTGTTCGGGATTTGATTCCCGCAGGCTGCAACGCTGTTCGCTACGACGCTTTCGTTGCGGGTGGGCTTCGCGCATGCGGAGCCCACTTTTTTTGCGCGTCCGCGATTGGTCATTGGGATGCATGCGTTGACGGCAAAGAGGTAACTGCTTGTTGCATTGCGCGCGAGGATCTTCTCGTCACGGTCATTGCAAAAGCGTATTGTCGTGCGTATGTAAGACACGCCCCGCTAGCCAGGAGTCTGTCCAATGCCGACTGTCACCATCCGCCTTGATGAGGAAACCGACGCCCGACTGAAGCGCCGCTTGGCGCGCAGTGGCGAGACCTTATCCGGATTTATTCGTGAAGCCGTCACAAAGCACCTCGACGCGAAGCCACGCGTTGAAACGCGGCTGGCGACCCTGACTCGTGTCCTCGAAAAACTGACCGACACGGGCGAAGCCGACCTGTCGACGACCTACAAGACCCGTGTCCAGGAGAGGCTCCTTGCAAAGTATCGTCGTTGATGCCGGACCCCTGATCGCGCTGTTCAAGCCGTCGGACCGGCATCACAAGGCCGCGACGGCATTCTTGGGCCGGTCAGAGTCCGCAACCCTCGTCACAAACCTTCTCGTCATCGGCGAAGTCGCGGCCATGCTCGGAGGCAGTCACACGGACTTGGTCCAATGCCTGAACTGGGTTCTGGAAAACATCGAGATCGACTCGATCGCCGGCATCGACCTGCCCAGGTCCATAGAAATCGTGCAAAAATACAAGGATTTGCCTGCCGATTTGGCCGATGCCTCGCTGGTTGCCCTGTGCGAGCGGCGCGGGACCCATTTCATAGCGTCGGTCGATTCGGACTTCGACATCTACCGCCTGCGCAAGAACAAGAAATTCGAGAACCTGTTTTTTGCGACGGTCCAACAGCGGAATTGAAACTCTCACATCTGGCGCGGCGGCAGCTTTGGATTGAGCACCCTGCGGGCGCTTTCCGCGCCCACCACGGGCAGGCCCTTCGGATCGATGAGCCCGATCTGCACCAGAACGCTGGCCTGATCCCAATAGATGTGCTCGTGGGTAATCTTGCCGTCCTTGCAGCCGACCACGACGACAAATGCCGCTTCAACCGGTTTTCCGGTGGGCGCAACGTTGGGCAACATCCAATCAATCACCGTCGTGTGCGTGAAGCTGATGACGAGTTCATCGACGATCTGCGTGTCGCCAACGGTGCTTGAAACATTCGTCATTTTGACGTCGGGTGGAAAGAATTTTCCGACCAGATGATTTTTGTAAAAATTGCGCACGCCGTCGCGACCGACACCGCCGACCATGGAGGGCACATTATGGAGATGAGGATCGTCCGTCATCGTAGCCATGGTGGTGTCCAAATCGCCGGCCAACTCAGCGTCCACATGTTTTTTGAAAACATCCAGCATGACTTGTTTTGACATTGGATTGATTCCTTGGGCTCCCGCATGGTGTCTGAAGAAAGCAGCAAGGGCGGAGATCGATAGCGCCACGATCGCCAGAAGCCGCGTTATGAAATTTCTTCGGCTCGTCATGCTCGCCTCCAACGGGATGTCATCACCAGATTCCCCGGCCTCCACATTTCAATTCTTGCAATAAAGGAACGATCCGGAATGTCCGCTGTCCTTTCGCTAGCAGGAAAAATGCGGACGAATTCCACTTAATCCGAGCCTTACCGGTTATGGCGCCCGGGCCGCCGGACATCCTCAACGATGGCAGGCTGGTCGTGTGTCAAGCCGCCCCGGTAGCGCGCCGGTCTTTGCCTAAACGTCGATCCTGAGCGGACCGACGTTCTGCCTGCAAGCGCTCTTTATCTTTCGAACGAGTATCTCTTGCAGACCTTCGATCCGACTTCGATCGTCGATCAATGTCAGAGCGTTTACTGAGGCTCTTCTGATGGTCCGTGCCCATGGCAGCATCTCCACTATTGGTTGAGATGCTAATCGCTCTTTGTGAACGAAGCGTAAACTGCAGTCAACGGCCATTAACGGAATCGATTGGCGCACAATGTTTTGGCGAATATCCCCTCACTCGCTCGACAATATCACGTTCCTCACCAGCGGATAAATCTGCCCTTCCCACCTCTTCCCACTGAACACCCCGTAGTGGCCGACCCCCGCCTGCATGTGGTGGCGCTTAAGGTAGGGCCGCAGGCCTGAACACAAATCATGCGCCGCAAGCGTCTGGCCCACCGCGCAGATGTCATCGCGCTCGCCTTCGATCGTGAGAAGCATGGTGCGCCTGATCGCGCGTGGCTCAACCTTGCACCCGCGCCATTCGAGCGTGCCGCGCGGAAGCGCGTGCTCCTGGAACACGAGGCTAACGGTTTCGAGGTAGAACTCGGCTGAGAGGTCGAGCACGGCGAAATATTCGTCGTAGAAATCCTTTGTCGCTTGCGCTTTTGCGAGATCGCCCTTGACGAGGTCGTCAAAGAGGTCGCGATGCGCCTTCACGTGGCGATCGATGTTCATGCTCATGAAGGCGGCGAGCTGCACGAAACCCGGATACACGCGCCGCCCCGCCCCGCGGTAGCGCTGCGGCACCGTGGCAATGAGGTTCTGTTCGAACCACGCCATCGATTTGCTCTGCGCCAATTCGTCGACCTTGGTCGGATTGACTCGTGTGTCAATCGGACCTGCCATGAGCGTCATGCTGCGGGGCACCGCGGCGTTGCCGGCCTGCGCCATCACGGCGGCCGCGACGAGAGCGGCCACGCACGGCTGGCAGACCGCGATCATGTGCGCGCCGGGGCCGATCGCTTCAAGGAACGCGATCAGATGATCGATATAATCGTCGAAGCCGAAGGGACCATCGACGGATGCGACGTCGCGCACATTGTGCCAGTCGGTGATATAAACGTCGTGCTCGGCCAGCATGGTACGGACGGTCGCACGCAACAAGGTCGCGAAATGGCCCGACAGCGGGGCCACGAGCAGGACGCGCGGCTGCGCCTGCTCGATGTCTTTCTTGAAATGCAGCAGCGTCGCGAACGGCGTGACGCGTGCTTCAACCTCGCGCACCTCAACCTCGCGATTGCCGACCGTCACCGTGTCAATGCCAAAGGCGGGGCGGTGGTGGGTCAGTCCCGCCCGCGCGATCAGTTCATAGGTTGCCGTCGCGTTGCGCAGCAACGGATGACCGGAAAAACCCGTGAGCGGTTCGCCGATAGCGCCCGCCGCAGCGCTGCCGGCAAGCGCCCGCAGAGGTGCCATTATGTCGCAGTGAACTTGATAGGCTTGGTAAAGCATTCCCTACTTTCGGCGACGATGGCGCCGTTCCCGCAACGCCGACGCGACAAACTTAGTGCATTTCATGCTGCAGTGCGAGATACTTTTGCGCACGGGTCAAGGAGAATCAACATGGTTAAAGCCACGCTCACGATTGCCAGCAGGAATTATGGGTCCTGGTCGCTGCGCGGATGGCTCCTGTGCAAATTGGCAGGACTTGACTTCGAAGTGCGGCCGACCGCCAGCGACGACGCATCGGTGCGCGCCGAACTCCTGCTGCTCTCGCCATCCTTTTTGGTGCCATGCCTCACCCACGACGGCAATAAAATCTGGGATACGCTGGCGATTGCCGAATATCTCAACGAGATCATGCCCAAGGCCGGCTTGATGCCGAAAACACGCGGCGAGCGGGCGCGCTGCCGCTCGATCTCGGGCGAGATGCATTCGGGCTTCGCCAATCTGCGCTCGGCGCTGCCGATGAACATCAAGGCGCACTTCCCGGGCTTCAAGGTGTGGGCCGGCGCCCAGGCAGACATAGAACGTATAGCGACCATTTGGCGCGAGTGCCTCGATGCGTCAAAGGGGCCATTCTTGTTCGGCAAGGCTCCGTGCATGGCGGACGCGATGTTTGCCCCAGTGTGCACGCGCTTCACGACATATGACGTCAAACTCGATTCAGTCTGCGCGGCCTATTGCAAAGCGATCATGGCCATGCCGGCGATGCGGGAATGGCTCACCGCGGCCAAGACCGAACACGAGGAACTCGAGGAACTCGATGTCGAGTTTTAGGGGCGCCGCGGTGGCTGTGGCTATTGTTTTGGCACCCGCTTTATAAAGCATCACGCCGCGGCTTTCTTTTGCGGACCGCCGTCCTCGTCCAGATCGAAACCCCGGTTACGTTACAAATCTGGATCATTTTGATCCTGCTATGTTTTTGCTGTCGAAGCTTAGGCTGCGTGACCGTGTCCCTCTTGTTTGAGGGCGCTCACCACGATTGCTCAACCATTCACCCGTCGTGACGAACATTTGGGCGGGAAGCAGGGCGTTTTCTACGGTAAGCTCGTGCTTGAGAACAGAAACTGCACGTTACAGAAACTTACGTTAGAGCAATGTTTTTGCGATGACGACCTTCATTCGGATCGTGGAAATCTGGGTCCCCACTGAGGATCGTAGAGAACTTCGATTTCATGATGGCCTGTACGGCCCATATGAATCTTTTCGCGCCCTAAGCGAACAGATGCGATTTCGATACGACGAGGGTCTCCCAGGAAAGGCCTGGGCCGCTCGGCACCCTATTATTTTTCCCGAGCTGAAGGATTTTCGCTTCAAAAGACGACAGGCCGCCGAAACGATCGGCTTGGTCTGCGGCGTGGCACTACCGGTGCTCGACGGCGATGTCTTAAAGGCAGTTGTTGTATTCCTGTGCGGCGATAGCACGACCGGTGCCGGTGCCATGGAGTTGTGGCACAATGATCAAAATAAGTTACTCGAGTTGCGGCTGGTTGATGGCTATTACGGCCCCGCAGAAATGTTTGAATTTAACTCGCGACACATCGGCTTTCCGCGCGGATATGGCTTGCCGGGACGGGTGTGGAAATCAAACATGCCGCTTGTTGTTACAGATTTGGAGGATTCAAAGGTTTTCCTGCGATGGAAGGAAGCGATCGAAATTGGAGTTAACGCAGGCCTCGGAATTCCATATTCTTTTCCAACCGGTGAGACGTGGGTTATCACCTTTTTATCGGCGCGGACTACACCGCTTGCTCGCCGGTTCGAAATCTGGGTCCCAAGCGCACAACAGGATACGGTGCTCTTTCACTCCGGGGTTTGCGATCAAGACAGGGAGTTGGCGATCGAGCACCAATCGGTCATACTCGAAAAGGACGACAGTGCAATTGCCCGCGCCTGGGCAAGTGGATTTCCGACGGTGACCGCAAACCTTTCCGACGATAAATCCCCCACCGGAACTGCCGCCTTGGCGTCCGGACTGTACGCGATGACAGCAGTGCCGTTCACGCATCACAACGAGGTGAAAGCAATAGTTGCGTTTTATTTTTAGCGCAGAAACTTGCCGGACATATGGAAATTCATTGAGAAGACGGCGCCCCATTACCGCGCTATGATGCGAACTTCGAAATCGGTGCACTAGCCCGCAGCACGGGAGGATCCCATGTCGAAGTCAACAATCGAGCTTGCGCCTCTTTGCAATCAATCCAATGCATCGCCTGGCTGGGCGCCAGTCGCTGATCGCCGCCGCTTCCTGGGATTGACGATTTTGTCAGGACTTCTCGCTTCGGCGTCATTCCCGGATGCCTCGACCGCGGCCCCGCGGCCGCGTGTCGACACCATTTACGATGTCGTCATCCAGAACAGCAAAGTTGTCGACGGCAGCGGCAATCCCTGGTTCTACGCCGATGTGGCGATCAAGAACGGCCGGATCGCCAAGATCGGTCGGATTGATGCGAAACTTGGAAAGCGGATCGTCGATGCGAAGCGCATGGTGGTTTCGCCAGGCTTCATCGATCTCCATACGCACACCGACATGCCCGCTTTGGCGGATGGCAACGCCGAAAGCGCGGTTCGCCAGGGCGTGACGTTCGATGTGATCGGGGAAAGCACGACCGTGGCACCCCTCAAGGGTCCGGTGCTCGAAGAATACAAGGAAGAAGCCAAGCGACGCGCCGGCGTCGACGTCGACTGGACGACGCTCGATGGCTATTTCCGCCGCCTCGCCAAGAAAGGCGCATCGATCAACATCGCGTCGAGCGTCTCTCCGCAACAGGTACGCCGTGTCGTGGTTGGGTTTGAGAACCGACGCGCGACGGCCGCGGAGATCGAGCAGATGAAGCAACTGGTCGCGCAGGCGATGGAGGAAGGCGCGGTCAACCTGTCGACCGCCTATACGGGAGGCGGTTATCGCCATGCCGACGAAATGATCGCGATGGCAAAAGTGGTTGCCGGCTACGGCGGTTATTATGGCACCCATATCGGAGGCGAGGGGGAACAGATCGACGAAGAACTGAACAAGGCCATCCGCATTGCGGAGGAGACCGGCATTCCGGTGCACATTTATCACATCAAGGTGCGCGGCAAGAACAACTTCGGACAAGTGAAGGGCATCATCAAGAAGATCGAAGCCGCCCGCGCCCGTGGGCTCGACATCACCGCGAACCAATACCCCTACACCGCAATGCAACACCCATGGGCGCGGCTATTTCCAACCTGGGTGCAGGATATGCCGCGCCGCGATGCGATCGCGATGCTCAAGGAAGGCGGTTTTCGGCAAAAGGTCAAAACAGACAGGGAATTTGACGAGTATATAAATGAGCACGGCGGCTGGGAGGGGATCGTCGGAACGGTATTCAATCAGCCCCAGAACAAGCAATACGAAGGTATGTCGATTCTCGAAATCTCAAAGCTGCGCCATCAATCAGACCCGGCCGAAACATGTTTCGATCTCGTGGTCGAAGAAGGCGCCTTCGTGCCCGGCGTCCACCACACGATGTCGGAAGATGATGTGAAATTCGTCATGCAGGTCCCGTGGGTGTCGATTGCTTCGGATGGCGGGGCACTCAACCTGCAGGAACCCGGCAAGCCGCATCCGCGAAGCTATGGCACCAATGTGCGCGTCCTGGGGAAATACGTCCGCGACGAAAAAGTATTGACGCTGGAAGACGCAGTGCGAAAAATGACGTCGCTGCCGGCGCAAACATTGAGACTGAGGGACCGCGGCCTTCTGAAAGAAGGTTACTGGGCCGATGTCGTCGTGTTCGATCCCGATACGGTGTCGGATCCCGCCACCTATCAAAGTCCACAGCAATACGCCAAGGGCGTACCGTTCGTATTCGTAAACGGCACGGCCGTGATCGACAACGGAAATCACACGGGGGCTCGTCCCGGAAAGATCATCTATGGCCCCGGCAAGAACGGGCGCGACATGTGACAGCGCAACGATCTGCTGCACGATCGACCGAATGCAAACGGGCCGCGCTCAATTGGAGTGCGGCCCGTGGAGTTATTTCGCAACAGAAATCCGGCGATGAAAGTGGTGGCCGGCGGGACCCCCGCCGGCCAACGCGAATTATCGCATCTGCATCTTCACCAGCTTGGACGGCGGCCGATAGGCCGGGACCCAGACAGTCGGGCGCTCGGCGTTGGTGTCGACCTTGAGGTCTCGCACCTCGTATTCCGACGGCGTCAAATATTCCGTCGAGTGCCCGGTGTTCATGTCGATACGGTAGAGGCGCCCGCTGCTGAAGTCGTGCGTCCAGACGATCTGGTTCTTGTCGTCGGCGCTTGCCGAATAGGGCTCCCCGTAGGGCGCCGTATAGGGCTTGGCACCGTTGATCAGCGGAAACTCCTTGAGGGTCTTCTTGTCCGGATCGAACATCACGAGCTGACCGGCGAAGAATTCCGCCGCCCAAAGACGGTCCTTGCCGTCGATCTGCCCGCGGCGCGGTCCGGACATGGGGGTCGGCGTCCTGTATTCCGAATATTGGCTGGTCTTGGGATCAAAGATGCCGATTTTGCTGTCGCGCATGATGTAGAGATGCGTGCGGCCCTTGGAATCGGTGTCGGTGTCGTAAATCCCGGCAACCTTCGGAATCGGAAAGATCTCGCGCTTGAGTTCCTCGGTGCTGGTGTCGATCTTCACCAGCGTGTTGCCGGTCCGAGCCAAATTCCAAACGTTGCCGCCAGGATCGAGACCGAACATGGCGCGGCCGGCCGCCCAATTCGTAAACTGACTGGTATTGGGATCGTATTTAACGGTTCCGCTATCCATCCCGATGATGACATTGCCCTTGTGGTCGAATTGCAATTCGTGGGCTCCGCCGCCGGGTTGTCCCGGGCGCGTATCAGCATCACCCGACATTGCGCGCCCTTCGCGGCCCGCCCCCTTTGGAATCTGGAAGGGGATTTCCTTCGCTTCTCCGGACTTCACATCGACCCGTCCGAGAACAAAGGAGAAGTGATCGGTGTAATAGGCATATTTGTCGTCGATGACGACATCGTGCGGCCACACGAAGCGCCGGTCGCCGCGGAACATGTAGAGCTCGCGCTCGCCGCCGCGCGGCAGCGCATATTCGGTCACGACCAGATTAGTGGAGGCCGCATCGGTCGGCCGCGGGCGCTGTTTGAACGGAATCTTGTCGGAGGAACCCGGTCCACGGATTTGCGTAAGATATTCGGCCAGTGGCTCGATGAACTGCACCTGAGCAAACTGATAGGTGCCCGGCAGCACGTCCTCGGCGGCGCGGCCCGCCATCTTCTTGACGACCCTTACCCAGTCTTCCTTCGTGCGCGGCACCGCCAGCGCCCATTGCAGCGTGTGGCAATTGCTGCATTGCGAGAACAGAACCTTCTGCTGGTCGGTGCCGGGAAGGCCGGCAACGATTTCGGAGGCGGTTGCGTCTTCATAGGCGATCGGTTTCGATTTCAGCGTGAAGTTGACCTGCTCAGACTTGCCCTGCGTCACCTTGACCGGCTTGGCGGTGCGATCAAAATCCGGCAACTCGACCGCAACCGAGTAGGAACCAGGCGACAAGTCCGACCAGATCGGGAACGAATATTCGCCCTTCGCATCGGTATAGACCGCCACCGTGACGGAGCTGTTGTCGCGATGGGCTTTGATTGGGATTCCCGCCAAAACCTCGCCGGTCGTGGAGACAACTTTTCCGGTGAGCAGCGCCGGCGCTTGCTGGGCAAGCGGTGAGGTGGGCGATAGCAGCACGCCGGCAGACGCCATGGCAACAGCCGACAGCGCCGTTGTGACAGTGAGCTTGGCTTTCATCGTGATGACCTTTCTCCAATTGGATGGAATACGGAGACGAGACTTGCGATTACGATTGCCGTGAACGCTGTAACGATACGCTTGTTAACAAGCCCCTACAACACGTTAGAAATCCGGCTTTTCGGCCTCCGGTCCCCGGGCGTTCGGATCGGAATAATATTGCGCGCCGCTCGTCTTGTAGAACCCCAGATTCTCCGCGCAGACGAACTCCTCCCATGCCGTATGTGCGGCACGCCCATATGTAATGGTCGACTTCCACGGCATCGTGAAGACACCTTCATCTTCCACGGTGAATTCGAGCTGCAAACCCTTGCCCTTGTAGTTGGCATCGATAGCGTAGGAGGGAACGCGACCCCATTCCTTTCCGGCTCGGGCCAGCCCTTCCATCGTGGCTGCGTAATCGACCAGTTTGTAACGCTCGACCACATGGAGAGCCTCCGTGTAGGGGGTGCCGAAACGGTCGAGCGTCCTATGCTTGCCGACCCGGACTCCCACGGTGTCGATCACCAGCGTGTCGCCTTCGTACCATCCGATCGAATCCCCGTGGACGGACGGCGTCACCTTCTCAGGATGCCGCCCATTCATGCGTATCTGCCGGTAGTCATGGTCGTGGTGATAGAGCATGGTGATCTTGTCAGTCTGCTGCAGGAATGTGATTTCAAAGTTCCAAAAAATATAGGGCACGGGCTGGGCCATGCACTGATTGTCGGGATCCGGAAAGGCGAGGCCCGACTGCGAGATTTCGCCCATCTTCTTGACGATCTCCGCCGCATGGGGCTTGAGGATCGGGTTGGTGTGGTCGCCGACAAGCTGGTCGAAGTTACTGACACCCGAGCGCAGCCGCGACTTGTTGCGCACCGGGCCCGGGCCCGATTCAGGATTTTCAAACCCAAGGAATGGGTGCACCCAGATGCCGGAAAAATCCGGGATCGATTTGGGGCTTTGTGCAGCCGGCGCGGCCATTGTGGGTGGCGGTGTCTGTCCAAACGCCGGTGCCGCAACCGCTGTTGCCAATAGCACCACAAAATGAACCGCTTGCCGTCGCAAATCCATGGCCGTCTCCCTTGGTAGGCTCACCGTCTCCGGATGCATCAGGCTACACCTGTTTGGTGCCCCCGAGAAAGGGCTGCGGCAAATAAAGGTTTGCCCCGAGAAAGGGTGGCGCCGTACGGCACGTCGCGGCCTGGCCTGTGTTATGCTGTGGTTGAAACTTCAACAAAACAGGAGGAATCGACATGCGGCCGGATACCGATCGACCAACGCACCGAATGTCGCGACGCACATCAATATCGAGTGCGATCACTGTCATGGGCCTCCTCTTGGGGCTCGGCGCCGTGGCACTGTTGAATGCAGATATCGCGGCGTTAGCGCAAGCGCAGCCCGCATCGCCAAAACTTTACGTCTTCGACGTCGGCTCGCTCAAGAGCCGCGATCCGAAACCCTTGCTCGATCGCGGTGTGACGATCACGGACATGTCGGTCACCGCTTACCTCATCGTCCATCCGCGCGGCACGCTGCTCTGGGATTCCGGAACCATCCCGGATGAACTCGTCAAGCCGGGCGGCACTACAGTCGAACGGGCGACCGTTCACAAGACGCTTTCGGGTCAATTGGCCGAGATCGGCTACAAGCCTGGTGACATAAACTATTTGGCGCTCTCGCATTATCACTATGATCATTCGGCCAATGCGAACCAATACTCAGGCTCGACCTGGCTTGTGCAAGCCCCCGAGCGCGCCGCCATGTTCCCGGACACGCCGCCGGCCAATCCGATCGACCCCAACGTCGCAGCAAAATTCAGCGCCCTCAAGAACGCCAAGACCACGATCCTCAATGGCGATCACGACGTGTTCGGTGACGGCTCCGTCGTTATCATCTCGACGCCGGGACACACGCCGGGACACCAGTCCCTCTACGTACGCCTTGCGAAGTCCGGTCCGCTCGTGCTGTCGGGCGATCTCTATCACTACCCCTCAGAGCGCACGCTGAAGGATTTCCTGCCGTTCGGCGGCCGCGGCAACGACGCCCAGGAAGCAGCATCGAAGGCCAAAGTCGAAGCGCTGCTGAAGGATAAGGGCGCAACCTTCTGGATTCAGCACGACATCTTGGCCGACGCGAAATTGAAGAAGTCGCCGGCCTTTTATGATTGAGTCGAGCACCTATGCGGGCGGAACGGCCGCTGCAGGAGGTGGCGAAATTACCGGGGGGTTATTTTTTCGCGGTGCGGCACTTCTTTGACCAAAAGTGGGACTGCTGGCTTTACATGTAGCCACCAATTGCGGATCAATCTGCGGCAATGGTTTCGTGGCGCGGCGCGGTTGCGCTGTGCCCTGCATAATGGGAGTGACACAGTGAGCCTGGAGACCTGCTCCGGAGCGTGCATCGCCTCTGGTGAAGCCGGCCTGCTGGCAGGCGTCGACGATTTGTCGACAGGGCCCAGACGCCGGAGCCGCCTGAACATGAGATACTGCCGTGAGGGCAATTGCCATCGGCAAAAGACTGGCGAGCCGGATTGATCTCATGGTCTTCGGGATGACGTTCGTGGTCACGTTCGTGGTCCTTGCTTAGATGTCACGGTATTAGCGTGTGATATGCCACCATTGGCCAATTCTCGCCATTCTGGAGATCGGACCTGAATGAGCCGTGGCCGCAACGTTCAATACGCATTCATCAACATGGCGAACAGGTGGTCGCGATGGCAGCGATCCTGAAAGGCACCGTGCGAAAGATTAAGTCGCTGAATGCTACGCCTTGACCAAATCCCCCAATAGGCTCGCCGCCACCGACAGCTTCGACAGCGTCAGGCCCGAATTGGAAATCGCGTGAACGGACGTGCGGATGCGCTCGACTTCCGTCTTGCGCGCCGCCACCCAGGTTTCGACCGCCAGCGCGCCGGTTGCACCGTCGGCCGCCATGGCGGCGGCAAGGCGCCGCTCAGCCTCTCCGATCGAATCCAGTGCGCGATCGAGCGCCAGACGGTCGAAATAGTCCGACACCTTGATGCCACGCGCAGCCTGCGCGATGCGATCGAGACGGAAGTAGGACTCGGCCGCAAAGTAGGTTGCCGCCACATTTGCGATGTTCTGACCGGTGCGGTCCGCGACCAATACGATGTCGGGAGCCGCAACCAGAACCGACAGACTCGCGATGCGGCGGGCCAAAGCTTCCGGCACCCCCCCTTGCATAAGTTCGTTGGTGCGGGTGTTGCGTGCCTTTGCGGAATCCTCCGACAGCACATGGTCGAGCGCGGCCTCGACCGCCACGATGCCCGAGCGATAATGCTCGACGATTGCGACAAGGCCTTGGCCGAAATCGGCATTGCGCAGGAACCACACCAGCCGGTCGAGCAGGAGATCCTGCACGGCCGCATAGAGATCAAGCTGCAGCTTGCCCGCGATCACGTTGTCGAGCCCATCGATCTCTGTGTTGAGCGCCGTCATGCCATAGCTGTCGCGCACAGCCGCAAAGGCTTGCGCGATGCGGGCGGCAGATGCGCCGGTCTGGTCGGCGATACGAACGACAAGTGAGGGTCCGCCCCGGTTGATCATCGAATTGGCAAGCTGCGTCACGATGATGTCGCGGCGCAGCCGGTGCTTTTCGAGCGCATCGGGGAAGCGCTCGGCGAGTGCCGCCGGAAAGTAACGCCCGAGTTCACGCGCGAGGTATGGATCGTCCGGAACATCGGACTGCAGAAGATCGTGCTTGAGCGAGAGTTTGGCATAGGCAATGAGCACGGCAAGTTCGGGCCTGGTCAAAGCCAGCGACCGCTTGCGGCGGTCCGCGATCTCAAGCTCGTCGGGAAGATATTCGACGGCGCGATCGAGTTCACCGGCGGCTTCCAGCGTCTGCATCAGGCGCTGTTCGAAACCGAGGTCTTCGAGCCCCCGCCGTTCCGCCAGCGACAGCGATAGCGGCTGCTGATAATTGTTGCGCAGCACCAGCGCCGCCACTTCGTCCGTCATGACGGCAAGTAGCGCGTTGCGGGCCTCAATCGTGAGGCGTCCATCGCGCATCGGAGTCGCGAGCGCGATCTTGATATTAACTTCAATGTCGGACGTATTGACGCCGGCGGAGTTGTCGATGGCGTCAGTGTTGAGCCTGATGCCGCGAAGCGCGGCCTCGACGCGCCCGCGCTGAGTCATTCCAAGATTGGCGCCCTCCCCCACCACCTTGCAGCGCAGCTCCGCACCGGTGACCCGGATCGCGTCATTGGCGCGGTCGCCGACCGCTTCATCAGTCTCGGCGGAAGCGCGTACATAGGTTCCAATGCCACCAAAGAAGATGAGATCAGCCGGCGCCTTGAGGATCGCATTCATGACCTCTTGCGGCGTGGCCTTTGCCTTGGCTAAGCCAAGGATGGCCTGCGCCTGCCCGGACAGCACAATCTCTTTCGCGCTCCGCGAATAGACGCCGCCACCTGGTGAAATCAGCGATTTATCATAGTCCTGCCAGCTCGACCGGGGCAGATCGAACAGTCGCTGCCGCTCCGCAAAGCTGTGTGCCAGGTCGGGATCGGGGTCAATGAAGATATCGCGGTGATCGAAGGCCGCGACCAGCCGGATGGTCTGCTCGCGCAACAACCCGTTGCCGAACACGTCGCCCGACATGTCGCCCACACCCACGACAGAAAACGGAGACTTGCCGATGTCGATATCGAGTTCGCGGAAATGCCGCTTGACCGATTCCCAGGCGCCACGCGCCGTGATGGCTATCTTCTTATGGTCGTAGCCGACCGACCCTCCGGACGCGAAAGCGTCACCCAGCCAGAAATTGTGGCCGATGGAAATCGCATTGGCGGTGTCGGAAAAAGCCGCGGTGCCTTTGTCGGCGGCCACAACCAGGTAGGGATCGTCCTCGTCATGGCGCACCACCCCGAGCGGCGGGATCACGCCATTGTCACCGAGATTGTCGGAGACATCCAGCAGCGTCGATACGAACAGCTTGTAAGCAGCGATACCCTCCTCCTGCACAGCCTCGCGCGGTCCATTCGGTAAAAGTTTGGGCACGAAGCCCCCCTTGGCACCGACCGGAACGATGACGGCATTCTTGACCTGCTGGGCCTTCACGAGGCCCAAAACCTCGGTACGGAAATCCTGTGGCCGGTCCGACCACCGAATGCCGCCGCGCGCCACCTTGCCGAACCGAAGATGCACGCCTTCGACCCGCGGCGAATAGACGAAGATTTCGTAAAGGGGCCGCGGCAGCGGCATGCCGTCGACTTGACGGCTTGCAAACTTGATAGCGATCTGGGCCTTCGGCCGGCCATCCGCGTCGATCTGGTAGAAATTGGTCCGCGTCGCGGCCGTCACCGCATTGACGAAATGGCGCAGGATCCGATCCTCGTCGAGGCTTTCGACCTTTTGCATTAACGCTTCGATCGCGGCGAGTTCCTCGCGCACCTTGCTCTCGGCCGAAGCGAGATTCTCGCGAGGATCGAAGCGCGTATGGAAAAGTTGCACAATGCGCGTTGCAATGCCGGCGTGCTTGACGAGCGTCGAACCTAGATAGCCTTGCGAAAAGGGAATACGTATCTGACGCAAGAAGCGCGCGATCGTGCGCACCAAAACCACATCGCGCCACATCAACCCTGCCGTGAGCACCAGTGCATTGAAATTGTCGCTCTCGGCGCCGCCGGTCATCACCACGATGAAGCAGGCTTCGAGCGCCTGCTTACGCGCCATGAGATCAGCCTCAACGTCGCCTGCAAGCACCATGTCGTGAAACCAAACGTCAGGTTCATCGGGTGAACCGACCGCGATCCGGTAGGTAGTTTCGTCGACGACGCGAAACCCCATGTTTTCGAGCACGGGAACGCGGTCGGACAACGGAATTGGACGATCGTGACTCCACACCTTGAGCCCGATGCCTTCGCCATGGGCACGAATGTGAAAATCGGCGCTTAATGGGCGATCAGCGGAGAGGCCCTCGACCCCCCGAATGTCGTTGACTGCGATTAGCGGCGCATAGGTTTCCCGATAGCCGTCCGAGAATGCCGCGCGGTAGCGCTCGAACAAGCGTTGTGCCTTGGCGGGATCGTGCGCAGCGTTGAGCGCCTCGCACAGCCCGTCCGACCAAGTGCGAATAATGGCGTTTACGGCTGCCTCGAGCGTCGCGCGATCAGGATTTGGCGCATCGCCGGCATTGCGGCCGATAATGAGATGCACGCGTACGAGCGACGCTTCCGTGATGTAGGGATAAAAGGCCTTCACGAGACCATTATAGGCCTGCGCCAGGCAATCGCCGATGCGCTTGCGAATGGAGCTGTCGTAGCGTTCGCGCGGCGCGAACACGAGGATCGACACGAAGCGGTCGAAGCGGTCGCGGCGCGGCAAGACGCGCACGCGCGGACGCTCGTCGAGCTGCAGGATCGCCATGGCGAAGCGAAACAATGTGGCGGTATCGATCTGGAACAGTTCGTCGCGCGGAAAAGTTTCCAGCACATTGACGAGCGCCTTGCCGGAATGGCTGTCGGGATTAAAACCCGCGCGCGCCGCCACAGCGTCGACCTTGCGGCGCAAATAGGGGATCGAACAAACTGACCTGCTATAGACCGTCGAGGTGAACAGGCCGACGATGCGGAATTCGCCAACAGGTTTTCCGTCCGGCCCAAATTGCTTCACGCCCACATAGTCCATGTTGATGCGGCGGTGGATGCGCGAGCGCATCGCGGCCTTGGTGACGATCAGGAGCCCGGGCTCTTCGAGGAATGCACGAATTTCCGGCGTTATGGATGCGAGCTGGTTGCCGCCGCGAAGCACTTTGAGTTCGCGTGCCCGCAACAGCCCAAGCCCGCTCTCATGGCGCGGCTCGAATGTGCCGTCACCCGCCGAAAACGCATAATTGCGCAGGCCCAGGAAGGTGAAATTGTTGGCCACCAGCCATTCGAGAAACTGCGTCGTCTCGGCGACTTCTTCCGGCGTTCCCGGTGGAGGATTGGTCTTGAGCGCTGCAATCGCCTCCCGGACGCGCTCCGTCATGGGCCGCCAGTCGTCCACACAAACCCGGATGTCGGCAAGCACCTGCTCCAATGCCTGGATGATCTCGGACCGGCGCGCTTCGTCCTCTATGCGATCGACATGGATCTGAATGAAGCTTTCGCGCGGTGCCGATGCGGCGGCTTGGCGCGTGCCGTGAAAGGCCATCAGATAACCCGCCGAATCGCGCCTGACCGCAAATATCGGGTGGACGACGAGCCTGATCGCAACACCAAGTTCGTTGAGTTCGCCCAGGACCGAGTCGACCAGGAACGGCATGTCGTCATTGACGAATTCCAGGACCGAAATCGTCTTGAGCTGTTCGCTCGCGATGGAGGGCTGCTCAAATCGTACCTTCGGCGCCCCAGGACGACGTTCCGCCATGAAGGCCCAGGCCGTCTCAGCCAGTGCAATGACCTCACGGGCATTGTACCGCACCAGGTCCTCCGGCACCGCCAGCCCGAAGAGGCCGTTGACGAAATCGCGCGGAATGTCGCTCTTTGAGGCTTCCAAGAGCGTCCCGGCCGCCGCGATAAGCAGCCCCGCGACGTTATCCTCCTCATTGCCTGGAAGCGAAGCGTAGTTCATGGCGGTCCTTCCGACTTGTCGAGATCTTAACCCCGGGGGGTTGAGTGATAACGCGTGAAGGACGCACCGTAGCGCGTTGAAGACGCGCGTGAAACGCGCTTTTGGAAGCGCGGGAACGCGCTAATGTCCTCAACCCGGGCCACGATTCTGCCCTTAGGGACACGCAATACCAAGCAGGAGTTGATGCGATGAGCAAGCCCCGCAAGACAAGACCCCAGAAGTCGCAAATCGGCGCCCGCGCGGCCGATGCCCGCATCACCGCGCTCCGGCTCAAGCCAGCCAAGCTCTCGCCCGCGATGGAATCGTTTTTCAAACAATCGAATGAAAAATTGGGCTTCGTGCCAAACGTCATGCAGGCGTTTTCTTTCGACATGGCCAAGCTTGAAGCTTTCGTGGCCTATCGCAACAATCTCATGCTGGGCGAATCCGGACTCTCAAGTTTGGAACGCGAGATGATCGCAACCGCGGTGTCGGCGCAGAACCGTTGCTACTACTGCATGACGGCCCACGGCGCCGCAGTGCGCAATCTTTCCGGCGACCCCATTTTCGGAGAGCAGATCGTGATGAACTATCGCGCCGCGCAATTGAGCAAACGCCAGCGTGCGATGTTGGACTTCGCGGTCAAACTGACCATCGAGCCTTGGGAGATCGAAGACGAGGATCGCGAGCGGCTGCGTGATGCAGGTTTTTCCGATCACGATATCTGGGACATTTCCGCGGTCGCAGCCTTCTACAACATGACCAATCGCCTGGCGTCGGCAACCGACATGCGGCCCAACACGGAATATCACGTAATGGGGCGGAGCTAGGCGCTCCGCCCCGAACAGGTATCGGTCTCAGTCCGTTTATCGCAACTGTCCGACATCAAATGGGGTTTGTCGTTGAATTAGCGGCTTCTTCGTTCCTAACCCAAGGCAGGATCTTTCCCACGCGCTGGCTATACCGGCGATATTCGTCGCCGAACATCGCGACCAGGTCACGCTCTTCAAGCCAGATTCCGACGAAAATGTAGGTCGTGGTGACGGCCGCAAAGAAGAGATGGCCAACGGTCATGACCGGCGTCGCCCAGAAGGCGATGATGAAGCCGAGATAGATCGGGTGGCGCACGATCCGGTAGAGCACCGGTGTCTTGAATTTTATCGCCGGCATGTCGCGGCCAACCAGATTGTTTGCAACCTGATGCAATCCGAAAAGTTCGAAATGATTGATCAGGAAGGTCGAGAACAGGACCAATAGCCAGCCCACGAAGGAGATGCCCATAATGCCCATAGCGATCCGCGGATCGTCGATCTGCCAGACCACGGTCGGGATGGGACGCCACTGCCACAGCAGGAGTGCGAGCGCGAGACTGGCGAACAACACATAGGTGCTGCGTTCGATCGATTTCGGGACGAATTGCGTCCACCATTCCTTGAATTCCCTGCGTGCCATCACGCTGTGCTGCACCGCGAACAGGGAGAGCAGCAGGAGGTCGATGACGACCGCCTGCCCGAAAGCCACGACCGCACCGCTGTCGATAGATTTGGGTACGACCAGGCTTTCGACAAAGCCGACCGCGTAGAGGAAGGTAACGAAGAATATGAGATAGGCGATAAGGCCGTAGAGAAATGCTAGAATGCGATTCATGATGGTTTCCTTTGTGTTGATTCGCGACCGTGAAAAACGGCCGCGGTTGACGTCCCGGTGCGCATGCGCACAAGGCACGTGCGCACAGGCCGTGTGGCCCAAGCTCGCAATGCATCGCTATCCAAGCAGCACTGCGCCCGGAACCGGTGCATCGCCTGTGATGCTCAATCACGAATGGACCTTAGGCGGACCTATGCGCCCCTCCCCGAGCAGGCTCGGTATCCGAACTTCTGGATCATGTCTCGTCCCGATATCGTGTGGAACGCAGGCGTCGACATGTAGGCGTTCGACACCAAGTAATTGCGCAGACCTGAGTTATAGGCATTCAACATATGATCGGTTGACCAGGCCACAGGGTTTCTGTTCCGGTCGTGGCCGGCGTGGAACAGGAGCTGGGCGCTCGGTTCAATGCACACATTTCGGATGCCAAGAAACAAAGTGCATGCCGATTGGCAGTGTCCGGTGATGCGAAACAATTCGCCGGTTTGACTATATCCCGCGACCACCGGATCAAATCGCTTGAAATTTCCGCCCAGCCCGTAACCTTGGGACGAGCCCTCCGCCGAGGCAGAGGTCGCAGCACAGAAAAAAGCAATGACCGCGGCCAAAGACTTTCTCATCACAGATCTCCTTGATGTTGTTGACGTCGTATGGCCGGAAACTCGCAATGCGGCGCTACTAAAGTATTTCAGTCTGGGAAAATCGCGTTACAACAGTAACTTTTCGCGAAACAATGGCTGTGTGGGAAGAAACATTCCCTTAGCCCGCATTTCTCACACCAGTGTGAGAAATGCCGGCTAGCTGGGGCTAGCTGCGGTCAATACTGACCAATTCCTATGGGGAGATTGCGTGTCCGGGGCGCAGGCAGCGCGCCAAAACGTCGGCCAGTTCGCTACTGGCCAGCGGTCGGCGCAGCACTTCTGTAATCCCCGCGCTCGCCAAGCCGCCGATATTGACATCGACAGCTGTCGTGGTGGCGAGAAGCAGCGGCTTACCTGGCACGATCTCATGCAATATTTGCGCAACGCCGACTTCCGTGTGCGGCGGCGACGCATGGCAGACCAACAGGATGTCAAACCGGTCGGGCTTCGAACGGCACGCCGCGATCGCGTCATCCACATGCTCGAAGCCGACAGGTTCGTATCCCAGCGCCGCCAACATCTCCTCGTCGAACAGCCGCTGTTCTCGCTCACCTTCAACAAGAAGCACAGTTTGGCCTTGTCCAAGCGAAGGTGAGGCGGGATCCGTTTCGGGGCTGCTGTCTGTCGGCGCCGCAGGCAGCCATACTTCAAAACGGCTTCCCTGACCGGGCCGGCTCAGAACGTTGATTGATCCGTTGTGTTCACGAACAATCTCGCGAACGGTCGCGAGCCCAAGCCCCGTCCCGGCATGTCGCGTCGTGAAGAAGGGCTCGAACAATCGGCGAGCAACGCTTTCCTCAATACCGCTCCCTGAATCGCTGACGGCCAAGCACACGTAGTGCCCGGGAGTCACAACACCATGGCTCTGGGGGAGAAAATCCAACGCCTCTTTCCGCTCCGCGGAGACGCGAATTGTACCATCGCCCGTGATGGCCTGGGCAGCGTTGGTACACAGATTAAGGATGACCTGTTGAAGTTGTGCCGGTTCACCCAACACCGCGATGTCAATTGCAACGTCCTCGATGACCAATTCAATGCTGGACGGCAGGGAAGCATGCAGCAACGAAGCCGCTTCTTCAAAAAGCATGCAAACCGCCAGCGCACGAACGCGCGCGTCCCCGCGCCTTCCGAAATCAAGAATATTGTCGACAAGGTCGCGTCCGCGCTCCGCTGCCCGGCGAATCTCTTCGACATGGAGCGCAGGTTTGGATCCAGTCACCAGATGCGGCTCAAGCATTTCAGAATAGCCCACGATGGCTGCGATTATGTTGTTGAAGTTATGGGCGATGCCACTGGCCAGTGATCCGACCACCTGCATGCGGCGTGCGCGTTCCAGGCGTTCCGATAGTTTCGTCCGGTCGCGCTCCAAGAATTGACGTTCAAGGGCATTGGCGATTGCATCGGCGGCGAGCCGAATCACGGATTGCGGAAATGCATTGTCCGCTATCGGCCGCACCGAATCGAAACCCAAAATGCCGCGCACCCGGCCCGGGCGGATCAGCGGCGCGCACACCCAGCCCCCGATGCCGACGGCGTTAAGTCTTCCCCTCACCGCATCAGGCGGTAAACCTGCGACCTTCGGCACCTTGACGATATCGAGTTCGCCAATCTGCAGGCGCGCCGACAGCGCGAGTGCCTCATGAGGCCAGCCCGGTGGAAAGTTTTGTCCGTCCGCCGACCAGCTATGAACCCGGATCAGGCGTTCATCGACCACCACATAAGCACGTTCGGCGCCGATCGCCCCGCTGAACTCACGCAGCACTTGTTTCAGGCGCATATCGATTTCCGACGGCGGACAATTGATCAGTCGCGTCGAGTTCTCCGCGATCGCATGCTCGAAAGCGGCACGCTGCCGTAACGCCAGGGCACGGACACGCAGCCGCAAGGCGAGAACAGCAAGCATGATGACGAGACACAGAGAAACCGCATAGAGCGATAACCGGAAGCGTTGCGCGACCATCTCAAAGGCGGATTGACGTTCGGAGAACCGGGCACGGACCTCATCAAGCAGCAAACTTCGCGGTACGGCGACAAGAGCCCGCAGCGTTTCGTCGACGGCGGGCAACAGATCATGCAAGAGGCGGGTATGGGCAAGCAATGCGCGTGCTGCTTCGGCATCTGGTCCGTCGACAGGCGCTTGCGCCGCAAACCGCTCGATCCGCTCCTCAAGCGCCTTGACGGCATCGGGGGACGTATCGCGTGTCAGATACAGGATCGCTGCCGCCAACGCGCCGGCCGTAACGGCCACCCGGTCGTCCTGGGCACCGAAGGCCTGGCTCGTGCTCAACAGGCCGACATAGGACAGGGAGTTCTGCAGGAGCGCGTTGCCGGTTTTGAACCGTTCGGTCAATTCCTCCTGTTCGGCAACGCTCCCGGCCAGCCGCGCAGTCGGTCCGCCATCCAGGGTTCCAGCCTGCGAACGCAGGCGGGCAACGGCATCGCGCATCTCATCAAGAGCCTTGACGAGAGAGTCGTAGTTGCGCAGCAGACCGGCCCGCGCCTGCAGCACATCGCGATGAAGGGAGGCCTGCGCAAGCGCATAATCGTCAACGGCCTGCAAGGTCGCCGCATGACCCGTCGCATTGGTGTCAAAGCCACGCACCAGAAGCCAGGTGAGCAACCCGAGCAGCAGAAGCACGCTGACGGCACCCGGCACGAGTGCGGTGGATTTGACATTCGCACTCATATTTCCACTTGCCCTCATCGAGAAGGTCAAATCCGAAACCGCACCAGGGTCAGATAGGTGCTGGAGCGGCTTTTGAATTCGAAGTTCCTAAACGCATGTGGCGCGATATGACAGGAACTTCGAATTCGCCGCACTGGTATCACGGGCGCGCCTTGTCAACAGTCGCCGAAGCAGCCTGGACTGCGTTGCCCCGATAGATGCCGGTCAATGTATTGAGGAAGGCCACGATCGCGGCTACTTGCTGGTCCGTCAGAATGCGGTCGAGCTGAGCCTGGCCCATCGCCTTGACCGCGTCAGGCAATGTCGCCGCGCTGCCGTCGTGAAAGTAGGGCGCCGTCGTTGCGACATTGCGCAAGCTGGGCACGCGGACGACGGCCGGTTCGGGCGCGCCCAATGGCTGGAAAACGCCGCGCCTCTGGAAGAGGTTGCCGCCTACATTGATGCCCTGATGGCAGGCGACGCAGCCCAACGATTTGAACAACCGGTAACCTGACAATTCCTCCGCCGTGATGGCGCCGGGTTCATGCAGAAGCCAGCGGTCGAACCGGCTGCCCGGGGTTACGAGAGAACGTTCATAGGCTGCGATCGCATCCAACAGGGAAGCAACGTCGGGCTCTTTTCCATAGGCCTCGCGGAATAGTCTCACCGTTTCGGGGTCGGTGCGAAGCTTGCCGACGGCCTCCTCCGGACTTGATGCCAAAAGTTCCGGGTTGCGAATTATCCGATCAGCGTGCTCTTCCAGCGACCGGAATTTCCCCTCCCAGTTCAGGCGAAAGCTCAAGCTTGCGTTGAACACGGTGAGTGTATTAAGCGCAAGCGCACGCCCGTCCAATGCCGGATCGTGGGCATTGGCGGAGGCACCGTTGGTCGCAACGTCGTGGCATGACGAGCAACTTCGTGTGTTATTGTGGGACAGGCGCAGGTCGTGAAAGAGCCGTTCTCCCAGCAATACGCGCCGCGGATCCTGGGCCGGCGGCGACAGGATCGGCGCGATGGGTTCCTGTGGGCCCGGCAATTGCGCTGCCGCGGGCGATACTGCTGTGAAGCAAAGAAATGCCAACAGGAGGCCGAGCCTCCGGTACCGGACCACCGGTCCAATCGGCGGTGACGGCAGCGGAGCGGGAGCTGTCTGACATGGGCGATACATTGCACAATAGTCCCTCGCACCGAAACAGTGGCGAGCGGCAGGTGTGCGTGCTCGTCGTCGAGGATGATCCGGCTCTACAGCGAATGATCCTAGACTATTTTTCTGAAAACAACATTCGCACAATCCTCGCCTCCAACCGGGAGGAAATGGCCCGTCAACTCCAGCGAGGCGAAGTCAATCTGGTGATTCTCGATCTTCGGCTCGGCCAGCAGGACGGGCTGGATCTGTTGAGAGAAGTTCGCACGGACTCCGACCTCCCGGTCATTATCATCACGGGTCACCGCCGCGACGATATCGACCGCGTCGTCGGACTTGAACTCGGCGCCGACGATTATTTGACCAAACCGTTCAACCTGCGTGAACTGCTCGCACGCGTTCGCGCCGTACTGCGGCGCTTCGACAGCGGACGCGTAGCGCCGGCGCGCGATAGCGCGGGCGGGCGCTTTCGCTTCAGCGGCTGGCAGCTCGACTGCAAGTCGCGCCGTCTGACCGATCCCGAGAGCAATCCCGTCTCGCTGACCAAGGGCGAATACGCCTTGCTGCTCGCCTTTCTCGAGGCGCCCCAGCGTCCGCTCAGCCGCGAGCACCTGTTGCAGGCAACCCGCATGCACGAAGACGTCTTCGACCGCAGCATCGACGTGCAAATCCTCCGGCTTCGGCGCAAACTCGAGCGCGACCCCAGCGCCCCGCGAGTCATCCAGACCGAGAGGGGGGTAGGTTACGTTTTCGATGCTAAAGTGGAGCGCGTTTGACCCTCACAACTCCACCAGCTTGTTCGGCAGTTCGTCGCGATTGATTGCACCCGGGGGAAACTGCTGCGCCAGAACGGTGCCGCATTGCTCTATGGCAGCGACGAAGCCGTCGCCAGGGCGGCCATGCCGGACAGCGATGACCAATGCGTCGATAACGTTTTGCCAGACATCCGGTGAGACCTTTTGATTGATCCCGGCATCCGCCACAATTTCGGCATAGCGTTCCGCGACGGATGCAAAAATCAGGACGCCGGTGCGATTCTCGGTGCGTTCCAGCCCCTGCGCACGAAACTGTCGCATCGCTTCCGCGTGGGCGCGATCATGCTGAAGCCGGCGCGGCACCACCCAGAAACGAATATTTGGCTGGCTCAATGCGACCGAAAATCCCGCAAAGGCAACCAGTTGCAAAAGATAGATAACCGAAGCCGGCCACTGCGTGAAATAGATGAGCGCCGCCGGGATGGCGAGCGCGATCAAGGCCGCCCATGCAAACGGCACCATGCGATAGTTGCCCGCCTGCTGCATGATGACGCAGAAAATTTCGCCGGAGGTTTTTTTCTCGGCCTCCTGGATCGCGGCAACAACCCGCGCCTTGTCAGCAGCGGTGATCATCGAAATCTCCAGTCAGCATGGCAGTCCGATCAAAATCCTCGCGGGGCAAATCCTCACGGGGCATGTCGTTTCTCCTCGGAAATTACGCTAAGAACAAATCCCGGTTCCCCTATGATGGTCGCAAGTCATGTTACCCGCAAGCTGTAGCCACGATGTATCCAGCGCAACGCCCGTAACGGCCGCCGCCGCGCGACTGCCAAGTCAGGCGGCAAATCACACGGCAAATCACGCCGTAGGCCATGTCGTGGTTCATGCTCTGCTCGCCTTCGCATTCTGCATCGGCTTGGCCACAAATACGTTGGCGCAGGCATCGCGCAACGGCATGGTGGTAGCCCAGGAAACGCGCGCCGCCCGCGTCGGGGTGGAAATACTCGAAAAAGGCGGCAACGCGGTCGATGCCGCCGTCGCGACCAGCTTTGCACTCGCCGTGACCTATCCGCGCGCCGGAAATATCGGCGGCGGCGGCTACATGGTGATCCATTTAGCAGGCGCCAATCGGCAGATCGCGATCGACTACCGCGAGACCGCTCCCAAGGCGACGACACGTGACATGTTCCTCGACGAGAACGGCGATCCCGACCCACGCAAGTCGCGCGACTCCGCGCTTTCGATCGGCGTTCCCGGCACGGTCGCCGGGCTTGCGCTCGCCCACCAACGCTTCGGATCGGGCCGCCTGACACTCGCCGAACTCATGGCGCCCGCGATCCGGATGGCACGTGATGGCATTCCCATCGAAGATGACATTGCCGACACCCTGCCGCGCGCGGAGACACGCATCGGCCGCTGGCCGTCCGCCGCGAAAATTTTTCTCAAGCCCGACTTGACCGCGCTCGCGCCCGGCGACCTCATGGTACAGAAAGACCTCGCCGCAACGCTTGAAGCCATCGCGCAGCACGGACCGCGCGCCTTCTACGATGGGCCGATTGCCGAAAAGCTCGCGGCCGGCATCCAGGCAGCGGGCGGCATCATGACGGCGCAGGACCTGCGCGACTATCGGCCGATCTTGCGCCGGCCGGTGCGCGGAACCTATCGCGGCCATCGCATCGTCTCGATGCCGCCGTCATCTTCCGGCGGCGTCGTATTGATCGAAATGCTCAATATCCTGGAGGGCTACAAACTCGGGTCCCTGGCGCAGTCTTCGCGCATCCACTTCATGAGCGAAGCGATGCGGCGCGCCTTTGCGGACCGCACGGTCTATCTGGGCGACCCTGCCGTTGTGTCGGCGCCATTGGGGCGACTCATGTCCAAGCGCTATGCCGCAACCCTGCGCGAGAGTATCGACCCTGAGCGTGCGACACCATCGCGGGAAGTGCATCCCGAACTTGGCGCCATGCGCGAAGGCGACAACACAACGCATTTTTCCGTGATCGACCGGTTTGGCAATGCGGTCGCCACCACAACCACGCTGAACTTCAGCTATGGCCTCGGCTTTGTGGCTGAAGGAACCGGCGTGTTGCTCAACAACGAACTCGACGATTTTGCCGCCAAACCTCGCTCCTCCAATGCCTCCGGCCTGGTGGGCGGAGAAGCAAATATGCCGGGCCCGGGCAAGCGGCCCTTGTCGTCCATGAGTCCGACCATCGTGCTGCGCGACGGCAAACCCCTGATCATAACGGGTTCGCCGGGGTCAAGCCGCATCATCACAACGGTGTTGCAGGTCATCGTCAACGCGGTCGATCTCAACATGCCGATCGGCGACGCGGTCTCGAACCCACGCTTTCATCACCAATGGTGGCCCGACGAGATCTACGTCGAGCCCGGCTTGCCGCCCGGCGTGACAACGGAATTGACGGCGCGCGGACACAAGGTCGTGCCGACTCCCCGAGCGACTTCGGCCAATTCGATCATGGTCACGCGCGACGGCTTCGTCGGCGCGCCCGACCCGCGCACCCGCGGTTCATCGGCAGCCGGTTATTAGGGCCAATGCCAGTTGAGGAGCGCGATTACGCCGTCAGGAAGCGGCACGATCGACTGTACAACTTCCGTGCTCATCGACAGCGCCACTGCGCCCAGGAGCGACACGACGGTGCCCGCGATCACGCTGCCGCCGAACACCTCATGCTTGGGATTGAGCCAACGGCTGAAATACAGCCGAAACAGGATGGAGAGCCGGTTGATCGGCGACACCACCGTGACAGGCGCAACCGACATCGCCATGTAGAGGAACATTTGCGAGAGAAAAACCAGGAAGCCCGACAGCGTGAACCAACGCGCCGCGCCGCGGTCGACCGCAAGCGCATTTCGAAAATTGCCCGGCCACATGAGGATGAGCACCATCACGCCGGTTGCCGCCACGTAGGCGACAAGACCTCCTGCAAGACTGGCGCCGATACCTTTGTTTTCCAAGCCAACGCGAACCAGGATTGGGCTCAAGCCATAACCTGTCGCTGACAGGAGCGCGAATAGGTAGCCTTCCGCATATCTTGGCTTGAACGCAGCCATTTCGGCTTTGCCGGCAGTCTCCTTCTCTTCGGAACCGTCGCCTCCTGAAGGCTCGTTGGCTTTCGCGCGCACCGTAAGGCTCGGACCCAGGAGAATGAGCCCGATACCGAGAATGCGAAGCGGCGTAAGTTGTTCACCCAGCAGCCAGATGGCGAGCGACAGCGTGACGATCAGGTTCAAATTCTGAATCGGCGCCACCAGGTTGGTGCCGATTGCGCTCGTGGCCCGGTAGTTGCAGTAGCGCCCCCAGACAAAGTGCAGGATGCCGGCGAGCGAGAGCGCGGCCAAGCCTCGGAACGGAAACCCAAAAACGTCCCCGAGATGGCCGGTCGCAAGCGCGGCCAGAAAGAACAGCGGCACACCGAGCGGCACCGTGATGGCCATCGCCTGGCCGACACTGCCGGAGAGTACGCCCCGGCGCACGCTGGCATTGTTAAAGGCAAAGGTTGCGGCCGAACAGATTGCGAGCAAACCCCCGAGCACGAATGGTGATCCTTGGTGACTGTTTTCAACCCGTCACTTGTAGCCGGGGCGCACGAAAACTCAACGGCGAGCACCCCCCGGGAGCTTCCAATTGAGGAGCTTTTCATTGAAGACCTTCTTGTTGAGGGCCTTCACATTGCTGGAGGCGCGATATCGTTCTCATCCGGAACGGCGTCGCACTCTGGAGCCCGCGACAGACGCGCGTGCCGCACCCGGCAAGGTTATCCGGCCGGCGGGCGATGCCGTTACCTGTTGTGGAAACAGCAACTTGCCGCCATCATGGAGCGGCTGACCGATTGCGCAACGGCGCGCGCGCCTCTTGCTCCGGTAACCGGAACCCAAGAACCTGGACAGGACTCAAAGCCAGTTGCCGCTCAACTCAGGATTTCCTCATTCGATGAACAATATTTCCAATGACGACATTGCCATTTCCATCATCTCCTGGACAGGACAGCACGAAAAGGCAATCAATATCGAGGAAAGCCTATTGGGTGATTTTCCCCACCTGGATGTCATCTATTCGGACGAAGATAACTTTGCGGCTAGAAATGATCGATGGAAGCTGGTTCCAAATTTTTGGTTTTTCTCAAAGAAGTTTGAAACCATCATAAGGGATTTCAAGAGCCGGATCCTGCTCACGATCACGGCCGACGCGCAATTCGGTGATTGGCCCACGCTCGTGCAGAACTGCAAACTGGCATTCAGCGAATATCCGAATCTCGGGATATGGTCCCCGAAAATCGATTATTCGAATTGGGCCATTCGTGGATTTTCATTGGGGAGGCTAGAGGACCCAAGATTTCACAGGGTTTTTCAAACAGATTCGATCGTGTGGGCGTTATCAAGTCATGTCGTCGATCGAATGAGAGAATTCGACTACAGCAATAGCATTTATGGCTGGGGCATTGACACCGCTGCTTGCATGTTTTGCCACGCAAACGAGCGGTTGGTCGCGGTCGATGAGTCCCTCAGCGTAGCTCATCCATTTGGCACAGCTTATGACAAGCAGGTTGCGGACAGCGAGAGGCATAGCATTCTCTCCCAGCTGACCCCCGGTGAAACGGCCGTCAAGGAAAACCTTTTATTGGAACTGGCTGCGATGAGGAAATCGCATGCTGTCAAACCATCGGACTTAAGACGTAACGATCCATGTTTTTGTGGTTCTGGAAAACGATACAAGCACTGTCACGGATCTTTGGCGGAGCAGAAAGGTTGATCGCCAGGGTCGTTCCGAGTTCACTCGTTCAAAGAGCTGACGTCCCGGTAACTCTGTCGCATGTCACAAAACGATCACGCAAACCTGCTTCTTTTTTCCAAAAGGGAAAAATCGATGCAGATCACGATCTCAGACGGTGCCGGCCCGATTGCCAAAGTTTGCCTCGTCGGCAAAATCGACATAGCGGGCGCTGAAGTCATTGCGACGCCAATTGCAACATTGGCGGGCAGCAAGAGGGGGGTGATTGTGGATTTGTCGGGCGTTACCCTTATATCCTCTATCGGAATTCGTCACCTTGTGTCGGCCGCGAAGACCTTGTCCCGCAAGGGCGGCAAACTTGTGGTCGTAAATCCCAACGATCACGTTAAGGACGTATTGGTTACAACTGGAGTAGATGACCTTATGCCAATCGTGGCGAATGATTCGGAAGCACATATTCTTATTGATTAGGACCCCGATATGGGAACTCTCACTCACGCCACGATTTCCAAAGGATGCAGGTTCCCGATTTCCCTCCAGGCTCTGGGCGATATCGACCTATGGCTTGAAGCGGTCGGCAAGAATTGGGACGTTGACGATCGCGCACTGTTCCGGGCGCGGGTGTGCGTAAGCGAACTCGCCGCCAATGTGATCGAGCACGGGCGGGTTCAATCGAACGACGGAACCATCGACCTGGAATTGCGCAACAAACTGCCGGCGCTCGAAATTGAAATCTCGGCTCCTGGGGTTGCATTCGATCCGACAACAGCACCTCCGATTCCGCTTGACGAAGATCGGATCGGCGGGAGGGGCCTCCATCTGGTGCGAACCTATGCCAATTCGTTGCTCTACCGTCGGATTGGCCAGCGCAACGTCATCACCTTTGCGCTCACTCCCAAGTCCAACTAACTTCCAAGTCCAACTAAATGATGGAATTTCCGCTGCATGGGGTCCGCGGCGCGGATATTCGGCCCTTGCCAAAGAGGCCCTTTTTTCCGCTACCATGCTGTTTGAGCGCATCGTCTGGCTTGCGCGTCTTATCGCTACACTGCTTTCTTCATCAGAACCGGTCTCGCCAAAGTAGCGTTACGTTGTGCCATGACACGATTTGCCGTCGAAATCAGGCCTAATGCCGAGGCAATTAGCCAACTAACGGACGACATTTTCGAGTTTCTCGGAAAGGCGGGTGTCGACGCCCGCGTAACCCACCATGTCGGGCTCGTCATAGACGAAATCTTGACCAATCTCGGCACCCACGGCGGCAACGCCACAACGCAAGCAAAGATCTCGATCGACGTTCATCCCAAATATGTCTCCGCGGAAATTGCGGACTATGGCCGGCCATTCGATCCACGCATACCAAAGACGGTCGATACCGAAGGTTCCGCTGAGGATCGCCAAATTGGCGGCCTCGGGTTGCATCTGGTGCGGCAGCTGACATCCGAGCTGGGCTATCGCCACGACGGTACACGAAACTGGACCACATTTTGCATCCAAAGGGAGCAAAGCAAGGGGTAAGCATGGTCGACATTCATCCAGAACGCACTGCGGCGCTGGCAGCACTGTCCTAACCGGATAGGAAAGCGCTACCACTTCCAGTTCAGGCCGCCGCGCACAGTGGCGACCTCATGCGCGAAGTGCGAGCGGTAGGTGCTGAGGAAGGCGCTCTGCCCCGCCACCGTAGAACTTCCAAAATCGGCGTAGAGTCCCTCGATCTTTGCAGTCCAGTTGCGTGCGAGCATGTATTCGACGCCGCCGCCGACAGTCCAGCCTGCGCGCGTCTTGCTGCTGCTGAAACTATCTTGAGGGGCGGCAATTGGACTCCAGCTGTCGTTGAAATGAGCAAAAGCTGCACCACCGGTCACATAGATCAAGGTCTGCGGCAAAACCGTCATGCCGGCACGGGCACGGACCGTCGCCATCCACTCAAGCTTAGTGGTCGCTGTCACCCCGGTAATGTAGTGCGGACTGTTGATATTGTTGGTCGTCTTGCTGTCGACCCCGTTCAGATCGGCCTCAAGGCCGTAGACCAGGTTGCCGGATTGCAGATTGTAGCCAATCTGACCACCGCCGGTGAAACCAGCCTTGTTCGGCGACCAGAATGTGGTGCCCGCAGGAAAAGCAAAGTCGCCTAAGACGGGATCACCTACGTCAGTGAACTTGGCATGGTTCCAGGCAACGCCGAGGTTAATGCCGACATAGGCGCCGGCCCAGCTCCACACAACGGGAGGTGGTGGTGGGTCAGCCTTTACGGGCATGCGCGCCGGAAGGTCTGCCGCGCCCACGCTGGCCGAGAATGCCGCGACCGCAACTGTAATCAGCAGGTAATGCCGAAAACGGCGCATGAGCCAACCCCCAACGAAAGTAAAATCCCCTCTGGTCACGTTACCGGAGCCTGACGATTCCCGCAACGGCCGCAACGCGCAACTTTCAGGAATAACTTTGGTGTCTTCTGCCGTCCCGGCCGGTTGGGTTGTGATCAAAAGCCCAGTCCTTTCAAATGATTCCCAGCGACTGCTGGAGCTTGCGCCGATCAATCTTGCCGGCAGCATTGCGCGGGATTTCCGCCACCTGGACGACCCGCGCCGGAACCTGTGCGGCCGGCAGCATGCGGGCGCAATGTGCGCGAACAGCTTCAAGGTCCAGTCGTTCGCTCGATGTGACCGCGGCCAATACTTCCTCAATGCCGAGCGCATTGGGCCAGCCCAGCGCGGCGGCAAGACTTACGCCGGGGAAGGCCATCAGGGTGCCCTCGATCGCGTCGGGGCTGATCTTGTCACCGCCAAGGTCGATGATCGCTTTCTCGCGGCCGGAGATCACCAGCACGCCTTCAGCCGTCACGCGGCCGATGTCGCCGGGATAGAACCAGCCGTCGCGAAAGAACGCCGCCGAACCCGGCGGATTGCCGAGATAGCCGTCGACGCAGGTGTGCCCTCGATAGCGGATCAGCCCTTCGATGCCGGGAGTAAGCACGCGGCCCGCACCGTCGACAGTCTGCAAGATCATTCCGGGCGCCACATAGCCGACCGCGCCCGGGACATCGCCGATGTGTTGCGCCGGCGCGGCCGCCACCGGACTGCATTCGGTCGCGCCATATCCGGAGACGGTGTGTGAGCACAACGAAGCGCGCAGCCGCTCGGCGAGCGGCTTCGCCAGATAGCTTCCGACCGACAGCACCGCCCAAAACGGTGACGCAAATGCCGGCGAACGCTCGTAGTAATCGAGAAACTCGGCAAGCCCGGCGGGCGACGCCACCATGCACTGCACCTGGTAGAGCGTGAACGCCTGCATCGTGGTGGCGGCGTCGCTGCCACGCAGGACCAGCATGCCGCCGCGCGCCAGCATGTAGACTCCCCACAGGAAACCGATATTGGCCGTGATGCCGACGTCGACGAAAGTGCGCGTACAGGCCGGGATGCGCCCGCCGAACGCGACGTCGTAGGCCTGCAGGCGCCGGACGATCATGTCGTGGCTGAGCGCGACCGCCTTGGCGCGGCCGGTGGTGCCGGACGTGAGGATGATGCGTGCGGTTGCGCTGCGATCCGGCTCCGTTTCGACTGACGTTGGTTGGCCGTCTCCGGCGGTCCAGCCGGTGTCGAGTTGGATGATCCGTCCGGCATTCTGGAACGCCCCTGACTGGTCCGTGATCGTCGCCGTGACCCGGCATTCTACCGGCAGCGCCGGATCGAGGCTCGACAGCGTTACCGCGCCGATGCGGCCGAGGCCGAGGATCAATGCCCAATGCAACACCACATCGGCACATAGGATCGCGACCGTGTCGCCACGCTTGATCCCGTTCGCGAATGCGTGCTGGGCGATCGTGTTGGCGAAGGCATTGAGGCGCCCGTAGCTCACGAGATTGAACTGCGTGCCTGGCGCGCAGATGGCAGGCGCGGTCGGCTGGTGGCGGACCTGATGCTGGAATGCGTCGAAGATGTTCAAGGAACCGGTTCCGATGCGACCTGCCGCAGAACTATTGCATCTCGATCTTCGCGTCGCGGATCACCTTCGCCCATTTTGGCACCTCGATCTTGATCCGTCCCGCGAACTGATCCGGCGTATCTGCGACGGCCTCAAAGCCCATGTCATCAAGCTTTTGCTTGATATCAGGCTGCGCCATCAGGTGCGAGATCTGTCGCTGTAGCGTATCGACTGTTGCACGCGGCGTCCGCCCTTGCACCAGAATGCCCACCATGACCTCGGACACTTGGTCGCCCGGCACGCCGGCCTCCGCCATGGTCGGAACATCCGGCAACACCGCTGTTCTTTTTTCCGACGTGACCGCGAGCGCCCGCAACGTGCCTTGCTTGAGATGCGGTGCGGCTGACGGCGCCGCCACCAGCGCCAGCGGGACGTGGCCCGCCAGCACCGCGGTCAGAGTTGGCGCCGCTCCATTGAAGGGAACGTGCACAAGATCGAGATTGAGTGCGCGCTTGAATGTCTCGGCAGCAAGATGTCCGGTGGTGCCAGTCCCCGGCGAAGCGATTGCACCCTTGCTGACCCCCCTCATGCGTTCGACCAGCTCCTTGACGGAATTCACCTGAAGCGATGGGTGCGCCACAAGAACGATTGAACTGACGGCCGCAAGGGTGACCGGCGCGAGGTCGTTGTAAATGTCATAGGGCACCTTGGCGTAAAGACTCGGGTTGACCACGAGGCTCGAGGTGACCACCAGCACCGTGTGGCCGTCCGGCGCAGCCTGCGCCACCAGCCCGATGCCGAGATTACCGCCGGCGCCGGGATGATTCTCGACCACGAAAGGTTTACCCAGACTCTGGTTGAGCAGTTGCGCCAGAAGCCGCGCTATCACGTCGGCGGGACCGCCGGCCGCAAACGGCACGATCATCCGGACCGTATGGTTGGGATAAATTAGCTTCTCTTCGGATCGCGCCTGGCACACAACGAGCAGGCATGTCAGCGCAACCAAGCCAAGTCGCAAAGCCAATACCATCATCCCCTCCGCCGCTTGCGCGCGGCCATTAAGACAGGGCGGCAACTGTAGTTCGCGGCTTGCCGGCTCTCAAGGCCGTCGGCCGATTGCGGGGCCTCCCGCTCCCGGAGCAAGGAGCCGCCTCGCGTCTTCATCGGTAATAACCGCGGAATTGCCGCGACCGTGCCATAGGGGATATATGTTGAAATCCAAGGAGGAACGACCATGCGACTTCTGCTCACTGCTTCACTGATGGCCTGCGCCGTCACACTCGCCGGGCCTGCCGCCGCCGAGACCGTCTTGCCGGTCGAGAAGGCGCCATACCATCGTCCGGTATTCCGCAACGATTTCGTCCTGTTGTTGAGCGTCTACCTGCCGCCGGGAGCGACCTATAATCCGGAAGTCTATCACACGCATTCGCTCGACCAGGTGAGCGTGCTGGTGGAAGCCGCCGACATGCGGAACCAGGCGCATGGTGCGCCTGAACTCGGTCCGGCGCGGCGCGGCGAGCGCGGCAATGTTGGCTACACGGAGTTTTCCAAGAAGGCGCAAACCCACCGCGGCCAAAACGTCGGGCCGACGGCTTTCCACAACGTTGTTGCCGCGCTGCTGCAACCGCAATCCGGACGTTTCACGCCCGGCTCGCGTGCCAATGTGGCGGCCTACCAACAGGTGGTCGACAGTCCCCGCGTGCGCGCCTGGCGCCTGAAGCTTGATCCCGGACAATCGGCTGCCGCCATCACGCAGAGCGCGCCCGGCATGCGCATCGTCGTCGACGGCGGCATCATCAGCGAAACCGCACCGGACGGATTCGAGAGGGGCTGGGGCCTGCGCATGGGCGAATTCTTCTGGCAGGAACCCGGTGCGACGCGTGCGGTGAAAAACACAGGAACGACGCCGATCACCATCGTGGAATTCGAACTGAAATAACTGCGACGACTCTATCAGCGCCGATCTGGCGAAGCACCGATCTGGCGCGCTGACAATTGTCAGGAATATCTCGGGGCCGGTGGATCGATCCACCGGCACTTTTGATCCTGAACGGTATCGGTTACTTGAGGCTGGTCGCGACAGAGGTAAACGTCGCGGTTAAGTTTGTGCCTATTGAGGTGAGCGCCACAATGATACTAATGGCAATGAGAGCGGCAATAAGGCCATATTCAATTGCAGTCGCGCCCGATTCATCCTTTGCAAATCTGGTGAGTATCATCTTCATTGAGTGATCTCCTTTCAATTTGGCGATTTGGCGATCGTAACATCCACGTTCTAGAAATTCGTTGATGCATCATTTCAAATTGTTTGGAGTTCGGGTTGTTCTTTCCATGAGACAGAGTGCGTATATCGTGAATAAAGCGTTTCGCGACAGTCGACGCCCCGCCACGATGATTGAGTTCCTTGTGGACGCGGCCAAGCTCAGCCGATCCCGTTGACCCGGTAAAGGTGTGAGGGACCGGCTGAGCTTGTTAAGACGCCTAATGACTTGAGACGGCCAGTGACCGATCATGCCAAAAACCGCGACATGCCTAAAATCAGCGCCAAGAATTGTCTTAACGCGGTGTCGGTTACTTGAGGCTGGTCCCGACAGAGGTAAACGTCGCGGTCAAGTTGGAACCTACCGAGGTGAGCGCCACGATGATAGCAACGGCAATGAGAGCGGCAATAAGGCCATATTCAATTGCAGTCGCTCCCGATTCATCTTTTGCAAACTTGCTTAGCATCCTATCCATCATAAAGCCTCCGTTCGATTGATAGTATTAGGACCATATCGTCGATGTTTTAGGAATTTGTTGACGCATTATTTCAAATTGTTGGGGAATCATCAAGACGTAACTTCGCAGAAGAAACCATGCGGATATCGTGAACAAAGTATTGCGCGACAATGAAACGGCGCACTATGGACAGATCTGGCCAAGCCGCCCTGAGCCGCCACAATAGCTCACGTCTTGAAGCTGAATCCTTATATTGTCGGGATCCGTGAAATAGACCTCCGGTGTGCCTAAGGGACTCGTCGGGCCTCCGCCATTGTTGGCCCGCTGACGCCACCGCACGCGGCACGTCAATGGTTTCACGAGCGCCGGAACTCCGGTTTCGATCGGCACCAGGCCGTTGTCGATCAAGTTTGCCATGACTCGCTCAGCGTCGAAGTTTTCAATCGTAAAGCACGCGTGATTGATATTGGAAACGACATTGGGGTTATTGGCCGCACTGTTGAACACGATGCCATCTGTTTCCTCTCCGATGGCAAGTGTAACGCCGTCTCCCTGCAGCGCGCGAATGGGAAGACCGAACACAGTCTGATAGAATTCCTTCGCGCGAGCTCCATTGGCGATGGTAAGCGTGACGTGGTTGATCGTCTTGATCTGGAACACAGGTCTCGCAGCCGGCATGGGGACTGGCGGCAATACATCACCCCTGGGACCTGAACCATAGCCGTAGCTCGTATGTTGCAGCTGAATCTTGATGCCGTTGGAATCCGGAACGAAAAGTTCGGGCGTGTCCCCACGCCGCACAATCTGGGCACCGACAACGCCGTGGTCGGCAAGAATCCGCAATATCCGCTCGGCATCGAACTCCGCAACCGTCATGCCGTAAGAGAGGAAATCGGGTTTTGCGCCGTCTCTGACCGGCGTCAAAGCAAAGAAGTGCGGGCCTCCGCCAACGCGAAATACCGCGACATTGCCCTGGCGGACTGGCGGACCAAACAACTTCTCATAGAACGCCGATGAGCGGTCCAAATTCGTGACAGAGATCATCACATTGTTCAGGCGCCGGGTTGAAATGACGAGCCGCGGCGGCTGGGCCATCACACCCGGTGACGCCATGGTAGCGCAAAGCGCGAGCAACGCACTCCTGCGCGTCATGGCGCCGGGATCGAGTCGTCTCGTCAGGTCGTTTATCACCAAATCCTCCCATTTGATTTTCTATCACGAGGGGTCGTAGGATGCATTGTGCATCGACAGAACTCAAGGCGGCCTACGCTCCTCTTCGGTCACGGTTCTGGTTTGCCCAAGTCCTGGTTGCCCAAGTCACGGTTGCCCAAGTCACGGTTGCCCAAGTCACGGTTGCCCAAGTCCTGGCGTTCCGGCAGGGCCGCATTGACCTAGGATAGGGCAAATCCAGATATCACCTTTGGCGTCGCGAGACGGCGTCGCGCGAATCGCTTCGTTCAACAGAAACGCGCAAAGGGCCAGAAAGGCCACGATCCAAAACGCATTTTCAAAATATTTGAACAAGAGTAGTGCCTTCATGTGATGTGCAAACCACCGCCTATCTTGATCGAGGTAGCGGAAGTGAAAGAGCTTTCGTCAGAAGAAGCATCAGCTTCTGGTTCAACGGAAAACTGGAGCAGGCGGCCAGATAGCCCAATTCTTCCCTACCGTTCGATCTTGTTCATTGCGTCGCGGAAGACGCTACCCCAATTCGTCACTCCACGAGCGCGACGACACGTGCCGGGCTGCCGTCGGCTCCCTTCATCTTCAAAGGAAGTGCGACGAGTACGAACTTGCCGGATCCGATCTGCGACAGGTTGGTGACGAATTGAATGAGGGGTATGCCCTTGTCCATGAGCGCAAGGTGGTTGCCTTGCCAGACTTCGCCCGGCTCGACCTTGACGCCCCGCCACAGCGGCTTTTCAGGGAAAACATCCATCGCCAGAGCAGGCACGCCCTTGCTCGCCATATAGGCACCGACGCCCGGCTCAAGATATGGCATCTGTGACCAGAACTCCGGCTTGCCCCACATCTTTTCGGTCCAGCCCGTGTGAACGACAGGAATGCGATCGGGCCCGAGCATCACGCCGCTGTCAACGATATCCTTGACGGAAATCGATGAATTCGCGCCCTTGTTCGGGAAGCTGATCAGCACGCCTTCCTTGGCGACCTGGCCAAGTGGAACCTGGTCAACCGGAAATCCCTTCTCCATCATGTGGCGCGGCGCGTCGATGTGCGTGCCATTGTGCGTCATGATGTGCAGGATCGAAATCATGGACCTTCCATTGATCTCGACTTCCTTTCCCATCGTCATCCCCTCGCCCTGCAGCATGTTTTTCTGCGCCTCCGTCATGGCGGCGATGATGGAAACCTGCGAGGGATTGTCGTCATAGATTTTGAAGCCGGGAATCCCGGCCATGTTGCTCTCGACCGGCAGCGTCAAATCCACCACCCGGCTGAATTTCAGCTGGACCGGCGTCTGGCCCCAACCGGCCGCAGACGCTGCGATCATTCCAACGGCGAGACACACGAGAGCAAAGTGCTTTGTCCGAGCCAAGTGCTTTGTCCGAGCCATGAGTGTCCTCCACTTCAAGCGCTACGCGCGACAGAACTCTGACGAGCGCATTTCCGTGCTATTCGCAACTGCCTGGTCATCGAATAGCTGCGCACCAGCATGAGTGTATCTAATGTTACCTATTAACGCTACCGTTTGAACTGGTCACCGACAATTGTCGGTTCAGCAATCGCACCGGTTCCGAACGACTGGAGGAGCCGCAATCATCGAGGCTGGTCGCTCGACATTGCGCTTTTCCCGCAACGCCGTGTATGCTCCAATGTCTTGCCATCACCGGCGAAATCCTGGCTTAAGGAAATTGCAATGAAGATGTCGTTCGTGGGTGCCACCGCCCTGCTATGTCTGGGCCTTGCCTGGTTTACCGGCAGCGCGGGCGCGGCCGAAGTCAAAGTCCTGAGCACAGGAAACATGATCTCGATTCTTAACGAGGTCAAAGGCGAGTTCGAGCGCAGCACCGGCCATAAGCTGGTCATCGAAACGGGCTCGACGACCCGGATCAAGACTCGTGTCGAGGCCGACGAACCCGCGGACCTGACGATCAACGAACGGTTCGTGCTTGAAGATCATCTGCGGCAGGCGCGTATCGCGACCGGCTCGATTGTCGACATCGCGCGTTCGCCGCTCGGCATTGGGGTTCGCGCAGGTGCTCCCAAGTCCGACATAAGCTCGGTCGACACGCTCAAGCGAACATTGCTGTCGGCCGAAAGCATCGCGTATCCGGATCCGAGCGGTGGGGCGCAGGACGGGACATATTTCGTCCACCTGATGCGGCAACTCGGCATCGCGGAACAGCTCAAGCCCAAGATCAAATTGACAATGGGCGGCGATGCGGCGGCGCAGGCAGTTGCCTCCGGAAGCGCCCCGATCGGCGTGGCGCAGCGGCGCAACTTTATCGGATTGAGCGGCGTCCAGTTGCTGGAACCACTGCCCGATCTTCCCGGAATCAAATTCCTGATGGTGGCAGGCGTGCTTGCAAATGCCCGCGAACCAGCTGCCGCCACAGCTTTCGCCAAGTTTTTGTCGTCCCCGGCGCGCGCAGCCGTGATCACGGCCAAGGGAATGGAACCGTATTAAGCCTATTTCACAGGATGCAGGCACTCTTTATTGGACAAACCTACATTGA
>Ga0209488_10000177_pt1 | contig 49571 bp, 28 predicted proteins | sample Rivendell_Oct201_8_FD_188349 | JGI IMG/M metagenome (GOLD analysis project Ga0209488, IMG submission 188349) | Vadose zone soil microbial communities from the Eel River Critical Zone Observatory, Northern California, USA -... | ecosystem: Environmental > Terrestrial > Soil > Vadose zone >...
AATTGGGGATATTGATGTTGAGAACAGGATTCCACTGCTTTCTCGACAGCGTTCCAACATAGCGAACGTCCAGAGTCAGTGCCGAGGTCAGGCTTCGCGTGAGTGAGAGCGTCAGGTTCTGCGTGTACGGAGTGACGACGCCTCTTTGCGGGTTGTAGACCTGCTGTGATCGGGACGTTGTTGGAATGGATAGCAGCGGAAGAAGGGTCGATGGCGCGGGAATAATCGAAGGCAGCTTCGCCAAATCGATGTAGGTCACGCTGCTGTCGCCAGCATACGTGATGCTGTCCGTACTTCCGGGCACGGCCTGCTCCTGGAAGATGTTGTTACCCGACTGGCCAATCTGGTACGTGATCTGATATCCGCCGCGAAGGTTCGTCTTGCCTTTTCCGAACCACGGAACTTCCCAGGCGAATCCAATGGCCGGGCCCAAATTGTTGTAGTCGTTCTCGTACCACGGTGTGCTGGAATTGGGAGAGTTTTTCCCGACATACACGCTTTTGGTGTCGGTTCCACGGACGCCGGGCTTCATCCAATCTGCAAATCCGGATCCCGAGATGCCCCAGATCGCGCTCGGGCCGCCCGAAGCGGCCGCCATCAATCCATGGCTTTCATACGGGACTCCAAAGTAATCCCATCGCATACCGAGGTTGAGCGTCAGACTCTTGCGAATCTTCCAGTCGTCCTTGAAGAAGATGCTGGTTTCGTTATTGTGAAAGTCGCGCACGCGCCATGGGTAGGTCTTGTAATCATCGAAGACATCCAGTTTGTTCGGGTCCTGCATGAAACGAAGTTGTGTCACGCTGGCCAGCGAACCCGACATGAAATCCAGCAGTTGACGCAGCGCCAGATTATTTCCGCTGTTGCTGGCGCCCGCCAGGCCAGGAAAGTTCGCTCCACCGATGATTGAATTCGTCGCAATAGGGGCTCCTGGCGCATCGCCGCTGGCGGCGCGCGGTATCGTCGTCGGAGCAATGCCCGCATCGTAGCCGAGCGAGTGTCCTCTCCGCATTTCCCCGCCGCTCTTGAATGCATGCCGGCCCATGGTCCAGTTCAGCGAGTCGCCGTACGTCCACAGAACCGTGGTGTCCAGGTACGAGCTCGTGCCGCCGCCGCCGAGGAACCCGCTTCCACTCATGGCCCCGGACGACAGCACTGGCATCACTGGATATCCGTTGTAGTTTGGCAGGAACGCCACAGCGCCGGATCCCGTTGAAGGGTCGTTTACGGCGTTGTAGGTGTTCGAGCCAGTCCTGCGCATGCCGAATCGCGCTTCGTTGAGAAGCGACGGCGATAACGTGGAAATGAAATTGGCCGACAGCGTTTGAGGATGTCTGAAGACACTGCCCTGAAACCCGTCCGGCAATGTCGAATAGTTTGCGTTGCCGGAGGAAGTTTCGTAGGTGTAGGACACACCGAGCTTGTTATTCTGATTCACGGTGTGATCGATCTTGGTGTTGATCTGCTTCCGCCTTAGATTTCCGTTGTAGCCAAAAATGTTTTCTGTCCCGTTGTTTTCCTTCCGCAGCCAACGGTAACCGGCCGTATTGAGGCCGTCGCCGACGTCATAATTGTTCGGCGGCGCAATTTTCCCGAGAACCTTTGTCACATATCCGGTCGTGTCCAGAGCTTTCCGGTTTGGGTCCCAATTGGTCGCGGGTTGGACGATCGCGTCCGAACAGTCCGGCTGTGTCGGAGTATTCGTCACGCGGCCGAACACGCTCGTGTAATGAAGGGAACCTGTAAAGGGACTATCGTTGCCTAACGCGTCCTGCGGAGTCCTATCCGGCGCCACAGGATTACCGAGAACATCCACCACAGCCGTTGTCGGCGTGGCTCCCTGAGTCCTGGCAGTGATGGCGTTGCCATTATTCCATCCATCGAAGTAGCGGAAAATTCCATTGCGCGCGCAGGGCGTGAGCACGACGGGGTTTTGTGTGGTGCGGGCTCGGACAATGAATTGGTCGTACAACACGAAGAAGAATGTTTTGTCTTTGATGAGCGGGCCGCCAAGGCTCCCCGTCAGTTGATGGGTGTTGAGCCAATCCGGTGTCGTGGGTTTCCACGCTCTGGTCCTGGAGTCGAACTGCCTGTTGTTGGTCCAGGTGTTGGCGTCCAGCGCCGTGTTTCGCGCAAACCACACTCCTGTGCCGTGAAGCTGGTTCGTTCCCGACCGCGTCAGGAACTGAACCTGGCCGTTGCCTCGGCCCAGTTCGGCGTCGACGGGCGCCACGATCACGCGCACTTCGCCGACCAGGTCAGGAGCAACGAACGTGGCGGTCTGCGCTCCTGCTTGAACGTACCGGGCGGATGCGCTGGAATCGATACCATCCCGCTGCACGTTGATCTTGTCGGCAGACAGGCCAGCGAACGTTCCGGTAACACCGTCGTCGTTCATGCGGACGCCCGGCATCAACTGGAGGAGGTTCAGGATGTTGTTGCCGACGATCGGCAGATCGGAGACTCTTTGCTGCGAAAGAACCTCTCCAACTGAAGAACTCGATGTCGCAATCGCTGTGTCGGCCGCAACCGAGACATCAACCGATTGAGACTGCGTCGCAACCTTCAGCGTGAAGTTCAAGCGGACCTGTTGAGCGTTTCCGAGAGTGACGTTGGTATAGGTCGCCTTTTGAAAGCCCGATAACTCCGCCGCCACCGTGTATGTTCCCGGCAGGAGGCTGGAAATATTGAAAGCGCCGGTTTCATTGCCCACCACTGTCGTCACGACGCCGGTGGCATTGTTCGTCGCCCGCATCGCCACTCCGGGCAACACCGCACCGGTTGGATCGGTGACTGTGCCGCTTACAGTGGCATAGGTCGATTGTCCAAGTGACTGCACGGATACGAACGCCAACATCATCGCCAATACAAAAAGTCTTCGCATTGTTCCCCCCGGATCGTTGCTCGTTGCCCGACGGCGTACAACGAGCGGATGTGTGACATTTCAGGAATTGGTTTGAGCGCAAAATATGACTTTAACAATGGTGATGTCAAGGCCACTCTTCCTGGGGTTCCGGCTCCTGGGACGCGAGCGGCTGCGAGCGCAAGCCCGATAGGGCGAAGCAATCAAGAGATTTCGGGTGGCGCAAAGCGCCGGGGTGGTAGCCAAGTCGAAGAGTCTCCCTTAGTACAGCTACCACCCCTCGCGGGATCCGCTTCGCGATCCCGCTGCCCTCCTATCCTCGGAGGGCAGCTTGTTTATCCTCACTTCAAATCGCATTCACATATTTCTTGGAGTTCTCAGGTTCTTTAAATAGACTCTGGCCAAACTGCTACACAATTCTTCCGGGGGGCGTCTATGAAGAAACTATCTATCTGGATTCCTTTTCTGGCCTACGCGTTTTTTGCATCGAGTGTTTATGGCCAGGTCGGCATCAACGCAATTCTGAGCGGCACCATTTCCGATGCTTCAGGAGCTTTGATTCCGGGTGTCACGATCACAGCGACCAACCAGGCGACGGGCGTCGCTTCGTCCGCCATTTCGAATGAAAGTGGTATTTACCGTTATCCCAGCCTTCAACCCGGGAACTACGATGTCAAAGCGTCCTTGACCGGATTTCAGGACCGGGCAATCCGGCTGACTCTGGGAACGTCGGCGCAGATTCGTCAGGACTTCACTCTTCAAGTCGGAGGCGCGAACACCACCGTTGATGTCAGCGTCGCCTCGGACGAGTTGTTGACCGCTTCGACCGCTTCGGTCCACACCGTGCTTCCGCAGCAGCAGATCGTGGACCTGCCGCTGGTGGGTCGCAACGTGATGGACCTGGTGACTCAGACGATGCCCGGCGTTCAGGGCGACGGCCAGGCCAGTACCACGTTCGGCGGCATCACGACGAACGGCGCGGCCAACATCGGAATCTCGATGGACGGCGTAACGATGAACACCGGCCGCCACACGCAGGGACTCAAGACGACGTTCTTCGTCTCTCCCGATATGATCGATGAGATGCGTGTGGTCGTGGCGCCCGTCGACGTCGAGAGCCGCGGCGCTGCGCAGATTGAGATGCGCGCCCGAGCCGGCGGCAACCAGTTCCACGGCGCCGCCAATTGGAACCTGCGCAATTCCGCGCTCAATGCGAATACGTGGGACAATAGTCGGTTGGGTGCGACTCCGGTCTGGTACAACCGTCATGAGACCACAGTCAGCCTCGGCGGCCCGATCTTTAAGAACAAAACCTTCTTCTTTGTCTTGTATGACCGCAACGATCAGCGTCAGAAAGAAACAATCAATGCACCGGTGTTGACGGCATCTGCTCGCCAGGGATTCTTCCGATTCTTTCCGGGCGTGAACAATGGCAACGCCGACGTGAATCCTGCAGGCGTTGGCGCGGGAAATACGCTGACCGCTCCAGTTGTGGATAGACAAGGGAATGCTCTCGACTGGACTCAGATCACCGGCGCAACCGGTCCGATGCGCACATTCAGTGTATTTGGCGACTCGCTGAACCCCGGCGATCCCGCGCGCCCGCGATTCGATCCCACCGGGCTGATCCAGGCGATCCTCGACAAGATGCCGCTTCCGAACGCCTTTGACGGACTGTCGACGGTGAGCGGCATACCGGTCGATGGCCTCAACACCGGAATCCATCGCTGGGTGCGGCGTACCGTCGCGGGAAGTGCCGGCGGCACGGCTCAGATCCTGGACGCGTTCAACCGGCATCAGCTCAACATCAAGATCGATCATCACTTCAATCAGAAGCATCGCCTCAGTGGGACTTGGGTGGATGAGTCCCACTATTCGGACAATAACAACCTGTCGCCCTGGCCGACGGGATTCGGCGGGGAAATCCGGGAAGAACCGATTGTCCGCACACTGAGCTTCACTTCAACGCTGTCGCCGCAGTTGCTCAACGAGTTCCGCTTCGGTTATCGATCGACCTCATTGTATTGGTCGCCCGCAATCGAAACTCCCGGCGTGAAGGACGCCGCTTACAAGTTTCTTCCGCAGATCAACGGCTATCCCGTGTATGTCCGGCCCGTGCTGTTCCCCAATCATGTCGTCGGAGGAAGCGGTGATTTCGGCAACATCAGTCCGCTCACGACCTACAGCGATACATTCTCCTGGACCCGCGGGGATCATGCCTTCCGATTCGGCGGGGAACTCCGCTATGCCTATACCGCGGGGTATCAACCCACACCGGTCACCAGCCTGCAGTTCGGCCTGATCCCAACGGTCACCGGCGGGGCCGGTGGAGTCGCAGTCACTGGACTCGATAACGTGGCTGGATTGAAGAACGAGTTCGCTAACCTGACACTCGCTCAGAATCTCCTGCTGTCGCTGGCTGGTTCGGTGGGCAGCACGTCGATGCGGTTCGAAACGTGGGAACCCACCGACACGCAGTACATCGACTACAAGGCGTCATACAACCATCCTGGTCAGCCGAAGAATACTCGCGGCAAGATTCGGGAGAATCATCAGAACGAAATCAATTTCTTTGTGAAAGATGATTGGAAGGTGACACCCACGTTCACCTTGAACCTGGGCGTGCGCTACGATTTATTCCGTGTGCCGGACTTCCGCAGCGCAACCGGTCAGTTCTGGACTCGAGGGCCCGTGGATGGCAATGCCGGCTACTTCGGCATTTCCGGGCGCAACTTCAACGAAGCTTTCCATAACGGCGGAGTGGTGAAGGCCGGTCCCACGGAAGTTGTATTAATCGGTAAGAACTCGAAGTACCCCGCTCTGGGCATCTGGCCCAGCGACCACAATGATGTCTCACCGGCGATCGGATTTTCCTGGTCGCCGAATTTTGCCGGCAAAGACAAAACCACGGTTCGTGCCGGCTATCAGATCAGCCACCTGCTTCCAGGCAACAGCCTGTCGTGGATCGACGCGGATTCGGGCCGTCTTCCCGGTCTTGAGTTCAACGCGACGGACAATGGCGGATCCACGTATCGCGATTTGACCAACATCGTGCTGCCGCTGGCCGTGCCGGGTTCGATCGATGAAAAGGTGGTGCTGCCCACCAACAACCGTTCTGCAGCTCAGGCGTTTTACGCGCCGGACTATGTGTCCCCATACATTCAGACATTCACGCTGGGCGTGACGCGGTCGCTGCCGGCAAAATTGATCCTCGATGTGCGTTATGTCGGGACTCGCGGCGTGAAGCTGCACTCGACCATCAACTATAACGAGCCGGACTTCCAGTACAACGGACTGATGGATGCCCTGACGGTCACCAGAGCCGGTGGCGACTCTCCGCTGTTCGATCAGATGTTCAAGGGATTGAACTTCGGCACGGGCATCGGCGTTGTCGGAACGAACGTGACGGGATCGGAAGCGCTGCGCAAGCATCAGACGTTCCGCACCAACCTGGCGAACGGCGATTTTCGTGCCGTGGCCAATTCACTCAATACGGCGAACATCGGCGTGAACGTCCCGGCGGGGCAAACCATTGCCGGCGCCACGCTGGCGTCCAGCGGACTGTTCCCGGATAACTTCATCGTCGCCAACCCGCAGTTCTCAACGATGGAAATGCGGAACAATTCGGACCAGTCGACGTATCACTCGCTGCAAACCCAGGTGACGATGCGACCCACCCGTGGCATGACCTATCAGGCAACCTGGACGTGGAGCCGCGCCACGGGCGTCGCCGGCAACACGCCGGATGGCGGCGGTATCACGGCAGCCTATCGCGACTTCATGAATCGCGCTGCGGACTACACCGTCGCGGCATTCCATCGTACGCACGACTTCCGCGCCTACGGCACCTTTGAATTGCCCTTTGGGCCAACACGGTTCATCGGCCGCGGTACCAATGGCTGGCTAGCGCGGGCGATTGAAGGTTGGCAGGTCGGCATGATCATGAACGCAACGACCGGCTCCCCGCTGAACGTCTCCGCTCGCAACACCATTAACCGAACCGGGACTCCGGACATTGTCGGCAGCTTCGATCGCCAGGGGAAGCCGCAGTGGAACAGCAAGGACAGTCCGTTCGGTAATTATTTCGGAGGCGCATATACAAAGATTCAAGATCCATCGTGTCTGACCGTAGCCACAAATCTGCTGCCCTTCTGCACCAATTCGGCCATCGTCGATGCGAACCGGACCATCATTCTTCAGAATGCTGCGCCCGGCCAGTTGGGAACTCTCGGCCTGAATCCCATCTATGGCCCCGGCCGCTGGGAGATGGACGCGAATATCCAGAAGTTGTTCAAGATCTCGGAAGCGAAAAGCTTGTCTGTCCGCATGGATTCGAGCGACGTGTTTAACCACAAGAACCCGGTGAACCCAAGCCTCGACCTGAATGCGGGCACTTTCGGTGAAATCAACAACAAAACCGGAAGCCGTTCGTTGGCAGCGCAGGTCCGCTTTCAGTTCTAAACGCAGAGATCCGCAATTGGGGTCAGACCCCTCGTTTCCCTATTTCGAAGAAATAGGGAAACGAGGGGTCTGACCCCAATTCTTACTGGCGGATTAGAGTGCCCCACGGCATGCAGCTCTTCATGTGCGTGTCGCTCAATGCCAGCTCAATGGTTCGACGCGACAGCCGCGCGTGCTCTCGAGCAATCGCTTCCGCTCGCGTGCCCTGACGATTCTCGATCGCTTCGACGATCGACTGATGTTGATCGTGGCCGACTTTCATGATGGCAACCGCAGCCGGTAATTGAGAGTGCGTAAACACCAGCGACCCTGGCGCCCCAAAGGGAAGAGAAGTCACCCGCTCCAGAGTCCATGCCAACATCGGAGACTTCGCCAGGCGCACGAGCTCCGCATGGAACGCGTCATTCAATTCCAGAAATCGATTCAGCGTATCGAGCGACAGTTCTTGAATCGATACCATTTCGTTTCGATAACTCCGCAGCCGCTCCACTTCCGAAGCATCCTCCAATCGCTCCGCAGCCAATCGTGCCGCGGTTCCTTCAAGCACGCCGCGAACTTCAATCGCATCCCACACATCTTCGATGGTGAATTCGCGGGCCACGAATCCGCCCGACGACGAAGCTTCCACCAAACCTTCGTGCGCCAATCGCTCCAATGCCAGCCGGATCGGAGTTCGCGAAATCGAGAGCCTTGCCACCAGCGAGAGTTCCGACAGCCGCTCTCCCGGTTGAAAGTCGCCTCGCAAAATCATTTCGCGAAGCAACAGCAGCGCGCGCCCGCGCTGCGAACTGTCATCTCCGTTCGTAGTCTTTTGAATGTCCGTATTCACTCGACCCTCCAGATTTCAGCCTTCATTGCATTCAATTGTCGATCAAATTATCGAAGTGCTTGACTTAAGTCCTTTACTTCAATATTGTCCGCACGATTCCTGCATGCAGTAAATCGAAACAGCGCATCCAGTCGTGCGAGTACGTCATCTGCTGGGCGCCTACTATCGTTCCTGCCGCGGAATTTATCAATAGAAACGATTGCATCGAATCAATCGTTCGCAGGGGTATCGTCTGTTCGCCCGTAACAGAGATTGCAGTCGGCAGTATGCCCAATACCGCGGTGCCAGCCCTGACTAGATCAAGGCAGCTTCGGATCACCACCGCGACAAACGCGACATCTCAAGTCCGCGAATCGTACGTTCGGCAAGCACTATTTCATTCCGGGGGATGAACACATGAGGATCACAGCGACACTATTCGTTCTGGCGACGTTAATTTGCGGGGGAATGCTGCTCGGGCAAAGCAGCAACGCGACAATCACCGGCTTCATTCAGGAATCTTCGCAGGCATTTGTGCCTGGAGTGACGGTCACCGCGACGAACACCCAGACGGGAATCGTGGTGACAACCATATCCAACGAGACAGGAAGCTACACGATTCAGAGTCTTCTTCCAGGCTCTTACAAATTGAGCGCCACGCTCACTGGTTTTCAGACTCAGACGATTACCGATGTCACGTTGGGCGCGGGAGTCACCGCCCGGTACAACTTCAAACTCGCAATCGGTCAGGCTTCGACGACGGTCGACGTCACCTCATCCACGGCGAATCTCATTGCCGAAGCATCATCCAGCATCGGCCAGGTATTGGATCAAAAGCGCATCCAGGACCTTCCTCTGGTGAGCAACAATGTCCTCGATCTCATGAAGACGATGGCCGGCGTGCGCGGCGCGGGTCTTGGAGAAGGCACGACCTTCGCGGGAGTCACTACCGGCATGGTGAACACGGTGCGTGATGGCTTGAGCGTTCAGGAAGGACGATACGCAGCAGGTGTGGGTTCCACGACTCTGGTGAATCCGGATATGGTCGGTGAATTACGCATCATTCTGTCTCCGGTGGATGCCGAGATGGGACGCGGCAACGGTCAGGTGCAGATTCTCACCCGATCCGGAACCAACAAGCTGTTCGGTACTGCGGTGTGGACGGTGCGCAATTCCGCGCTCGATGCGAATACGTGGTCCAACAATCGTCAGGTCGTGAACGGTGTGTGGAAGCCGACGCAGCCCACGTGGATCAATCGGCATCAGGGTACCGTGAGTGCCGGCGGCCCCATCATCCATAACAAGACTTTTTTCTTTGCCTTATACGACCAGCAGCTGGAACGTCAGCGGCAGACCGCAAGACCTACGGTGCTGACGGACTGCGCGCGTAACGGCATCTTTCGCTACTGGGAACGGTGGGGCAATGGAAACGCGATCACGTTGACAAATGGAGCCGTGGCGGCTCCGGTGGTTGCATCGGTGGACTCCTTTGGAAATCCCGTTCGGCCTGCATATGAGCCAGGTGGATTGCCGTCTCCATCGAATCCAAATGGAACACCCTACACCGGCCAGTTGCGCTACTTCAGTGTCTTCGGTGCGGTAACCAACACGCCGGCGAAGGCGGACTGTTCGGATGCTCAGATTTCGTCAACGCCATTTGACGTCAACCGCACGCAGCAGGATCCGGCGGGCGTGACTCAGAAATATCTCACGGCGATGCCGCACGCGAATGTGTTTGACGGTGGCGATGGTTTGAATACCGCGGTCTCTCAGTGGCTGCGTGGTGGACATAACGGCGGAGAATTCGGGCTGGCGAATGGCACCAGTAACGATACCGACCGCAAGCAGATCAACGTCAAGATCGATCACAATTTCAATCAGAAGAATAAAGTCGCCGTGAATTACAGCTACGAATGGATCAACGGCGATTACCTGGGCGGTGGCGTACCTGCCGCCTGGCCGGGAGGGTTCGCATCGCAGGTTATCCGGCGCCCGAGAGTTCTCACCGTCAACGGGACCTCGACGCTCTTCGGCAATATGTTGAACGAGGCGCGGTTCGGATATCGCGCGAACAAGCACGTGATCTGGGCTCCCTGGGAAGTCACCGATACCAGCAAGACTGAAATTCCGAAATCGCTGTTGCTTCAGGGAGGAGAAGGCTTCCCGATTGCCTATCAACCGGCTGCTGTCGGAGGGATGTCTACCAACAACTATGTGTGCATGACTCTTTGCGCACAGCAGGGCAATCGCACCCCGCTCTACGACTACGCGGATACCTTCAGCTGGACTCGGGGTAAGCACGCCTTCAAAGGGGGAGCGGATTACCGCTATGCCTATTCGAGCGGTTCGGAAACTCCGACGGCTCCGATTCCTCGCGCCACCGGTGGTGCGGGCCAGAACCCCAATCAAACATTCGCGAACACCACCCTGTTCCCGGGACTCGTGTCTGCGAACCAGATGTTGGCGAACTCGCTGCTTTACTTCCAGGCGGGTTCGGTCAATTCGGTGTTCCAGTATTACTTCCTCCAGCAATCGAAGGATCTGCATTGGGATAGTTATATGTCCGTTCCTGGACATCGCAAGATTACCGCGCCCCATCAGAATGATTGGGACGTTTTCTTCAAGGACGACTGGAAGCTCACGCCATCGCTGACATTTAATATCGGACTACGTTACGAGTATTACGGCGTGCCGTATGAAGGTAACGGCCTCACCGTTGCGCCGGTCGGCGGCGGTGCGGCCTTGTTTGGAGTTTCCGGAAGGAGTTTTGATACGTGGTTACGGCCCGACAACCCGATCGACCTGAATCTGGTGACCCAGATGGAATTTGTGGGTCCGAAGACGGTGAACCAGGGCCGGTCGATCTACAAAAAAGATTTCAATAACTTTGGTCCCGCGATCGGTTTTGCTTGGACGGTGCCGTGGATTGGAGGCAAGCCCACGACGATTCGCGGTGGTTATCAGATCACCTATGAAGGTTCCGGGCGCCTGGGGAACTACAGCAACTACCTGTTCTCCAATCCGGGTTTTCTGCATAACCCGACAATCAACGGGCCACTCGACGGAAGTTACTTCAGCACACAGAATCTTCCATCGCTCATTCCCATTCCGCCGGTCTTTCAACCCATGCAGCCCGTTCCGCTTCTTAAGACAGGCCCGAGCATCTACGCTTATGGAACCGACTTCAAGACTCCCTACATCCAGAACTTTACGCTGTCGATCAACAGAGATCTGAACCGGAAGGTCAACCTCGATGTGCGTTATGTCGGCACGAAGGGAACGAGCCTGCTGGCAACAATCAACCTTAACTCGCCCGACGTGTTCACCAACCCGACATTGTTTGATGCGCTGGAAAGAACGCGCCGCGGCGAAAACGTCGCGTTGTTCGATCAGATGTTCATGGGGCTGTCATTATTGGGTGGACAGAATCCGGCGAAGATCGATGGAACCACCGTGTTCGGCTCCGAGCAGATGCGTACCAACGCCACGTTCCGGACCGATCTCGCCAACGGTAACTTCCTCAATCTGGCCAATTCTCTGAATACCTACAATGGAATTTCCCCGTATGCCGTCGCCGGAACCGTGTCTGGCGAGTCCGGCACGGTACTCCGTCGCGCCAATCGAGGTTTCAACGTGCCCGGCGGGACAACGATTGCGGGAGGGCCGGTCATTCCCGCGGGATTGTTCCCGGAAAACTGGATTGTTTCGAACCCTCAGTTCGGTGCGGCGCGTTACTGGATGAACGCCGGAAAATCCAATTACCATTCGCTTCAGGTTCAGACCACGGTGAAGCCCATCACCGGAGTGAGTGTGCAGACCACCTACGTGTTTTCGAAGGCGCTGGAGGTTGCGGGCATCAACGGAAACGGCGGCGGTCTGACCAGCGGCGATCCGGTGTATACGAATCCGGCGGAGCGGGCGAAGGACTATGCGCTCTCGGGAAATAATGTGACTCACGATTTCCGGTCGTTCGGGACATTCGAATTGCCGATTGGTCCGAACAAGCTGTTTCTCGGAAACAGTACCGGAGTGTTGGCTCATGTGGTCGAAGGCTGGCAGTCGAGTTTTATCGTCAACGCCAGTTCTGGTCAGCCCGCGAGCATCGTGGCGGCGAACATGCTGTATGGAAATGGCGTCGCCGATATTGTGAATCCGTTCGCGACCGAAGACGGCAGGGTTTCCTGGAACGGACAGTCCGGAAATTATTTTGGGACCGGCACTTTGGGGAAGATGACCGATCCACAGTGCGCTGCCGTGGTCGCGTCAATACGCAGTTTCTGTTCACTGCAAGCCATTACCGACGCAAAAACGGGGAATATCCTGTTTCAGAATCCGACGCCGGGAAAACGCGGAACGGCTGGCCGTCAGACGATTACCCTGCCGGGGCAGTGGAGTTTCGATGCGGCGATGAGCAAGTCGGTTCATCTGGCGGAGTCGAAAATTCTTCAGGTCCGGCTGGATGCGACGAATATTCTGAATCATCCGGGCATCGCCAGCCCGTCGCTGGATATCAACAGCTCGAATGGCTTCGGACAGATCACTGCGAAGGATGGTTCCGTGCGGCAGTTCAAAGGGTCGGTGCGTTTGAGTTTCTAGAGTTGGGTTAGTAGGAGAATGACATTCCCCTCCTGAGTCGCGAGCGGCTGCGAGCGCAAGCCCGACAGGGCGCAGCGATCAAGAGATTTCGGGTGGCGCGAAGCGCCGGGGTGGTTCCATCGGGAACCACCCCTCGCGTGATCGCTTCGCAATCACGCTGCCCTCCTGACTCAGGAGGGCAATCCCCGTCTTTCCACATCATCCTTCTTTGTTCCAGATTATTTCCCCCTCCCTGTCGATTTTCCCACCCTCCATTCGACATACTGTCAATCGCGCACTAATCCCGCGATATATATAAGGAGGATCACAATGACGCAACCTGTTGCTCCAGCTGGGGCGAACGCCTGGATGATCGGAACCCGGAAAGGCGCCTGGGCCATGAAATCCAACGGTCGCCCGCATCTCTCCGAACCCTGGTTCTTCGGTCATCAGGTCCATCACGTCGTGCAGGACACGCGCAACCCCGGCACTCTCCTCGCCGCTGTCCGCACCGGACATCTTGGCCCCACCATCTACCGTTCGCAGGACAGCGGCCGCGCCTGGACCGAATCCGCGCAGCCGCCAAAGTTCCGCACCAAGGAAGAGTATGTGAACTCCTCCTTCGACGCCGATGACCTCCGCCGTCAGGGCCTGACTGTCGACCACGTCTTCTTTCTCGCTCCCGGTCACGCCACTCAGCCCGGCGTCTGGTTCGCCGGCACCAGCCCGATCGGACTCTTCCGCAGTGACGACGACGGCGTCACCTGGCGCGGCGTCGAAGGCTTCAACGACGCGCCGGCGCTCTCCAAGTGGTGCTACAACTTTGCGCCCGGTACGCCCGACGGCCCGAAGTGTCACTCGGTGCAAGTGGATCCCGTCAATCCCAAGCGTCTTCTCGTGGGACTCTCCGGCGGCGGTCTGTTCCTGTCCGACGATCTCGGCGCAACATGGCGCGCCATCAACTCCGGTGTCGCGATGGACTTCTCTCCTCCCAAAGAAGACGGCACCGAATATGAGTACGGCCACGATCCGCACGACGCCGTGATTCATCCGGCCAATCCGCGTCGCTGGTATCACCAGAATCACTGCGGCATTTATCGTCTCGATTGGAACGATGGCGCGAAAGAGCAGCGCTGGAAACGCATCGGCAACAACATGCCGAAGGAAGTCGGCGACATCGGATTCCCGATGACCTGTCATCCGAAAAATCCGGACACCATCTGGGTCGTGCCCATGGATGGCGGCACCGTATGGCCGCGCACCAGTGTGGAAGGCAAACCCGCGGTGTTCCGCAGCCGCGACGCCGGCGAATCCTGGCAGCGGCTCGATCGCGGCTTGCCCGCGCGCGCGTGGCACACCGTATTGCGTCAGGCCATGGCGCACAATGGAGGCGCGTCGCTCGAACTGATCTTTGGCACGACGTCCGGCGAACTGTGGGGAAGCCGCGATGAGGGCGACTCCTGGCAGAGCCTGGCGATGGGTTTGCCGAAGGTCATGTCCGTGACCTCGGCGCGGCTGGACTAATGGCCGCGGTTCGAGTCCGGGTTCCGTCGTTGCTGTTTTCCTACACCAACGGCGTGAAACTCGTGGAGGTCGAGGCCAACACGCTCGGGGAAGTCATGGCCGCTCTCGAGCGCAAATTTCCCGGCCTCGCGTTTCGTGTGATCGACGAACAACATCAGATTCGTCCGCACATGAACGTCTTCCTCGGAGAAGAGAACGTGCGCGACCTCGATACTCCGATCACGACTCCCATCGAGGTCTTTATCGTCGGCGCGCTTTCGGGAGGGTAGTCGCGACACCGGCGACAAAGTTGTCGCACAAAATCAGGAAAACACCGCAAAGCAGTGATACCGATCGTCGCCCGACACAAATTTTCAGGGGCAAAGGACATGTCGCTGAGGGTCGAAATCAGTAACGGCTGCTTAAGTGCTTGGTGGCATACTGATGAAGGTCAGGGACATGATTGCGCGCATCGAAGCAGACGGATGGTATTTCGTCGGGCAGGAAGGAAGTCACCGGCAATACAAGCATTCCGTCAAAAAGGCACGAGTTACAATCGCTGGAAAACCCGGCAAGCAAATGCCGAAAGGTTTGATCAATAGCGTCCTGAAGCAGGCCGGTTTGAAGGGAGAATGATTCCAATGAAGTATTCCGTCGTCTTTGAAAAAGGCGAAAACAGCATTGGCGCTTATGTTCCTGATCTTCCGGGATGCGTCGCAGTCGGTGATACCTTCGAGGAAGTCGAAGAATTGATCCGTGGAGCCATCGAGTTTCATATTCGTGGAATGAGAGAAGACGGAATTGAAATTCCTTCACCTGTGAGCTTCGCCAGAGAAATAGAAATTAAACAGCCTGCCTGATGGTTCAAGACACTCCCATCCGGTATGTGTTTTCCTCACGATAAGAAATACGAAATCGGCAATTCCCGAAAGAACTTCACTTCAACGGGATGTCCAGGAAGTTCCAAAAGCGCCGATTCGATGCCGACGCGCGGCCGAGCAGTTGGTCCTCTCCTCCTTTGCCTTCGATGAGGGAAACCTTGTTGGCCTGCGAATCCACGGTCTCGAATCGCAGCACCATTTCCTCGCGTTCAGCGTAATTCCGTTCGACAGGGCACGTGGTGAGGTTGTCGCCGCCAAGAAAGCGATATCGATGTTCGCCCGCCTCGAGATACGGACTATCTGTCCCCATGGCTGCCCAGCAAACAGCGCTCAACATCATCTGTGCCTGCAGCCTCACGGAGGTGAAACGCGTCGCGCGTGTCACCCCGACAACGGCGACCTGCGCGTTGTCTTCCGCGAGGACGAAAGCCGTCTGCGGTAGAGTTTGTTTCGATTTCACGCGAGCGGGTTGCGGCGGAGTCGGCCTGGCCGGGGCCGAACAGCCGCCGGCGCAGAACATTCCTGCGAGCAGGAGCGAAACACTCCCGGATCGGATGATAAACAGAAAGTCCGGATGACGCAGGCTTGAAGTCATGAGATTGAGCGACAACTTACAATAAAGATTGGCGGTGAAGAATCATATTAACGATGTTGCACTATCTGGTGAATCAGATTGCCGCGAGGTCGAACGTCCGCATTCGGACGCGCGCGGCAGCGCGAAACATTGAAAAACAGACCGCCGCAATCAAGAGATTTCGGGTGGCGCGAACTGCAAGGTTGCGCTTATGGAACCACCCTCGCGAGATCTGCTTCGGGATCCCGCTGCCCTGACTCAGGGCAAGCGCCGCTTCCTGACCGCTATGGTCGTTCTTAGCTGCCTGGCTTCAAGGGTTGGTTTGCCCATCGATAAATGGGATCATGCAGCTGTGCTGTCATTTAATCCCCAGACAATCAAGCCGGGTGTTTCGAGATTGGTGCTGGGGTTTTATGGCAGTGTCGAGCACGCTGAGGAAGCCCTTCACGAGATCCGGAAGAATTATTTTCGCCGGTCTGCAGTAGTTCAGTGTGCAGAAGACAGCGGTCTCAACTTCTTGTATGCCGGCCTTTCTCCGGACCGCCGGGCGGCACTCTCTATCGCAACGGCGCTCGCACTGGTCATCGCGGGCCGAGTGCTGCGGGAAGGCGGATGGGCTCAGGCGCTTCTGGCGTCGTGCGGTTTTCTGGCCACATGGTTCGGCACGCTCTGGTTGGGGTTGGGGCTCCAGAAGAAACTACTGCGCCACTATGGACGTTTCCTGCTTCCTGGAGAGAGCCTCGTCGTTGTCCAGGCCACGGAAGTCGACACTCCGGATGTCATCGAAGTTCTGAGGCGCATCTCACATCCGTCTGTCTTCGCAATTCGCCCCGCGTTGCGATTGGTATCTTCCGCCCAGCCCGATGAAACGCTGCGCGATCCTGTCACCCTGGCAGATTTGCCGGATTGCGCAATTGAACTGGCCGCGTCCCACCGACTGGATGTTTCCAGAAAATCACGATCGCTGCTGCCCATTCTTCGCGAGTGCGAAACTGCAATCGAAAGTGCACGAGCAGATCTTGGTGAAGCGGCGCGTCTGGACTACGGAATCGCTCACGCCGCTGAGTGGCTGCTGGACAATACATACCTGATCCGCTCTCACATCGCCGAGATCCGGCACAATCTGCCCGACAATCACACCAGAATCCTTCCCTTGATTGCAGACACAGGTTCTCCCGTGCGGTTTCGTATTTATCATATTGCTGCGGATTTGATAGGCCGCACCGGGCACAGAGTCGCAGCGGAAAGCATCGTCAGTTACCTCAATACCTATCAGCAAGACGCCCCATTGACCATCGCCGAGCTGTGGGTGTTCCCGTTAATGCTGCGACTGGTGCTGCTGCAAAGGCTTCAGCGGTTGTCGGAACTGGCGAGCCGTCGGCAACACCAGAAGGAAATGGCGGATTTCTGGGCGAACCGCCTCCTGAACGCGGCACAGCGAAGTCCCGAACAGTTCGAGAAAATCCTCTCGGAACTGGATCGCGACGGCAACCAGCTGACACCTCATTTCATTGCGCGTCTCGGCGAGCAACTGCATAAAGAAGAGCTGTCGCTGGCACCGATTCAGAAATGGATCGAGGCGAAAACGGGATTTCGCCTGGCCGATATCAATTTGCGCGAGCACGCCGAAGAGGCAAATGACCTGATGTTCATCTCGGCGGCAATCGGAGGTTTGCGGCAACTCTCCGAGCTGCAATATCCGAAGATCGTCGAGTCGGTGAGCCGTCTGGAAGCGATTCTCTGTGAAGATCCATCCGGCATCCATGCCCACAGCGATTTTGCCACCCGCGACCGCTGCCGCCGTATCGTTGAAGAAACGGCACGCCACTCGGCGTCTACCGAGTGGAGCGTGGCGCGCCTTGCAGTCGAGATGGCGCAGAGTGCGGAGCAGGGAAGTCGTGAAGGGTGCGTCGCATTCTACCTTCTGGATGAAGGGCTCGCAGAGCTCGAAAGGCGCGTGGGGCGGCGTCTGCGGTGGCGTGAGCGGCGGTTGCGTTTCCTGTATCGGCATCCCTCCGTGATGTATCTCGGAGGGGGCGCCACTCTCACTGCGGGAATTGTGATCGCCTTCCTGTTTGCGGCGCCCTCGATGCGGGTCCATTCGCCGGCAATGCTCCTGCTTCTCGGCACGCTCGCACTCTTGCCGGCCAGCGAACTGGCGTTTTACCTGGTCCAGACCTGGTTGAAGGGGTTTGTCCCTCCACGCACTCTGCCGAAAATGTCCTTCGTTCAGGGTATACCGGAAAACTGCCGCACTCTTGTGGTCGTCCCCATGATGCTCCTGACAAAAGACTCGATCCTTGGCGAGATCGACAAACTGGAAGTGCGTTACCTGGGCAATTCCGCTCTGAACCTGCATTTTTCGCTGCTGGCGGACTTCACCGACGCGGAAGAAAGCGAGATGCCGGAAGACGGCGATCTGCTTGGACTGGCGGTGAAAGGAATTGACCGACTCAACGCGCTTCACGGCGAAGGCACCTTCATCCTCTTCCATCGATCGAGGACGTGGTGCGAGACTGAGCGCCGCTGGATGGGATGGGAACGCAAGCGCGGGAAGCTGGAGGAACTCAACCGTTACCTGAACGGTGAGGACTGCGGGTTGTTTGTGCATGCGGGAACGGCTCCGCCGGACATTTCCTATGTGATCACGCTCGACGCCGACACACAACTTCCACACGGGAGCGCCCAAAGACTCATCGAAACGATTGCTCACCCGCTGAACAAGGTGGAACTCACAAAGGATCAGCGCAACCGTATCCGCGGCTACTCCGTCATTCAGCCGCGTGTGAGCATCACTCTCCCATCCGCAACCGCATCGCGTTTTACCAGGCTGTTCACGGACGCACGCGGGAGCGACCCGTACTCTCAGGTGGTCTCCGATCTCTACCAGGATGTCTTTGGCGAAGCGATCTATCACGGCAAAGGCATCTACGATGTTCGTGCGTTCCACAAAATACTCACCCGGCGTTTCCCCGAGCAGCGGCTGCTGAGTCACGATCTCATCGAAGGAGCGCATGTCGGTGTCGGATTGGCCACGGACGTGGAACTCTTCGAACAGTTTCCCTACGACTATGTGAGCTACAGCAAGCGGCAGCATCGCTGGATACGTGGCGATTGGCAAATCGCTTCCTGGATCTTTGGCAGGGTTCCCGGTGTCGCGAAACAGGAACGCCTGCCAAATCCTCTCAGTCTCATCAATCGCTGGAAGATTTTCGACAATCTTCGCCGTAGTCTGCTTTCGCCTGGGGCCTTGATGCTCTTGATCTGCAGCTGGATCTTCAATGCGGGGCCCGCTGCGGCCAGCACGCTGGTTGCTCTTGTTCTGCTGGTGCCGCTTTCCATTCAATTGCTGCAGCGCCTGGTGCAGCGATGGCATGGAGATGTCCGTGCGCTGCACGAAGTGAGCAGCGATTTGAATCGAGCCATCGTGATGGCCGCCTTCCTGCCGCACCAGGCGTACCTCGCTTTGGATGCCATCGTCCGAGTCCGCTATCGATTGAGAGTCAGCCGGCGCCACTTGTTGGAATGGCAGACTTCGGAAACGTCGCAGCTTTTTGCGGCGACGCACCTGGATGCCTTCCGGGCGCAGTTCTTCCTCATCTCCGGGATCGCATTCGTATTCTTTCTGGCGCTGGACCTTCACGGCTATTTCTGGAATCCGGCATGGTCGCCCTTTCTTCTGCTCTGGGTCGCAGCGCCGGCGGTTCAGTACTGGATCGGCTGGCAGCGGCGCTCGGTGCGAAGGCTGGAGCGGATTGAAATCGAGGATCAGCTCTACCTCCGGCAGATCGCGCGCGAGACCTGGCGTTACTTCGATGACCTCGTGGGACCGGAGCACAACTGGCTTCCACCGGACAATTCTCAGGAAGCGTTGCGGGTCGAAACCGCCACGCGCACTTCGCCGACCAACATTGGCATGTGGCTGATGTCCGCGGTGTCCGCACGCGATCTGGGGTTTCTGACTCCGGAGCAGATGATTGAGCGATGTTCGTCCACGATAGAGACACTCCAGAAGCTGGAGCGGTGCGAGGGCCACATTCTCAACTGGTACGACACGCGGACTCTCGAGCCGCTGCGTCCTCCATATGTATCGACTGTCGACAGCGGAAACCTCATCGCCTGCCTGTGGGTGCTGGAACAGGCCTGTGAGGAGATGGAACATCAGCCGCAATTGGAGAATCGTGTGCTCCGCGGTTTAGCCGATACCCTGGCGGTTGTTGTAGAGCGCTTTCCACCGGATCACACCACTGCCATTCCTTTGGAGACGCTGGAAGGATTGTTCCAGGAAAAATCATCCGGAATCGAAGTGATGGAGCGAATACGGCTGGCTGCGGAGCCGGCACGGAAGCTGACCGAGTCTTTACGCTGGACCATATCGGAGATTGAGGAACGAACCTACTGGTTCACTCGCCTGGAGGAGCAGGTGCAGACATGGATCCGTTACTTCGATCGCTACCTGCGATGGGCGGATGTTCTGTTGTCTCCTCCCGACGAGTTCCTTCGTCCGTTGGGAGAGCGCGCCATTCTGGAGCGTCGGCGTCTGCTTCGCGATTTGCCGTCATGGGGCGATTTGTCTCTTGGGGAAGCTGGAGTTCTTCCCGGCATCTTTCCAAACGGTGGCCCCGACGGTGGCGTTGAAGCTGGACTTCCCCCACACCTCCGATCATGGCTGGCGAACCTGAGAACGGAGCTGGGGGAGGGGCGCGGGGCGTCGGATGCTTTGCTCGGGCGCGCCAGACGCCTCGCTCAGATGAGCGAAGACCTCGCCTCCGCGATGGATATGCAATTCCTCTACGATGCCGATCGGCGCCTCTTCGCAATTGGATATCAGGTGGGTGCGCCGGTGACGTTCTCGGCCCATTACGATCTGCTCGCAAGCGAAGCGCGTCTGACCAGCCTGGTGGCCATCGCCAAGGGTGACGTACCCGTGAATCACTGGCTGGCGCTGGGACGTCCGTACACGACGTCGAACGGGCAGGTGCTGCTTTCCTGGAGCGGTACCATGTTCGAGTACCTGATGCCGCTGCTATTCACGCTCAGCTTCCGGAACTCTCTGCTCGAAAATGCCTGCGCTGCAGCGGTGAAGTGTCAGATGGAATATGCACACGAGCGGGGTGTTCCGTGGGGCATTTCCGAATCCGCATACAGCGGCCTCGATATTCACAAGATCTATCAGTATCAGGCGTTCGGTGTTCCTACACTTGGCTTGAAGCGCGGGTTGGAAGACGATGTGGTTGTCGCACCTTACGCCACGGCTCTGGCCTTGCTGGTCGAGCCCATGGAATCGGTCCGGAATCTCAAGCGTCTGGAACAGGCCGGCATGCACGGACGCATGGGCTTTTACGAGTCGCTGGACTACGCCCGCCAACAGGAACGGCAGGGCGGCAACGGAGTGATTGTCTATACGTACATGGCTCATCATCAGGGAATGAGTCTGATGGCCATAGACAATGTGCTCAACAACGGCATCATGCGCCAGCGCTTTCATGCGGACCGCCGCATCAAGGCAGTCGAGCCGTTGTTGTTTGAGCGGATACCGCCGCAGCCTTCAATGCTCGTTCACCTTGCATCCGATCATGTTGCGATTCGAAAGATGGCGGAGCCGTCTGCGACCCCGTACCGCGTGCTCGATGAAGATACCCGGATTCCGCGCGTTCATCTTCTCGGCAACGGCCGGTATGCGCTGATGACCACCAATTCGGGTGCGGGCTACAGTCGATGGCGCGACTTCGATATCACACGCTGGCGTGCAGATTCGACTCGCGACAACTGGGGGATGTTCTTCTATTTGCGCGAGGAAGGGAGCGGCAACCTCTGGTCAGCTACCCATCAGCCGTTGAATATAAAAGATCCGGCTTACTCGGCGATCTTCAGCGCCGATCGGGCCGAGTTCCGGCGCCGCCGCAGAGGGATCGAATCTCATGTTGAAGTGACGGTATCGCCGGAAGACGATGTGGAAATTCGCCGCGTGACGCTGACCAACCATAGTTTGCGCACGCGCAGATTCGAATTGATCAGCGCCGCTGAATTGAGCCTTGCTCCGCACAATGCGGATCTTGCGCACCCGGCATTCAGCAAGCTTTTCATCCAGACCGAGGCACTCCCCGAGTTTAAAGCCCTGCTGGCATGGCGCCGGCTCCGATCTGCTGACGAAAGCCCGGTATGCGTGGCGCAGTTCATTATTGAAAACCCGGCAACCGACGAACCTTTCGATTATGAAACGGATCGTGCCCGTTTCCTGGGAAGGGGACGCAGTTGGCAGAACCCGGCGATGGTCATGGAACGCACTGCAGGCTACGTTCTGGATCCAGTATTCGCGATCCGTCGCCGGCTTTCGCTTGAACCGAGGCGGCAGACTCAGATTACATTTATTACTGCCGCTGCGGAGTCGCGTGACGACCTCATGCGCCTGATCGCGAAGTATCGCGACTCCGATGTTTGCAGCCGAACCTTCGCGCTCGCGTGGTCGCACGCGCAACTCGAGTACCGATACCTCGATATTCATGGCGACGCGTCGTTCCGCTTTGACGAACTTGCCAGCCATTTGCTGTATCCAAACAGCCAGTTCCGGGCGCCGGTGGAGCGGCTGCGGCGCAATGTTCTCGGACAGTCGAAACTGTGGGCTTACGGCATCTCGGGAGATTTGCCGATCGCTGCCGTTTCGGTTGCCGATTCCCAGGGGCTGGCGTTGGCGCGCGAAATGTTGGTTGCTCACACGTACTGGCGATTGCGCGGGCTGAAAGCCGACCTCGTTATTCTGAACCGCGAACCGTCCAGCTATGAACAACTGCTTCATCACCAGTTGATGCGCCTGGTGGAGGTGCATTCACTGCACACGGGAACGGATAAGCCGGGCGGCGTGTTCCTCCGCAGGGCCGATCAAATTCCGGAGGAGGATCTCAATTTGATCCTCACCGTTGCCCAGGCAACACTGGGCTCGATTCGCGGACCGCTTTCGACACAGTTCAGTATTACTGCGGAAGGAATTCCTCTGCCGTCATCGCTCCCGGTCCGGAGATTTGAGGAGCAGCCCTCGGAGCCATTGCCGTTCCTCAAGCTTCCGTACTTCAACGGCCTCGGTGGATTTACAACGGACGGCCGCGAATACGCCGTTTATCTTGGGCCGAATGTCGTCAGCCCGATGCCCTGGATTAATGTGATGGCGAATCCGTCGTTCGGTTCTCTGGTGAGTGAATCCGGATCGGGCTGCTGCTGGTACGGAAACAGCCAATCGAATCGCCTGACGTCATGGAATAACGATCCGATTTCGGACGCGTCGTCCGACGCCATTTATATTCGCGATGAAGACAGCGGCACGTTTTGGTCTCCCACCCCGTTGCCCGTACGAGAGCTCGACGCCTATCGGGCGCGTCACGGCCAGGGATATACCGAATTCGAGCACAACAGCCATGCGCTGGAACAGGTACTTTTGACATTCGTGCCCGCGCAGGCAGACCGGGAAGATCCCATTCGCATTCAGCGATTGCGAATCCGAAACAAATCTTCGAAGTTGCGGCGATTGTCCGTCACGGGGTATGCGGAGTTCGTACTCGGCAGAGATCGCGAATCCACGCAGATGCATGTCGCCTGCGCCTGGGATGCAAGCTCCAGGGCGTTGTTTGCACGCAATCCCTATCATCGCGATTATGGCCGGAGGATCACGTTCGCCGCGATTGTCCCCGACGCCATTTCGTATACCAGCGACCGCACGGAATTCCTCGGCCGCAATGGCTCGCCTGAAGCGCCAGCTGCGTTGCGGCGCGTATCGCTTTCGAATCGAACCGGTATCGGTCTGGATCCGTGCGGAGCGCTGCAGACGAAATTCGAGCTCGGTCCGGGGCAGGAGAAAACAGTCATTCTCATGCTCGGACAGGCGGATGATGCGGATCACGCGCGGCGTCTGATGAACCACTACCGCGATCCGGCAGCCGTCGAGCAGGCGTTCCGGGAGACTCGCGAGTGGTGGGATCGCCTCCTGACCACGGTCCAGGTCCAGACACCGGTACTGTCCGTGGATCTGATGATGAATCGCTGGCTCCTCTATCAATCGCTGAGCTGTCGTATCTGGGGGCGAACGGCTTTGTATCAATCGAGCGGCGCGTATGGCTTTCGCGACCAGCTGCAGGATTCGCTGGCGCTTGTCTATTCCGCACCGGACATCGCACGCGAGATGATCCTGCAGGCGGCGTCGCGCCAGTTCGTCGAAGGGGACGTGCAGCACTGGTGGCATTTTCCTTCGGGCGAAGGTGTTCGCACGCGATGTTCGGACGATCTGCTCTGGCTCCCATACGCCGCGTGCCGGTATGTGGAGATTACCGGCGACATGGATGTCCTGAATGTTACGGCAACTTTCCTCGATGGACCGCAGCTGAAGGATGGTGAGCTCGAATCTCACTTCAGTCCGATGGTTTCGGGCGAAGACGCAACGTTGTTCGAACACTGCCGGCGGGCGATTGAGCGGGGCTCAACCTACGGACCGCATGGCTTGCCTTTCATCGGCACGGGAGACTGGAACGACGGGATGAATAGCGTCGGCGATGAAGGGAAGGGCGAGAGCGTCTGGCTGGCCTGGTTTCTGGTGGATGTCTGGGGGAAGTTCTCCAGTCTGTGCGATCGCCGCGGCGAACAGAAGCTGGCCGCTGAGTATCGCGAACGCGCTCGAACCATGAGCGCCACCATCGAGGAAACCAGCTGGGATGGCGAGTGGTACCGCCGCGGCTACTTCGATGACGGGACGCCCCTGGGTTCGCGCCAGAATGAAGAAGCCCGAATCGATTCGCTGTCTCAATCATGGTCGGTCATCAGCGGTGCCGGCGATGCGGATCGGTCAAGACAGGCAATGGGCTCCGTTGAGGAGTATCTAATCCGGATGAAGGAAAAGCTCGTGCTGCTGTTTACTCCTCCATTCGACCATTCAAAGCCGCACCCCGGCTACATCATGGGATATCCGCCGGGCGTACGCGAGAACGGCGGGCAGTATACGCACGCCGCCCTTTGGGTCGCGATGGCTCTGGCTCAAATGGGAGAAGGCAGGCGGGCCGTCGAGGTTTTGCAGATGCTGAATCCGATCGAGCACGCGCGCACACCGGAGGATTGCGCCGTCTATCGAACGGAGCCTTACGCGGTCGCCGCCGATGTGTACTCTCTGGAAGACCAGCCGGGGCGCGGGGGGTGGACGTGGTACACAGGTTCCGCTGGATGGATGTATCGGGTATGGCTGGAGGAAGTGCTGGGCTTCAAGCTGCGCGGCAATCGTCTGTCGATTGAGCCCACCATACCCGAGGATTGGCCCGGCTACGTCATCACCTTTCGTTATGGCCAGACGGAATATCGGATCGAGGTGCAGAACGGCGGTGAAACTTCAGAGCAGGAAATCGCTCTGGTAGACGACCGTAAGATCCACACGATCCGAATGAACACCGGCCGATCGCCATCGCGCAAGACGTCGGACAGGCCTGGAATGCCCTCGGTTGCCGTGTAGCAAAGCGATCCTTCTCCCTCAGGGAGAAGGTGCCGCGAAGCGGCGGATGAGGGAATCCGGATTTGAGCCAAATTGCCCCTCTCATGCGACCCTTCGGGCCACCATCTCACATTGAATGATCGCGCTTGAACGGACTATGCTCCACCCGGAGAGGTTGATGAAAACTGCACTGCGTGTCTTGATTCTCGCGTTCGCCGTTCATGCTTGGGCTCAACAAGCGCCCGACCTATCCGTGAACGTGAATGTCGTTTCGCTCTATGCAACCGTCCGCGATCGTGACGGCCGGCTTCTCAACAACCTCACAGGCGATGACTTCACCCTCCAGGAGGATGGCACTCCCCAGGAGATCCGCTATTTCTCAAAAGAAGCGAACCTGCCACTGACCATCGGTCTTCTAATAGACACCAGCCGGAGCCAGGTTGGAGTCCTTCCACAGGAAAGCAGCGCAAGCTACAAATTCCTCGATCAGGTTCTGCGCGACGGTAAAGACCAGGCGTTCATCGTTCACTTTGATGACCGCGTCCAGACGTTGCAGGGATTGACATCGTCGCACAGCCTGCTGGCTTCGGCCCTCGGTCCGCTGAAGATTCCGGAAAGTGTCGCGACCGTTCTCTACAGCGCGATCGGAGAGTCCTCCGACAATGTGATGAGAAAACAACCGGGCCGAAAGGCTCTCATTCTGCTGACCGACGGCGTGGCGTACAAGGACCCCATCTCGCTTGGGCCGGCAATCGACGCTGCGCAGCGAGCGGACACGATCATCTATGCCATTCGCTATTCCGATTCTGTTCGATTCAATCACCCCTTACGCGGTTTGGTGATGACGGTCGCGAAACAACGTGGCAAGCGCGAACTGAAGCGGATGGCGAGGGAAACCGGCGGAGTTTCCTACGAAGTGACTGAGACCCAAACGATCGAAGCGATCTACGCACAAATCGAAGACTCACTGCGCAATCAATACAGTATCGGCTATACGCCGAAGCGCGCGACACCCGATGGCAAGTATCACAAGCTCAAACTCACCACGAAGGATCGTCGGCTGACTGTCGCCACCAGGGATGGCTACTTTGCCAGGTAGCTCCGATCAGGCAAAAGGTAAGCGACATGATCTTCGCGATTAAAGCCGAAGTTCGCGACCCGTCCGCGGAGACGCTCACGTTCAGCGCGCAGAAGACCATGTACGGCGGCAAGCTCATCGCCAAAGGCGATACGATCTTTGTCTTCGCGAGCGAGAACGAAGGCGGGCAAGGTCTCATCGCGCGAGGCATCGTTACCGCGGTCAAAGCAATCGCAAAGAAACGCGGAATCGTCCGGCAAACTCCCCGCGTGAGCATCACCATCAAACGCACGGCGTTCGCGAAGCGGCGACTGGAACGGAGAGAGCTCAACACTCATTCCGACTGGAACGACGGTCGACCCGAGACCGAACTCAATTTCAAATTCTATCGTCAGGCAACGAACAAGATTACCGGCATTTCGGATGCAGCGGCGGCGTTCCTCAACGGATTCTTTTAGTGCTGCCGATTTTGTTGACCAGTTCACCGCCAGACTCGACTGCGCGTGATTCAGGAAACCTGGTGGATCGGTTATGGATTCTCCAATCCAACAGGATTCTCATTCCGAGGGTTTGGAAAGCAGGGCTGTCTCTGAACGCTCCAAAACTCTACGAGCGGTATCGTGCGTTACGGAGGGAAAACATTTGAGGAATTCTTCGAGAGTGTAGTTGTTTTCGAGGTAGTCAAGCAGAGTCTTTACCGGCACCCGCGTTCCCTTAAATACTGGGTCTCCTCCGAGGATTTCCGTATCTACGGTAATCAGGTCGTCGGATTTCATATTCCGACGATAGCCATAGCACGACATGAAAACAAGAAACAAGTCGTGTTGAAAAGCACTTCGAGGGCGCCGCTTGCGGAGCGCCTTCGCGGTAACCCGGCCATTTCCGTGCGCGTGTTTTCTTACTGTGTCCCCAATCGGAAGACCAGTCCCGTGCGCAGCCGAAATAGTTATCGGACCAGCCGGAAAAGTGCGTCCTTAAGTATTCTGGTTGTACGAGGATCGCGACAGACTTTTTCAGTCGGACAGTCACTCCCATGCCGATGCTCATGGCGAACACCTTGCTATCGGGAATCGTGAAGGAATCCAGACGACTATAAGCGCCGCCAAACAGAACATGAGTAGAAGGACTGATTATGCCGGCGGAGCGGTACGTGAAGCGCGGCCCGAACAGGTAACTGTACTGCGTATTGGTCACCAGTAGTGTCGGCCCAACACCGAAGAAGCCGGATTTTGATGTGCTCCGGCATCCGTCCAGATCCGCTGCGGCACCGATCCAGCGGTTCGCGTTGACAGCAAGTGAAACTCCGCCTCCGTTGCAGGTATCTCCCAACCCGGGAACCGCACTGTAGACGCCGCAATCTTCTGGCTTCGACGGCGACAGTGGTTTGTAAATCCGGGAGTGCAAGCGATCAGCAGAGCCATCGCACTCGTGGGAGTCTGCTGGTTTCTCATCCGCATCGGCTGAGCAGATCCGTGACGCTGCTAACGGAGATTAACCGACTCTAATCTGCGAACGAACCTCCTACAAGGTAGCGAATGGTCCACACTCGAGTCTTGAAGCCGAGAGTAGCAGAAAGGGGATCGATATTGCGCAGCCAGAGGACGTCAAGATTCTGATGTAATCCATTGAGCCGGACACCGCCTCCGACGGACTTTGCCAGTCGGTTATACAACGGATTCACCGGGGAAATCGAAGCGGCATCAAGAACAAGCAGAGGGCGCAACACAACCCTGCGGCCGTGCGCAAGCACGCTCATCAGGGTGTCCCGCAGTTCCAGTCCTCTGCGCGTTCCCTCCGCTACGGCCTGTTTGTCGCTGAGGCCTCGCTTAGCGCCTTGTTCAACCATCGCGGTCACGGTGTTATCGAATTGCGTTTGCACAATGTTCCGCACCCTTGCGCGGTCACTTGCATCGACGCCTCGAACCGTGGGTCGGGAAATGCCCGGAAGGCTGATCGTCAAACTGAGACCGGAGTATGATTCGCGGCCTTGTACATCCGTGCCCCACAGAGCGTCGGTCGACATTCCATAACCCCTCATGATTGGGCCGGCCAATGGTGCAAATGTTCCATCGATATCCGTTGGGTTGGCCGTGAAAGGGTCGGGGCGCTGGCCGCCGCCGAATCTCGCGGAAAGTGGGGCGCTCGAGGTGACCATGCCCCAACGGACGCTGGCATCCAAAGTAAATCCCGTAATAGGGCGCACGGGTAAATCCAGATAGAGCCGCGAAAAAAGCTGGAGATTTCGAAAGTGCTCCTTATTCAAGGTGTAGGATCCTTCGGACCCCAATCGAAGAAATCCGGCAGACATCCGTTGTTCAATATCCAGGCTGGATTCCACCGCGTGTTCTGCGCGTCTCGACTGATCCAGGCCAACAAATGAAAACCGGTATGCGCCGGGCACATAGCGGATTGTGAGATTTCGCGGATACCAGTCCACATGAGCGCCCATGTTCGTTGAAAGTCTTGCGAGAATACCTCCACGGTGCGGAACCCGTTCTTCACTGAAGCCGAAGATCACGCCGCCTCGCATCTGTTTGCGGACATTATTTTCGAGTCCATATACTCCGAGTGCCACACGGTAATAGCGCGGCCTTGTTGTACTCATCCACGCAGAGAAATATCCGCGGGCCAGAGAGTTCGGATCCGGTGCGTCTTCCGGTCCATCCCTGAAGAGGAAAGTAAATCCCGCTGCGTTTCCGAGTCCCTCGTTGCGATGAAGCCGAAAATACGCGCTATGTTCCGAGCGGTCCCGTGCGGGGTAACCTTCGCCCTCATCCAGGACATTTGCAGCGGACTCATCAAAGGGAATATTGATAGCGTCCTTCTGAATCCTGATTCGCACCGATTTCACGGAAGGGAATTGACCAATGCACTTCGCGGTCACGATGGGGATCCTGAGTTTGACAAACTCCGTTTTCGCGCCTTTGAGTATATTTGCGGTAACTTGTTCTTCGATTTCCCGTAACCGGTCCGATGAAAACGCCACGCCATCAAACATCCTGGACACGGAGGCAGGGACATCGCCAACAAGCTCCGATGCTTTGATCAAATACCCGGCCGCCTGGGCGGCATCCGGATCACATTGTTCGATCGTTGATTGTGCTGAAGCGCTATGAAGCCGAAACAGGAAGGCCAGCAAGAGGAGGAGAAACTTATGGCGCAAACTACTTTCCTTTCTTCTTGAAAGAATTCGACGCCGTTGGAATGGATGTTTCCGGGATCGATATGGTTACGGGAGGTCTTTCAATGCATTCTCGACAGTGCGAGCTTCCGCTCAGCGGGTTGCCTCCGACGCCGTGGTAATTGGATTTGTGGCAAGTCAGGCTCCACCGTAGTGCATTGAAAACGACTTCCTCAGGATTGGAAATCGCGAGATTGCCATAGGGCTGCCAACCAGAATCCAGGAGAGTATGCGTTCGACCGAAGGCATAACTGGTGATATGAAACATGCTTTTGTCACTGCTCTCCTCGAAGACGATTGCTTCGCACATCTGACCAGTTGGGCAATCTTCAACGACAATCGATTCCCCCTGACCACAGCATCGTCTGAGAACATCCGTGATGTTCTTGTTCGTGATCCCCTGGTCTCCCGTTTTAAAGCCTCGCAAAACCCAGGTAATCGGTGGTTCAGCCGAAGCTCTGGTGCCCTGAGATTCCAACTGTGGAGCAACCAGGACAAGCTGCGCGAGAATTACAGGCCACACGAGTTTCTTGAATGAGAATATTTTCATAATTTATGGCTCTATGGGGCACATCGAAAGGTCACACCGGTAGGGAAATTTCAGAGTAAGCCCGCAATCGGGAACTCTGAACTCAAAGAGCACCTTGCCATCGCACAATGCAGTTGAAGTTAAATTGTAGGTGCCGATAGGTACATCCCTGATTTGCTTTGGTTCAGGAATGTCAAAATGCATCTTCTTAATGAGGCCATCGTCACGTTGTAGGCTCACATCAAACGGGGGCCATGCCCCTTGTACGAAAACTTGAATTGGGTATTCCATTCGACGGAAGTTTACCCGCCGGATCTTGGCGGCCCAAAGATCCAGGACCGTTACAGTGGATGTTGTCGGGGGAGCCTTCTTGTATCGGTCATCGTACACTTTGAGTTCAGAGCCAAAATGCACCGTACATTCGTTCACCGATTCTTTTGGGATGCATTCGTATCCGTCCGCCGTCATCCTGGCGTCTTTGGGTCGGATTTCAAACTGCGCCGTTGTGTCTATATAGAGGAGGACGGTTGGGATCAGGATCAGCATTGAAGTCGTGCGCATCGCCTTTCTCTGGCTGAACTTCAGCAGCGCCTCGGGTTTCTTGATCAGTTTTCGAATTCCTTCTGCCCCCGCAATCCAAACCAATACCTGCTCGATCTTGTCCGCTACTGACTTTTCAAGGCCGAAGAATTTGGGTATGACACTGCACGCAACCAGGAAGGCTGATAACAACGCAACGAACCAAAAATAGCGGACGAGTGTTCGCCAACTCGCGCCAAGCGATAAAGTCATTGTCGGGACTGCTCTCTCTTTCGAAAAGTTTCGCTAATCTAGCGCACGAACCTCAAATGTTTCAAGGTGATAAACAAAAAATATGCGTAATGAGGCGCATGGTGCATTCGGCATCACGAAAAGCGCGCTCATATTCGAGAAGGGGGCGTGGTGACTTTGCCAACCAGAATCTGCCGCATCCCGGGAAGGGACAACTCATGGCTAAACGGATTTCTTGAATCGATCGCATTACGACGGAGAGAAAATGGACGAAGCCTGGAGTGCGGGGCTTTCAAATTTCGAGAGCCCCGCGGAGTTGGACTACTTCTTGCGGTTTTTCGAGCGGAGTCGGACTGGAACGTGTTGCCGCTCCGTTGTTGCCGGACGGCGCTTCGCTTCAATGCGGGTGATAAAGCGTCCGTCTTTCGAATCGGGGTAGACTGCTTTTTCCGCCATGGTCGTTCTCCTTTCTTACGCTGCGGTGGCAGATGGGTCTGCCTCCGGTTTGGTATTGGATTCCGGTGTGGTTTGCCCGGGCTTTCGCGACACCCACGCCCGCTCGGTGTGCCGCACGTTTTCCCATTTGAGAATCAGCGCGGAATCCCCGATGAGGTAGTTCTCGACGAGGGGATCGAGCTGGACGAGGATGTTCAGCGCACTCTGCATCGCGTCATCGACGAGCTTCGACGTGGCGACATGCGCGCTCCGCCCGGCCGCGTGAATGGTCACCGCCCGCTCGAAGGTCTCGATCTTCCCGTTCAGGTCGTCGATGAAATCCGGCGCCATTCCGAAGTTCACAAAATCCTTCTGATACCTCTTCGCATACTCCGCGAAAGCGCACGCTCGGGTGTGCAGCTTGGAATCGCCCAATCCGTGGGCCGGCGGGAACTTGCCTTCCAGTTCGGGTATGGAGACGGCCATTCCCCGGCTGGTGCGCGTGATCTGATCCAGTGCGTCGCAGAGCGCCCAGCGTGCGTTGCCCCGCGATGTCGAACGGGTGTGGGATTCCTGAAGTTCGGAGTCCTGCGCCAGAGTGAGATTTTGAATTTCCGTTACGGCTTGTTTGAACTCATTCACCAGCTGAGGTCCTGGCGAACCCTTACGGAAGGGAATTGAATTCGCATTGAGGAATTCCACAACGCGATTGGACATTTCCAATCGGCGGACATTGAGATCGTTCATAGGAACCTCCATTGAAGTCGGCCTGTTTGAATCTCGAAACGTTTTGACCTTCTCGGTTGCGAAGTTCGCTTTTCGTAAATGCAAATGAGAGACCGCGCAGAGCAATCTCGTGATTTCAAGGAGTTAGAAAAATGAGCTTTGGAATTTGTCTCCCGCCAGAGACAAATTCGAGAGTTTCGCGCGCGAAAATCGATCGAAGAAGGTGGTTAATATATTGGATACGAGAGGCTTACACGGGACACATCGAGTTTGTCTCCCGTGGGAGACATTTGTCTCTCGCGGGAGACAAACTCCGGTTCCAAGCACCCGGCGTTCCACTAAAAGGTATTACTTCGTCGCTAAAACGAAAAAGTAATGCCTCAACAGCTTTAGTTCATCGCTCAACATCAAAAGTTCTCATCTCAACAACGAAAGTTCTCCGCTCAACAGCGTAAGTCCACTCCTCAACAGAAAGAGTGGTCACTCAGCAGCCTGAGTTCAGATCTCGACATCGGGAATCCTCATCTCGACAGCCCGAATCCTTTATTCAACACCCGAAGCCTGGGCGCCAGAACGAAAGCCGCGAGGCGGCCGGGTAACGTTGTTCTATCGGGAATTCAATTGGGTGGCGTTTTCGTTATTTCGGAAGCGGATCTTCGCGCGCGCAACGGACCACAATGTCTTACGAGCAAGGTCGGTCTATCTTTCCTATTTGGGCCGGAGACCCCTCGGATGGAGAACACGTATATTCGGTTATCTGACTTGTGCAGTCTCGCTGATGCGTTCCTTGACGACCGCCTGGCTACGACGCAGTATCAAATGCGTCGCGCGTTCTCCCGCGATGCGATCCGTGCACTGGTAGCCGAGGCTCGGCAGGTCCAGGCCTGCGAACAGGTTCTCGCCGCGGCCTAACAATGTCGGTCGCTGCGCGAGATGCAGCTCGTCGATGAGGCGGGCCTGCAGGTATTGACGGACCGTGGCCACTCCGCCCCCGATGCGCACATCGCGGCCGCCGGCGGCCTGCTTCGCGCCTTCGAGCGCCGCGTGGATGCCATCGGTGACGAAATGAAAATCCGTGCCGCCCTTCATTCGCAGCACCGGCCGTGCGTGGTGTGTGAGCACGAACGCCTGGCAGTGATACGGCGGTTCATCGCCCCACCAGCCCTTCCAGTTTTCATCGGGCCACGGCCCGCGCACCGGACCGAACATGTTGCGCCCCAGAATCCATGCGCCGACATTTTCGAAACTCTTTTCGGCCATGGAGTTGTCGACACCAGCTTCGCCGTCACCCTGACCGCCGTGCATGCTCTTGAAGAAACGCGTCGGGAAAAACCAACCCATGACTTCGGGGAAGCCGACGCCGAGGGGATTCTCGAGACTCTGGTTAGGTCCGGCGCTGAAACCATCGAGCGAAACGCCGAACGCTGCCACGCGTACCTTGGACATTTTAAATCCTCCGTGTGAGATGCCACTGCGCTTGCTGCCAGCAGGAAGGCGGCTGTGCAATTTGAAGAATAGAGCGATCCCGGGGAAACATAACAGAATACCTGTTATCAGACTCCAAAAACCGATCCTACTCTTGGAAATGGTCGAGAGCCTCGGAATTTTAAGCGAGGGAGGCCGCGACTCTCAAGAACCACCTGAACGAAAAGAATCTCAGTTCCAAATCGATACTGAACATCTACCAGCACTTGCACGTCATGTTTGAAGTTTCATCGGAGTACGACATGATTGAAGACAATCCGGTCCGACGAAAACTTCATTGCCCGAAGCACATTCACAAGAAGATGCCGATTTGGAGTGCCGAGAACGTTCGGTAGTGGGTCAGGTTGAATTCAGCGAAGGGATACCCCTCTTAAGTTGGGGCAATAACATGGCTGGCTGACATGAGTCGATCGCCCCTCCTGGCTAGGCGGGGTGGCTGCGGCGACGAGATAAAAGTTGCGATAGCCACCTTAATGCCGCAGACGGGGTGGTCGTTCACGTTCCGCAAGCAATCACTCTCGATCCAGAACCACCACCCCGTCCGCTCCATCAAATGAAGCTGCGCGATATTTTCTTGATGTCGCGTCCACCCCTCCTGGCCAGGAGGGGCAATGGCTTTCCTCATTCGATGACTCAAGTATATTAGTGCCCAAACTCTCAGCCAAAGGTTGGGCGCTTATTCCTCTCATCTACTGCCAACGGAATTCCAAGGCAATAGGCTCCGGGTATGATGCCGCCATCGGAAGTCCAGTGTGCGATCCAACGTCAGGCTGGCCCACAAGGTGCGCAGCCATAGCCCGCTCCGACGCGCCGTGGTACGGCCGAAGGGAACGAATGCCGAAGTTGAATCGACCGGAGCCTTTCAATGCTGGATCGTTCGCAAAATCCGGAATTGTTGTTTTAAACGATCCGTCTGCAGCCAGCGTCGTCGTGGCAACCTTCATCCCGCCGCCACTAATGCCTTCGATCGATTCGAAGTAAAACATTACCAACAGGGTGTTGTCGTAAAGGACATCAAGACGGAGATCGGCAGAATTCACTTCTTTAGGCAGAATTACATGTCCAGTAAGGGCAACATTACCAAGCGGAACAAGATCGACAGCCACGCGCTTTGACGGCACTCTTGCAAGAGATGGCACACCCACGAAAGCCAGTCTATAGTTGCGGCAAAACACGACGGCTTTGAGGCCGGTGGCACGTTGCTCATTTTGGGGAAGCGTCAGACTGATCGGGATATCCTGAGTCGCTGTCATTTTGAGGGACGGCCCACGGCTTCCGAAGTTGGCATAACCGTCACCACTCTTCGCGCCCTTTACCAGATAAGAGACTTCCAGGAACTCCGGATCGACAGGCTGATTGATATGCAAAAAGAAAACCGGGGCACCGCTTTCGCTCGATTGAGTTCGAGGCGAACACTGGACAGCGAACACTGACACGAGAAGAGCAGCCAGGAACTTGGACCGCATGGAGGCACTCTACTCCGACGTCCATGAAGCGTTCAACAGCGGTCGTCCGTGACGAGATAATCAGCGGTCCGTTGCTGATGCTGGTTCAGCCAGCCCGCGATGCAGGAAATGACGAGCGGGAATGGGGTAAGAATCACGGACATTTACGAATTCTATGATCGTGGAAAGACTCCAGATTTTCCCCATGCTCTGAACGCGTACGAGTTTCCGCACCATTCGGGATTTCGAGGGCGGCGCTTGGCTATTCTGACAACGATATTCCTTGCAATGTTTGTAGGGTTCTTCAATACTCGGCGCCAATTATCGTAGTCTTCCAATTTTTCAAGTGCTGAGCCGGGTGGCGGACCGCCCAGGATGCGCGCCCGTGCCGGAGCGGCAGCGAAGAGTGTCGGGCATTCCGACGTACCGCATGGTGTGAGGAGGGTCAGGTGACGAGAAGAAATCTGTTTCTTACAGTGCTGCTCCTGGTTTTGTTTGTCGGCAATGCGCTGGCGCAAGGAGGCAACGCACAGCTCGGAGGGATCGTTCAAGATCCAGGCAAAGCCTTGATTCCGGGTGTGACCGTCACGGCGACCAACGTGGACACGAACGTCGCAATCACGACGATTACCAATGAATCGGGCACTTACAATTTTCCGGTGCTCCTGCCGGGAACCTACAAGATTGCCGCCGTACTAACGGGCTTCAAGCAGGGAGTATACGAAGCTGTCAAGTTAGGTTACGCAGCACAGTCGCGCCTGGACTTCACGCTGACGATCGGTACGACAGCGCAGACCGTGGAAGTCACGGCGTCGGCGGAGGCCGCGCTCCGCGAATCGTCCGCATCGGTGGGCGACGTCCTTTCGCAGGAGAAGATCAGCACGCTTCCCATGGTAGGAAATAATGTGCTCGCACTGTTGCAGACGCTGCCGGGCCTTCGGTTGAGCCCCGCGGGCGACGCCGGGAATACGATTGGCGGTCTGACCATGGATGCCATCAACGTGACGCGCGATGGCCTCAGCATCAATGACACCCGTTATTCCAGCACGGTGTATGGAACCAATACGTTCACCGCAACCACGTTACTTCCGGATTTGGTCGGTGAAATTCGCCTGATCGTTTCCCCAGTCGATGCCGAACTCGGCCGCGGCAACTCCCAGGTCCAGATCATGACCCGCTCTGGAACCAACAAGTACACGGGCGCCGCGAGCTATAACATCCAGAACAGCGCGCTGAACGCCAATTCATGGACCAATAACCACACGATTGTGAATGGGCAGCCGGTCCCGCTGAGCTGGAACAACAATAACCAGTACACGGTTAGTTACGGCGGCCCCGTTTCGATTCCAGGCTTGTATAACGGCAAGGACAAGACGTTCTTCTACGCGCTGTGGAATCAGAACATTCACGACACGCGCGCGAACGTGACATCGAACGTGCTCACTCCCACGGCCCGGTTGGGAATCTTCCGTTACTTTACCGGGTGGAATCCGATCGGGTGGAATACCACCAGCACGGGTGTGGTCAGTCCGACGTTCCCGTTGACAGGTACTGCACAGGCTCAAGCCACCGCAGTTGCTGTAGATCTGAACGGCAATCCGGTGGCGCCGAAGTTCAATTACGATGGGTCTCCATACACGGGGCATCTGGCCTGCTTTAGCGTGTTCGGCAACCAGCGGTTGGACACAGCGGGCGCAATGGTTCCATTCACCGCGGCAGATTGCGCGGGCGGCACGATAGCGACGCCATCTTCCGGTAGCGCCTGGGATCCGTTCCGCACCACTGCCGATACCACCGGTTACCAAAAGAAGATATTGGGTCTGACGCCGCTTCCCAATTATTTTGGCGGCGGTGACGGCCTGAATATCGCGCAATACCAGTTTCAACAGCACCGAAGCGGCAGCAACAGCCTCAACGCCGAGGTGGGCGCCGATCTCAATGTCAACACGAAGCAGATCAACCTGAAGATCGATCAAAACTTCACGTCGAAACACAGACTGGCTGTGAGCTGGACCTATCAGCGAGATGACAGCGATGCGAACCTTCCCGGTTATCCGGGCGGGATTTCCGGTTCGATCACACGGCGGCCCTATGTTCTGACGGCCAACATGACGTCCACGCTTGGAGCCTCACTGGTCAACGAAGCCCGTTTCGGCGTGAATAAAAATACCGAATTGACCCTTCCGGCGTGGTTCAGTAAAGACCAAAGTGTTCGGAAGGCGGCTGAAGCGTTTCTCATGACCGGAGGAGCGAGTGTCCAGAACCCCAATTACATCTACAAGACGATCATTGGCAACGGCGTGGGAAACATCCTCAACTCGGGCGGCCCCTTGCTCACCGGGGCGGGCGGGTCGATATTCGGAGCGGCGTATCCCATCGCCATAGACGCCCTTTGGAGCTATGGGGACACTCTCAGTTGGACCCACGGCAAACACGCGTTCAAGTTCGGCGGTGAAATCCGGCTTCCGCGAACGAACGGAAACGGCAATACCCAGCCGTATCCGTCCGTCGCGTACGGCAACAACGCCAGCTCCACAACCACGGTGGGTATGTTCTGCACAAGCGGCGCCGGAACCGCGGCTAGTCCGTGCCCGTTGACGAACTTCACCACCGAACTGCCGGGCTTGCCGGGCCAGGCGGCGACCGGCACTTCGGCGCGGGGCAACGTCAACAACTTGCTGTATTGGATGAACGGCTCCGTTAACACTGTCCTCCAGTCCTATTGGATCGAAGGTTACAACAATGTGGCCACAGGCGCTTGGGATGACGTCTCGACCGTGGGAGACCGCTACCGCAACCAGATCTTCTTCCAGTCGAACGCATTCGCGAAAGATGATTACAAGATTACACGCCGGCTCACACTGAATCTGGGAGGGCGTTGGGAATATTACGGTTCCCCGTATCTGGAGTCCGGTCTGACGACCGCGATCAACGGTTACGGTTACGGCATGTGGGGACCCGCGCGCACCGCCGCGCAATCGGCTGCGCAGTTCAACTCGGATCCCTTCAGCATCTTCATGAAACCCGGAAATATGTTCCTGACCGGCTATGGGTCTTCTGCCGCCGCTCCTTTGAGCTGCACGAATGGTGACCAGCAGAATGCGTCGCTTCCGGTATCCACGTGCGACCCGAACCAGCTGTCATCGGTGCTGTTTGTCGGGCCGAAAAGTCCGAATCCAGGCAAGACCGTCATTCCGACCAACATATTCAACATTGGGCCTGCTATCGGCTTTGCTTATCAGGTCCCCTGGTTCGGAGAAGGGAAGACGACGGTGCGCGGCGGCTACCAGGTCACATACGGACAAGCGGGCATCAACGCCCAGGCCGGCGGAACCGATACTCTGCTCGGCTCCGCGCCGGGCGCGTTTCTGACGCCCACGACCATCGCCAGCGATTACTCGTCGATTCTTTCAACGCGCGCGCTCAATCTCACCGACGTTCCGGCTCTGGTTCCCGTTCACCCCACGAGCGTACCCGGAGCGAAGGTCCCAATCTATGGCCGCAGCGTGACGTTCCAGGGGTACGATCCCAATTACAAAACTCCGTATACGCAGAACCTGACGCTCTCGGTAACACGAAGCATCAGTCGCAACTTTACACTCGACCTTCGTTACATCGGGACGCTGGCCCGCAAACAGGACGGCAGCATCAACCTCAATACCCCGAACGTTTATCACAACCCCGAACTGTTGCAGGCCTTGAACGACGCGCGGGCCGGCCAGGATCCAGTCCTGTTGGATCAATTGCTGGCGGGATTGAATCTGAACACGACGGTCACCGGGGTCACCGGGTTTGCTCCGGTAGGAACCAGGAACGGCAGCGGCGTTTACCAGACCGGTGCGGCGCAACTGCGGCGGAGCGCCACGTTTGCAACCGCCCTCGCGAATGGCGATTTCAATGGTATTGCGGCTAGCCTGATCACGCTGGCGCCGACGGCTACACAGGGCGTTCAGCCCCTACCCAACGATCCGAACGCCAGTCCGAACACCATTGCCCCTTTGACCGGAGTCGGCAGCATGAGAGCGCTCCGAAACGGCTGCGACCGACTCGCGAACGGCGTCTCTTACATACAGCAGACGATAACGTTTCCAGTTCCAGGTGGCGCCCCCGTAATCGCGTTCAATACGGGGTTCAACGCCTCAAACGCCACTCCTCTCCGTTGCTTCCCCGAGGACTACCTGATCGCGAATCCTCAATTCAGCACGGCCACATACAACGGAAACCTGGGCCACTCCAACTACAACTCATTTCAAGCGCAGCTTACTGCCCGGCCGATTCAGGGGGTCAGCATAACGTCCACCTACATCTGGGCTAAATCGCTGCAACTGGCGACTAACGTCGCGGGGTTTGCCTTCTCGGATCCATCCAACAGAAATCTCGATTTCGCCCGCGGACGTGAAGGGCCGCACAGTATCCGCATGAATGGCACGATCGAACTGCCCATCGGACCCAACAAGTTGCTTTTGCCGAACAGTTCCGGATGGATCGCGCGCGCCGTCGAGCGATGGCAGACCAGCTTCATTTTCAACGGCTCCACGGGCTCGCCGGCCGACGCGCTGGCCAGCGTGAACCATCTTTACGGCAATTCCAACTACAATGTCGTGAACCCGCAGTGGAAGATCCCGCAAGGAAAGATGCATTGGGATGGTCCCAATAATAATAGTGGAACGTTCTACGGTACCACCTTCATCAGCACGCCCGATCCCCAGTGCAGCACCACCTCCGTGGTCGGGGTAACGGATACGATGGGAACGAACCTGTCCGCCAGTTGCACACTGAACGCGCTGGCGCTCCGCAATAGCGATGGGACAGCCGGACCGCTCATGTTGGCGTATCCGATGCCGGGCACAAAGGGCAATCTCGGGCCGCGGACGCTGTCGTACTTCGGTCAGTGGTCATTGGATGCCAGTGCGAGCAAAACCCTTCGCGTCAACGAGTCCAAAAGCTTCCAGATTCGCATCGATGCCCTGAACGTATTAAACCACCCGGTTCCCGGGGCCCCGAACTACACCGTGGGCGGGACTAACTTCGGCGCCATCACCACGAAAACGGGCCAGCGGACCTTCCAGGGCCAGCTTCGCGTCAGCTTCTAGCGTGAAGCCGTGACCACATCGAAAAGGCCTTTGCCGAACGGCAAAGGCTTTTTCAAACGACGCTGGCGCGGCATGCGCTGTAGCCCTCAGACTTCGTGGGCGCACCATCGTTCCAAAATTTAATTGGGGGCGACCTTCATTCTTCTATGGCTGTCGGAGCTGGAATGAGAAAGGCGCCAGGAATTCCCGCATCGAGCGTTGCGAGTTTTGCACTGTGGGATACGGCCAGTTTGAGAAGGTGGGCATCTGTAGTCCGCGACGCATAGGAGCACCACTCCGGAAAGTGTCGGGCGGCTAGGTCATCGGACAGGAACACATGCCGGGCGCCCAGGGTCGTCACCATACCGGCCAGTGTATCGCTTGCCTCCTTCACTGTCACCCGACCTCCAGTCCGCTGCACGGAAATCCGCACGAAACCGAGTTCAGGAATTGCCGATGTGAGTAGCATTGTCGTCTTCCGGCTTCGGGCGTCGGCGATCCAGGTCACGGTCCGGACGTGGTCGACATGGTCAGACCAGCCCCATGCCACCAGAACGTTGACGTCCAATAGGTACTTCACGGGAAATCAGATAGGAGTTCGCGCACCGCCTCCGTCGTGAGAGGCGGCTGGTTTTCAGGTGCAGCAAAAATCATGGCGCCGGTGTGCGCGCACCGTACTTTCCGGGGTTTGCGTGAAGCGGTCTCCAGGATACTCGCCCGGCGGCGAAGGTATTCCGAAACGCTGAGCCGCTCTTTCCTGGCCCGCGATCGGATCAGACGTGCTTCTTCTTCAGTAACTTTGAAAGTGATCGTTGCCATGAAGTAATACCGTATTATCGGAAACGGGGGCCTGTCAACCTTATCGCAAGCTATTTGGCATTCGAAGAGCGCCATGTGCCAATTCAAGCAGATTCACCGTCTCGCAGCCTTCTTCGATTGCATCCTGCATTTGATGGAGATCGTCCGGCGAGATGCGCCCACCAAAGGCGATTAGGTCGGCTCCGGGGACTCCGTGCAACTTAACCTCGGCTAGCTCACAGGCAAATTCCAGGACGCGTTGCTGCTGTGATTCGGGCAACCGATGAAGCAGTTCGGACATCTCTCGATCAAGCCTGGCCATTGGAGCTCACCTCCGTTTGCGATTATAACTTTTGTGCAACCCTGAGGTTTCTTCTGTGTCAAATTCGTTGGCGACGTGACCGCTCTGAAATTCGGGCAATCTGCCTCGCCGTCCCCCTTGCTGTCCTCATCTCCCCAGATACTGCTGGAAATTGGTGAGCAATAAGCAATCGCAGCTGAAGGACATCGTGATCGGAGGGTTAATCGCGAAATCTTCGGATCTCTTTTCCCGCTTTTCCACCGACATCGCGCATCGGTCAACCGTAAGCAACAGTGCCCCATAACGCAATGCAGGTAGCCTGGCTGCTTTTACTCTTGGGTGAAGAAGCGACGATTACTTGAAAGGGCCCGGTCCGGGTCTCCCAACATCAGGTTCACGGAGATCGTCTCGCTTGTTGAAGGATTTGGATTTCGCGAAACACGCATAAGAGGTAGCCACCACATCTTCGTTCATCCGGCTGTTCGCGAGATCGTCAACTTGCAGGATGTTGACGGAAAGGCCAAGCCATATCAAATAAGGCAGTTTCTCACACTGGTCGAGCGATATAATCTGCGATTGAAAGATTCGAAATGACGGACTATCACATCAATATCTTCTACAGCGCGCCCGACGCCGGATACATTGCTGAGATTCCCGATCTGCCATTCTGTTCGGCTTTTGGCAAGACGGCGTCAGAGGCACTCTCACAGTTGGAAATTGCCCGAGATGCATGGCTTGACGCTGCGCGCGCCAACGGCAAACCTATTCCGGAGCCTCGATACAGTTCGCAGTTGTCCTCGCACAAGCGCTAATCGGGGTGTTGTCCCCCTTCTTGTCCCCATCTCCCGGGATACTTTCGAGCAGATGATCGTTTACTCCGCCACGAAGTCTCGATTCCAGGCAGACGTCCTGACCAACGACATTTCCGGCATTATTCTTCGCGCCTACCAGGCCCGCACAGGACACACGACTGGCAAATCCGAAATCGATTCCTGGGCGAGTTCGCTGCAGTACATGGACCGCGTTTTAACCGACGACGCCATTCCCGCAGATGCCGGCATCGCGATCGAGTACCACATTCCGCAAACCTCCAAGCGGATCGACTTCATCATTACCGGCAAAGACGCTGCGCAGCGGGACAGTGCGGTTCTCGTCGAACTCAAGCAATGGTCGCACGCGCAGCTCACCGACCAGGATGCGATGGTGCGGACCCAGTATCAGGGGCGGGATACGCTGGCCACGCATCCGTCGTACCAGGCGTGGTCGTACAAGCGGCTTCTCGAGGATTTCAATCAGGCCGTTCAGACGGAAGCCATTCAGCTTTATCCATGCGCGTACCTGCACAACTACGCGCACGACCACTGCATGACGAACGACTTCTACCGCGAATACATCGAGAATGCGCCGGTGTTCCTGAAGAACGATGCGGTGAAACTTCGGGAGTTCATCGGCAAGCACGTGCGGTACGGCGATCGGGATCAGATCCTTTATCGCATCGATCATGGAAAGATCAAGCCTTCGAAGAACCTCGCGGATCAGCTGGCGTCCATGCTCCAGGGCAACGAGGAATTCATCATGATCGACGACCAAAAGGTCGTCTACGAAACCGCGATGAAGCAGGCTGACCATAAAGGAAAGAAGCGGGTGCTGATCGTTGAAGGCGGACCGGGGACAGGGAAGTCGGTGGTGGCGATCCATCTTCTGGTGGCGATGACAAACCGCGAGTGGGTGGTCCAGTACGTGACGCGAAACTCCGCGCCCCGGAAGGTTTACGAAGCGAAGCTGACCGGATCCATGAAGAAGTCCCACATCTCGAATTTGTTCAGCGGCTCTGGATCGTTCCACTCCATGGATGAAAATACGTTCGATTGCCTGATTGTGGATGAGGCGCACCGGCTGACGGCGAAGTCGGGAATGTTCAGCCATCTGGGAGAGAACCAGGTGTGCGAGATCATCCGTGCCAGCAGGTTCAGTGTGTTCTTTGTCGACGAAGACCAGAAGGTGACGCTGAAGGACATCGGCGACAAGGACGAGATCCGCCGCTGGGCGAAGAAGGAAAACGCGCAGGTGACGGAACTCGCGCTGGAGTCCCAGTTTCGCTGCAACGGCTCCAACGGGTATCTCGCGTGGCTCGATAACACGCTGCAGATCCGGCCAACCGCCAACGAAACGTTGGACACCGCGGATTACGATTTTCAGATTGTCGATACTCCCAGCGAACTTCACGAATGGGTTCGAGAACGAAATCGGGAGAAGAACAAGGCCCGCATGGTTGCCGGATACTGCTGGAAATGGGTCAGCAAGAAACAACCGCAGTTGAAGGACATCGTGATCGGGAATTACAAGGCGACATGGAACTTTGACAGCCACGGTCAGAGTTGGATTATCCATCCGGACTCCGTGAATGAAGTGGGCTGCGTCTACACATCGCAAGGGCTGGAACTGGATTACGTGGGCGTCATTGTCGGGCCGGATCTTGTCGTTCGGAATGGAAACGTTGTTGTGAGGTTGGACCAGCATGCGAGCGGGGACTCGGCGATCCAAGGTAGGAAGGCACTGCATGTAACGGATCCCGTCGGTACCGACGCGCGTCTTTCTTCACTGATCAAGAATACCTACCGAACCCTGATGACGCGCGGCCAGAAAGGCTGCTATGTCTACTTCGTCGACGAGGAGGCGAGACGCTTCTTCCAGAGCCGAATGGACGTTGTCACTCCGGAGATCGTTCCGTACATCAATGCGCTTCCTCTTCTGGATCTTCGTGCCGCAGCCGATGCAACATACGAATCACTGGATGGATACTTCGCGGATGATTCCAATTTCAGTTGGCAACCGGCTCGCGGCGGCCCATTTCCCAAGGACCGCTTCCTGGTCCGTGCCGAAGGCGATTCTATGGAACCGGACATTCCCAATGGAGCCTTATGCATTTTCCGCAAGGATCCCGGTGGCAGCCGAAACGGCAAGATCGTGCTTTGTAGAATCGGAGGATTTGCCGGCGATGATCCGGTTGCTGTGATCAAACGCTATCGAAGTGCGCGCAGGCCAGCGACGGACAGCATCGGCGAAGCAAAAGCGATAGTGCTGAGCTCCATCAATGAAAAGCACGACGACATCGTACTGACAGAAGGAGAGCATCTGACCATTTTGGGAACCTTTGAACGGCTGGTCTGACTACAGAGCTATCTGGAATGAGGTTTTCCTCGCTGACGGCAGTAGCGCTAGCAATTGGCAATAAGTACCGGCGAAAGGAGGGAAGCAGATACTGCCCCCTCCTTCCGCACTTGCAAATTTCGGAACAGGACGTTACTTCCCAGTGTTGACGTATTGAATGCAATCTCCCTGGTTTTTGAAGGTACTGCCATTGGCGCGGTGGAGTGACGCCCAGCCGTTGTGCTTGCACGCATCAATGGCGTTCGCGACCATCAACTCCACGTCAACCTTAACTATTTTGTGACCGGTGAATTCTGTGAACCACAGATTTCCGTCTGGTCCCGAAGTGATAAATTCCGGTTCTGTGCCACTTGTAGGTACAGCAAACTCCGTGAACACTCCGCCGACTGTGATCCTGCCAAGCTGCGCAGTATCCTGCTCTACAAACCACATGTTGCCGTCCGATCCGGCGGTTATTCCAACTGGTACACTGCTAGCAGTGGGGATTGAATATTCTGTGACGACGCCTGCCGTGGTGATTCTGCCGACTTTGTTTGTCGCGCTTTCGGTAAACCATAAATTGCCATCGGGCCCCTCAGAGATACCAAGGGGATTACTGTTAGCAGTGGGGATAGGAAATTCCGTGACGACACCTGCTGTGGTGATTTTACCGATCTGGCTCGAGCCGCTTTCTGTAAACCATAGGTTACCGTCAGGTCCAGTAGTAATTCCATAAGGGAAACTGCTGCCAGTAACGACTGGGAATTCTGTAATCACTCCCGCAGTCGTAATTCTACTGATTTTGTTTAGAAATTCCGACGTGTACCACAGGTTGCCATCTGGTCCTGCAGTAATCAGGAGTGGGTTGCCACCGCTTGGGACAGAAAATTCCGTGACGACACCTGCCGGTGTGATTCTGCCGATGTTTTCGCCATAACGCTCCGTAAACCAAAGGTTACTGTCCGGTCCCGCAGTAATCCCGTATGGGAAACTGTTGCCGGTTAGGACAGCGAATTCTGTGATCACTCCCGCAGGAGTGATTTTCCCGATCTGGTTTACGCGATATTCTGTAAACCATACGTTGCCGTCTGGTCCCCCGGTGATCGCAAACGGTTGGCTGCCACTTGTCGGTGTCGGATATTCACTAAGCACGACCTGGGCTTGACTGACACCGGCTGTAATCAGGAAAAGTCCCAAGATGACGAAGAGTCTTCGCATTTTCAAATCTCCTTTTGGGGAAGTTGTGGCGGTGATCCTCTTCCTTCAGCCACGTTTAGTCAATGCACATCTTCCGCCTGTCTCGTCTTGTCCGAGCCGCCCGGCTGGGTTTTGATGGCTAAAAGCGATTGAATCCGTGCCGCGTATAAATGGCACGACACAAGTCAGGAACAGATGACAGTTCACGAGTATCGGCGTGCCTAAAACGGAGGTTGCTTCAAGTTGAGCAGAACGGCAGACTGCCGCAGTTGTTCTTTGCCGCAGTTTCCGCGGATCCGTCTTCGATTGCCATTCACGATCTTTCACTTTTCGGCTTTCCGAATCCAGTGCCGGCGGCCTCGCTTCCGCTCCGAGATCTAGATGACTGCACAATCAAGGCTGATAGTTTGTGGGCGAGACCCAAACGAAAAAAGGCGATTTATTCAGCCACCCTGGATTGCGGTGGAAGGGATTTAACCTCCGACCTTTGGGTTATGACCACAATCTAATGATGGCCGGTCCTTTCGTTTCAAAGCATTTGGTGTTCGGTACTGTCCGGTTTTGTCCCTTATTCTCGGAATTCTGTGATCATTTTGTGAGCACGAACCGAAAAAAATGACCGTTCAAATTGGGCCTAATTTCCGACGGTTGCAGGCTGAATCCAACAAACACGACAGATATGTTATCTTTGGCTCAATAGTCTTCGAAGAGGGAAGGGAATCGATGCAGGATTGGCAGGAAAGAGTCACCATCAATCCGGATGTCTGCCATGGAAAGCCGTGTATGCGTGGAACGCGAATTATGGTTTCGGTCGTTTTGGACAATCTCGCCGAAGGCCTTTCTTCAGAAGAGATCGTCAAGGAATATCCGCCCTTAACGCTCGACGACATTAGGGCCGCAATCTCCTATGCGGCAAATTTGACTCGCGAGGAAGAAATACTTCCGTTACGTTAGCCCCATGCTCCTGAAGCTCGATGAAAACCTGGGCCGTTCGCATGTCGAAATTCTGCGAAAAGCCGGCTATGAAACCGATCGCGTTCACGACCAGGGTATGTCCGGATGGGCGGATTCCGCTGTCTGGAAACGCGTCTGCGACGAGGGCCGTTTTTTCATTACTCTCGATCTCGACTTTGCCGACGTTCGTCGCTACAAGCCCGGATCACATCCTGGAATCCTTTTACTCCGTGCAGGAAATCGAAGTCGCGCTGCAGTTTTCACAGTGTTGCAGCGAGTGCTGAATGAATGTCGACTGGATAGCCTGTTGGGTTGCCTGGCGGTTGCTGATGAGATTCATACCAGGGTACGGCGTCCTCCGCAAACCGCGGACGGTTAAGCTGAACTCCACGTCTCCGCCGGCGGACCGACGGCACACCGTACGTCACCTACAACCGAAATACTCTGGCGACTCCAATCGCGGCGCAATTCCGGTTGATGGCCTTGGCCCTTCCGATCGTATGCTAACGACTACTCATTACATATCTGGTGTCACGCGGAAGCCGTCGTCAGCCAGCGAATGAGCAGAACTGTCTGATCGTCGAGCTGTGGACCATGCGCCCGCGCTCCGGCCAACATCCGTTCGGCGATCTCGGCGAGCGGACGGGCGTGGTGAGCGGCGAGCACCTTCCTCACCCCCGCCAGTCCCAGCTCGCGATCCTGCGTGTCGAACACCTCGAGCAGACCATCGGTGACGAGCGCCAGGAAATCGCCTGGCTGCCAGTCGATCACGTGTGCCTCGAAGATGGCGTCCGGGAACATGCCGACTGCCATTTGCGGCGGTGTGATTTCGTCCACCTGGGTACCGCGAACGCGCAGCACCGGATGATGGCCGGCGACTGCGCACTCAATCCTTGTGCCCCAGCCGCGGACACCGGCGACCGTGATGAACGACGTCGCCGGCATCAGCGGAATCAGGACCGTATTCAGGTCGGCGAGCAGAGCGGCAAGACCGGTGCCCGAGAGCATCCGCGCCCGCAACGAGCTCTTGAACATCCCCATGACGACACCGGACGCCACGCCATGTCCCGAGACGTCGGCGACATATCCGAGCCACCCGCCCTCGTGCTCGACCACGTCGACCAGATCACCGCCGACCTCGCCGCTCGCGAAAGACCAACCGTAGAACTCGACGTCGCCGATACGGCGATCGATCGGCGGCACCAGCACCTGATGGATATCGTGCGCGAGCTCGATCTCCGTCCGCACACGCAGGTACCGGGACGCCGAGCTGTTGATGAAGTGGATGAACAGCGCGACCCCCCCCATCAGAGCTAACATGGCGCCGGCGCCGTCGAGGAGCAGCCGCCCCGGCGGCACCGCGGAAAGACCGCGAAAGGCGCGGCTGGCGAGCAGCGTATAGAGGAAATAGACCGCGGCGACGGCGCCGAACGTTCGCCGGCGGTTGGTCATTCTCGCCCAGACAATCCCCACCACAAGGACGCCGGTAAAGAAGACGTTGAGCGCCAGCTTCAGCGGCGCGGATCGTCCGTCCGCCATCACGTCGATGAGAAAGCCGAATGCGGCGAACGTCAGGCCGATGGCGAGCCAGAACGGTATCAACTGTCGCGTCGTCAGAACACGAACAAGGGCCGCGATCGAACGGTTGCGTTGCGAGATGGCTGGTACGACAGGCACGGGCACCCTCCGCTCAGGACGAGATTGGCAGACGCTCCGAGCCGTAGAAGCGTGCGGCGATTGCTAGCTTGAGTGCAGCGGCGAGGATGTACCTCAGCACATTCATGAAATTGGACAACATGTTCGGCAGGATCGCACAATCGGCAAGTCACCGGTGCTACGCCATTTCGCCTCGGGATGGAATTTTTGCGGACCACAGGCCTGGCCGCTCACCAGGCTGTGGGCGCAACCATATCAAGCCATCTGACGCACGCTTTGACTTCATATCATTTTACCTCTAGCCACCGTACGCTGTACGATCATTTCGTGCGGCGTACGTGTCCACTCGAGGTTGACCCATGCTCGAATCGCTTAGCCACATAGCCCTCGTAGTAACAGACCCCGCCCGAACCGCAGCGCTGTTTCATGAGCTCTTCAGCGCACGAGTGGTTGAGCGCAAGGACGATGAAGGACATCTCGAAACATTCATCAGACCGGGAGGCACCTGGATTGTGCTGGTTGCCACGCCCGTTCAACGGACCCGGAGCGGTGACCACATTGCTTTTCACGCGACACCGGAGATCCTCGATGCTACGGCCGCCAAACTTCAAGCAATGGGGCGCGAGTTCATACCTTTGCGATCGTCGGCGAGCAAACGATCCGCCTTGAGTTCCAATGCCAGGCTGATGATCACGCACAATCCAAGTCGCAGCGCCTATCATCGCCTTGGCCTGCGTCACCGTCTTCGCCGGGCTTCGGTTTGTCTATCCCCGGCTCGCGCGCGATTCCAAATAATTACCTAACCTGCGTCATCCCACCGTCGACCATCAGCTCGGCGCCGGTGGTGAAGGACGAGTCTTCCGAAGCCATGAACAATACGGCCTTCGCAACCTCGAGCGGTTCGCCCATTCTTTTCATGGGGACCATGTTCTTCATGAATTCCAAGATAGGCTCGAAGGCTTTTTCGTCCGCCACGTTGCGGTTGATGATCGAAGTGGCCGTCGGGCCGGGCGAGACGCTGTTCACCCGGATACCTTTGGGTAAAAGCTCGGCCGCCCAAGATTGAACCATCGAGCGTAAGGCCGCCTTGGTTGCGCTGTACACCGACGATCCTGCGCTACCGAAGTGGCTGACCACCGAAGTTGTCACCACGATCGAAGAGCCCTTTTGCAACAGGGGTAACCCCTTTTGAACGGCGAAGAAAGCGCCGCGCACGTTGATGTTGAAATGACGGTCGTAGAATTCTGGGCTGGTGTCGGCGATCATCGATTGCTCGGCGATCCCGGCGTTGATAAAAAGAATATCGATCTTGCCGAAGCGCGAGCGCACATGGTCGAAGAATCCATTGAGGTCTTTTTCCGAAGTGACATCGCCCTTGAAGCCTAAGTTTTCGCCGCTGAGTTCGGCCAGCGTTTCGTCGATCGACTTTTGGTCACGGCCAATCAACGCGATTCTGGCGCCTTCTTGATTGAAGAGTTGGGCCGTTGCCCTCCCAATGCCACTGTTGCCGCCGGTAATCACCGCGATCTTGCCTTCGAGTTTCCTTTTTGCCGTGTTCATTTGCGCTCCTTAATGGACAAGTCTGTCCAGTTGTAGTCAAAAAAAGGATCCTATTTTGTGAGTCCTTCAATCGCAATTCGGGCCACCTCGCGCAAGTCTTTGGGGCGG